>Ga0209780_1002984_pt1 | contig 12370 bp, 9 predicted proteins | sample WorMetexBAHAMAS2_FD_187384 | JGI IMG/M metagenome (GOLD analysis project Ga0209780, IMG submission 187384) | Marine gutless worms symbiont microbial communities from Max Planck institute for Marine Microbiology, Germany - Inanidrilus exumae... | ecosystem: Host-associated > Annelida > Digestive... | reverse complement strand
GCGTACAGTACGTTATCTTCGCCAGAACCGTTGATCTGAACACGTCTTGCAGTGACACTGTAGGAATTCCGCGACTACGTAACACCCGCAGAGCAAACAACAGACTGCTGCACGACGACAACAAACTATTCACGTGATCAGTAGCTCTCAGTTAATCGTTTATGATAACGCCGAGCACTTTCATGGTCGAAACACGCTCAATGTCTGTACACGGTGTGTTTGGTAAAGGAACTGTACAGGAACGCATTTAAACATTAGCAATTCGACGACAACATTTTGTGACGCAACTCTACCTACTTTACAAAACACAGCGTTAAGAGTTGGGTAAAATGATTTCTTTGCGTTATCAAATGAGCAGCAAAACCTGCTGGACGACACAATGAAAACACACCAGGTAACGAACGGTGTCACCCACAATATTTCTCGACCATCGTTAGTGACCAAATGTCTGCATTTAAGTTTATATCGTGGATCAATACGGGTACACGTAAAACTAACGTGGAGTTGGGGGAAAACTTGCGACTTTGAACAAATAACCAAAAATCTACTATCGAATAGCACCCTTTCCGATGACCTTGAGTGGCCCTGAAGATCATTCACCTATTGCGAGCCTTTTAAAATGCGATTTTTCGTATATTTCAATCAATCAATCAATCATTTATTTGCATAGTAAATGAATAGGTAAAGTAAAAAGTAACTAAACAGCATGACAACAAGGCAGAAATTGCGCTTACAGTTGCCACATAAAAATACAAAAAAATACTAAAATACTACTATAAGAAACTTACTAAAATAAAATACTCTCGCAGGGCTAACACTTACAATCACTGTGCATCAACAAGTATCGTGCCATCTATGGCATCAAGAGAATTTCTAAAACGATGAAGAGAACCAAAATCAGTACTGTCCACGGGAAGCCTATTCCAGATGTTAAAGAAATGTGATCAAAGGTATTTCATGTGTTCTTTATTAAGTCACATTGCGTTTAAACCGCTCAATGTTACACAATAACAATACACAGTGCCAACTGCCGTTGGTCTGGTGTCGTGACTGTCTCTATGGACGTTCGTGTTAGTGGTTCACCTACACGCTGTAGCAGTTTTCGAATAGACCGAGCGAATGACCAATCGACTTCATTAACCACGGTCACCGGCGGTTTTTTCCTGTCTACGCAACGGTTATAAATAGGTAGTGGGAGAACTGGATTCAGTCATGGTGAAGTAAACAATATTTCATATTCTGACACAACGAAACGGCCGTTCCTCTTGACCATAAACTTCCACTTTTAGGAAAGATAGATGCGAGACACAGCACGTCGATATTTAGATCGCCTATTCTACGTAGTAGTTAAGGTGATCTTATAATCTGCGCGTGTTTTAAAAAATATTTTTGTTATTTTCCAACTAATTTTCATCGACGTCCGTAAACCGGCGTTCTTGAAACTTTGCTACGACGTGGTTTTAGACCGAGAGGAATCGCTGATATGCCAATTTTCCAAAAGTGCTACTTAACAAAAATCTGGGGGCGAAACCCCACTTCGCGCCTAACTGCAACATATTAAGCGACATCATTCCTAATTGAGAAGGCAAATAGCAAATCGAAAAGAATAATGTTAACCAGTGATTAGCTTATTCGCTATGTCTTCACCAAATTTGATATGGGTCGGTTAAACAACGGCGAAGATCGACGTACTAGTTTATACGTGAGGTGGGAAAATTTTGCGATTTTTCACATAATGCGGCCTATCGAATGGTAACAGTGCCAATGACTTGAGTGATTCCTAACCACCCTTAACTCCCCGTTTTGGTAACATTTAAGGCCCCTTTCTTAACTTTGGGATGGGTGAAGCCAGACACTTCAAACTTAGTAAGTATGTTGACCATGGTGAGTGCTGTGGCTACGGGTGATAAGCTCTCCTTAAAGTGGGCATGGTCGGGTCACGTGACCGATTTAGATTTTGATAAATAAGTGGAAATATCTCGAAAACCGGACTAGCTTGCGAGATAGTTAAAAATTACAATGGTGTGGACTAATATGAAATTGTGTGTGCCCTGTTGAATGGTGCCATTACCAGTCACCTTAAGTGACCCTTAACTACCCCTAACCAGTCCACACGTGTTGTAAACACTGCTGATTCAGTCGACACATCGCAACGAGAATGTTCTGCAAACTGCGGACGTAAGTCGTGTGAAGTCACATAGGCGCAAATGTATATGGTGGCGGGTGGCCTGCTGTGCTGAGCGCCGGGACGGCGGTCCAACAGAGACACGCAACACGACGACAGTTTACAGATGAGTTTGATCCGAAGCGACGATGACGACCGACGTTGATGATAGACGTTATCGCGTGTTTAATCGACGTAGAAAATATCGAACTCGTGACTCGCAGTAAACCTAAATCGGTGCACGTTTTACCGAAATAACAACACACAGCATCGGATGTAAGCAGTTACGTCCGTCAGGTATTCTGGATTCATACAGCTAGTACAAGCGCTCATCAGGAGATGAGGGATAGCGAACGTGAACCTTTTTACGACGACATCGCACACGTAATTCAAAATACCAAAAAAGAACCCAACCTGTTGGATTCGAACCCGAGATCCTTGCGGTACACTACTAAAACATACGGCCGCGTCTTACCGTATACGACCAACTACACATTGGTTTAAAGCGGTTCATATACGCTTATTATAGTTCCAATCGTGCGAATTGTAGATTCCTGTTGTAGTTCATTTTGCGACTAATGTCGATATAGTTACTCACAATTATAAAACTATGAAATCGCGCAAAATTACATGCTACAATAGAGATTTCGTGTACAGAAATCGCTAGCATACGTACGACAGCTATCGCCGCCTAGCGAACACCGAGAACAAACACCAGTAAGTAAAAATATTGATGGAAATTCGAGTGACGCGCCTCGTCGCCTATGATTCTAAACTGTCGATAGCATGTATATCGTATCATAGTAAGTGATATATCGCTAAAACCTAGATGCTTTGGGCTACATTTTTTGTCGCTCAAAGTTCAGGCATATCTTCAATCGCTTTTACGTTGGCCTAACGCGCCGGGAAAGCTGCCGAGTTCGGTGATATAACGTAAAATAAGGGCCATTTCGCCGTTCAAGGTCATTCAAGGTACCGATTTTGGTACCAATCGAAAGCTCATACCCGGTATACGACTTCCTATTAGTGATTAATACTAACTTACCTCCTATCTTGCACTGTTCCGTTTCGGAGATACAGCATTCCAAATGTCAAAAATCGCTATTTTGGCTACCCCTCTTCCGTTTAACCCCCCCCCCGGACGGAGGGGTTTCCCTGGGACAATCTCCGTAAAATATTCCGTGGTTGTCAACGGATGGCCAAAAACTTAGAAATGTCATCAAACTAGGAGCGTTTCTCATGTGTTTGCACAGTAGCGTCAGTAATAGCTCACGCTAACAGCTGATGTACGAGAAAGAAGCTTGTTTAAGAACAAAGACTAAATGTTGGCAATTAAAGTGTCAATACCAAACTTGATGATTGCCCGACCGTGTGCGGTTTCGACCGTGACAACTCTGCAGCAACACGGCCGGTCAACATATTGAACATAAGTGTCGTTTTGGACACCCGTACTGACGGGCCCTGAACATACATAGGCCTATAGATATTATTTTACCACCCATGCACACAATTAGCCATCAAAACTGCTCGTGTTCGCGCTGAGGCGTTTTTAAGCCAAACTCGCGAAATCGAAAAACGCGCATATTATCAAAACTACTTTGATTCCAACCAAATTTTTCACAGTGATTAAGACCACCAAATGTCCTTAGTGGGCGGTCCCAACACACGCATCGCAATGCATGGTAAATATGCTACGCGTGATAGCATATTCTGGTGTCGTCCCACTTGTCCAGGGGTCCCCGTGTGCCGTATTGACCGATTTTGGTTTACCGCTCGACGCAGCAATGCTAGCGCGGTCTTGGCAGTCGTAATTCTGTCTGTCCGTCCATGCGTATGTCAGTCACAGGCGACGCGTGCTTTGTGACGAAACGAAAGAACATACTGTCATTTTTTGGACAGACCTGTAGAATAGTTACGTTTGTGCAGCATATACTTTCGGCAGTATAGAATATGCCTAGTATCGGCAGACTTCTTAATTAAGCAGTACGCATGTACTAAACATTAGCAGCATCAACAATAGGTTCATTATTTGTCTGTTATTGTTATGATGAAGTGTTATGCGTCGGATGTCATTAACGTGTGAGGCCATTGTCAGTAGTCGGATGAGAGACGCCGTAGACGGACATTGACATTGTGGAGTGTCAAAGATTCACCAGGTAGCTCCTCAGGCATGGCCGTACCTCCTACAGACTAGCAGGTGAAAGTAGAATATAATAGTACAGTTTTGTCTGAGCACTCCCAGTTTGACAATAAGTGAATTTATATTTCCGGTCTACTTTTAGATATTCTAGGTTAGGGTTAGGATTAGAGTTATAGTTTTGATGCTAAGGTTAGGGTTAGGGTCGGTACATTAAGTTTAGGGTTAGTGACATCACCATGAAATATTTATTTATAAGTAAAAAATCTATTTTAGCTTGTTTTATTATTTGAAATAGCATACCGCGCTAGCACAGCGTCGTGCCGTAAAAATGGCTTATCCAATATTTCGGAATGCTAGGAATGGCTATTTACCCACGCCGACGGCAGTCGTGAGTGTGGAGATTTCACCAGCGTTTGTCTGTTTATTCGCACGATATCTTAAAAACCGATGCAGCTAGGATCAACATAACTTCACATAGAAATATTCTACCATGATTTCTGGAAAACCCTTCATTTTGGGGTCAAAAGGTCACTGGTCTAGGCCAATATGCACAAAAAACGGTGCCGTCGTGGGTTTTTGCACACCTGTGAGTGCTGGCTTCTTCTCGTTTATTTTGTTCGCAAAATTTTGACTTGATAATTTTACACCGTTCTGAGGATAGGACTTTTCGACGAAAATTTATGATGGCAACCGTGCCACGTTGCATTTCACCATAGGCATTGTGTGGAATGATTCGTCATTTATGAGCAGATCGTCTACGTAGCAAATTTGATTCAAATAGCTCTAACCAAATCTTGACATACCTGTGACCTGATAGCGCAATGGCTACGTCCGGCGTTGAAGTAGCGACTCAAAGGAGGCGGGTTTGACTCACGGTCGTTTCACTGTCAGGTACCATCTTAGGCAAGTTGTTCATACGCACGTGATTCTGTCACCAAGCAGTATAGATTGGTACTGGACTACTGGTCAAAAGGCGGTGATGCCCTACGGCTGGGAAGGTAAGCGTAGGTCTGGTGTTGCAGTGGCTATGTGTCACAGGCTTAGTGTTTTATCCATCTACAGGCTCAAACAATGAGGGAGATAAGCACCCTACTTACATACCTCTAAGAAGTACGGTACCCTTTACCTTTTATTCCCGAGATATGGACTTATTTTTTCTCACGATAATGACAGCCGCCGCCGTTGCCCCATTATACCACATCTGCGTTAACATTCATACAAAAATCCTGCTGAGAGACAACCTAACCAACCAACAAATCGTGCAAAGACAAAAATACTGTGCATTTCAGTTTTAATGAATTTTTCTCTCGCGTGCTTTTTCGCTAGTGCATCAGTGCTATGCGACAAGTGTAACATAATAACAACGTCAAACGTACGTGATGTTATCGCAGTTATTTATGTGCTGAAATGACGTTTATTGCAAATGCAGACATATATCACAAAACAACATTAATCTTGTTCCTGTTATTAGTGTAACTTTGTCCTGTGTACATTCAACTGACACATTTACATAAATGCAAGATGCTTCGAAATTGTACGTTGAATAGATTACTAAATACTTTACATAAAACTATTTAAATAGTATTTGAAATAGTCAATGCCACTACACTATTTGAAATAGTAGGTGACTATTTAAATACTATTTAAATAGTACATATTTTACACTTGCATGAAGAAAGTTGTAACCAACCGACATCAAATGTAACAGACATGCCACAAATGCAGTAAAACACACGGTATTGTAACAAACTTGCTTAGTGCATTAGTAACAGTGTACTAGTGTAATATAGTTAACCCCTTCATTACCAACCCCTTCTGCAGCAGGGGTACAGTTTCTGTTGACTGCGGTCCAATCCCTACTATAGAAGTATTTTTTGGTCGCCAGTACCCCTACCCCCACTATAGTAGGGATCTTGGAAACTTGGAAAAATAACCCGGTTCCGGTTAACCCAGTAACCCGGTTCCGGGCATTAACCCTACGAGAAAGAACTTGGGGATGAAGGGGTTAATACTGAATGATAATAGTGTTGACATAATTTATTGGCTATGATAATAAATAATGAACGGTCTGCTCAGCGTGACTATTTAGTATTTTACAAAATAGTAAATAGCCTTGTACTATTTAAATAGTATTTAATTTTAAATAGTATTTACTATTTAACTAGTACTCAACATCGATTATCCGTATAATGTCAAATCGTCAAACATCTATGTACAAAACAATGACAAAAATACTGTGCAATTCAGTTTTAATGAATGCATCTCGCACGTTCTCTTTTGCTAGTGCTTCAACTACAAGCTAAGTACAACAATAACAACAAGGACAACAAATATGTCATGTCATCGCAATTATTTATGTGCTCCAGTGATGTTTGTTGCGAATACAGACATATCATTTATTTCATACGCACAAGGCATCTCAATGAAGCAGTATCAGACATTAACAGTAACGAGTAAAACATGTATCACAAAATAACATTAATCTTGTTTCTCTTAGTAAACGTAACTTTGGCTTGTTGAATGCCCCAGGACAAAGTTACGTTATACTAAGAGAAACAAGATCAATGTTGTTTCGAGAATATATGATTTACTCTTTACTTCTAATGTTTGATACATTCATGATTGAACTTCCATGAGGTGTATGTAACGGGGTAATACGTTGGCGACCTCTTCAGCGTGTTTTATTAAATGAAACTGTTTTAATTTTTAGTATTATATAATTAATAATGACACTTGTTACATAACAATAATGATTGAATATCGTTACAGGCACTGGTAGTTAATAATTAATTAGACAACAACATGAATATTGATTATAATATAGCATGTCCTGAAGTCGCGCACCATTAACGGTCAACGGAGTGAACGTATGATGTGACGTGAAACCAAAGCTTATATATAAAAAACAAGCCAGACAACTCTCGCAAATTACCGTTGCCGCCAGTTGCAGTTTATCGTGGCGCTCCGACGGTACGTGCAACCGAAAACTTAAAATTTGACATTATGTAGTGGCGCCACCTAGTTGCGAGCAAAAGCGACCAAATTATACAGCATAGCAGGGCCCATAAATCCTGAAAATATTGTAAAAATTTGCAACGCATACGTCATCTTATGGCAATTATATTCCCATATTTCGTAAAATTCAGTTTTAGGGGCGCCATGCCTATATACTTGTACAGATCAAGCCGAAATTTGGCGTGCACGATCGAACATTAAATCCCGCAAAATTTTTCAGCTTATTGGTCCAAAAATCGATATTGCTGCAACTGCGGTATCGATTTCTGGACCGATAAGCTGAAAATTTTCACCTGGCTGCTCAGAGTAAGTATACTACCGGTTCTGACTGAGAAGAAGACGACTCAAGACGACTCAACTATTGCATGCGAGAAACAGTATATTGTACAGCAAGTGACGAACGCTCGGGCAAATATCGGAGCGAAGTGATTCACATGTTAGGTACTCAGGTTTATATACCCTTATGAACGTATGTCGTTGCCTAAAAAAGAGAAACACATTGCTTCCGAGCCGGCAAACTCCACCTCGGAGCGGTCCACATATTTTATATGTTTTTATACATATCATTATGTAAACGTGGTATCCAGCCATCGGCTCAGTCTTACATAAGGGACATTGACGTCACTCGGGCCACTAGCCTGAGTTCCGCTGACGTAAGAATGACTGTACTTATGTCTTTCTGCATTCGTACAGACTCATTCATTGTTTGAGTTGAGCTGTCAACCCACGGAATAACCTAACCGTTCGTGTAATCCCATTTATATTGTCAAGCGTTCTTCAGTCTAAATTCAGTCTGGCTATATACCTCCATAGCTATACACCATAAGACCAAAAGCCATCAATAAAACTTTTTTAAATTTCAACGGCTGAATGGCAATATCATTATCAGAATATTGACAGTTTTAAAGCAAGAGGTCACTCAATAAAGCGCATACTTCCGCCACGCCACGCTAAAATCGGCACAGTGTTGTTACCGGCGAGCAATGGGTGCTGCGTGAATTGAAGTCGGTTAACATTAACCGTTGTACCAGTACAGCCGCAAACGTACACAAAAGTGTCGTTCTACTCGAAGCGCAGCAGTCGCTGGGGTGGTAAACGTACGATATCCAGAAATTATGTTTCGGATCACTTCCGAAATTTAACCAAGTCTTCTCTGGTCTGCAATCTATTCTTATTCTCCATTATAACGTGAAAATTCGCCAACTGATCAACGTGAAATTAGCCGTGAAAGAGCCGAAATTTCATCTTTTACACCGGAGCAAAAACCAAAAAATAGACCTATGGATGAATGAAATACGGACAGTTTGCCTGTGGGTGATCTGCTGGTAATGATGCTCAATAAACGCTCATGGCTGAACGGAGACGTTTCTCATCTCCTGAATAGTGCTGCTACCGTACAGCGGCTCAATTTGCTGCGGTTGTCTGGTGAGAGAAGCCACGAGGCGTCTAACGCCGTTCTGGAACTCACGGTACTTGGCGGCGTAGAAGAAAGGGTTGATGCAGCTGTTGGTAATCACCAGCACCACGGTGAAATGGTAGAACCAGCCGAGAAACGTGTCAAGGTGGTAGACGGTTGACGAACTCTTATCATATTATCGTGCACCAAGTTCAGGTATAAGGTTGGAAGTGTGCTTGGCATGACTAATGGCCTCACAAGACTGCTAACGAACTAATAGGTGATGAAATGGTAGAACCAGCCTCCAAAGTCGATAGGGTAGCCAACAAAATTGATGAAGAATGAGATCTCATTGGGTGACCAGCATACGATGAATCCGCAGCATATCATCAGTGACGTCATCGTAGCGTTGCGTCCAGCCGTGGCTGCTACGTTTGTAGCAGCCGAATTCACCTGAGCAGTTACCAATTGGTATCAGTTAATCATTATCCATTCTTACTGTTTCTAAACAATCGTGCAATCGTAGACATCTTCGCCCGGGTTGCACCATCTAGCGAATTCGACAAAATATACGCGTCGTGTTTGATTTTGTCCCATTGGCGCCATTATCTAAATTCAGAAAACATGACGTCATCCACAAAACCGGAAGTACATAACATATTGCACTGCCGTCAGAGAAGAATCGAGCCACGGTCATGGGTAACATGACGTACAGAAAAGTTGCAGAAATTTGGCTGTGTGGTTTTGAGATGTGCGAGTGGATAGACAGACAGACAGGCTAACATACAGACACGCTGATCGCAATACTGCGCCCACGTACCGGGTACGAAATAATTACGTATTCAGATCTGCTTTTCTTAGTGTTCATGAATGTATGCAGTACAATTCTGAAAGCTCACTTTAACATGATGTTTGTTACCTTATTTTTCAGTACGTGGACAATTCTGGAGTAGCTGACCAACATCCATATCAGAGGCAAGAGAAATGTGACCAGGAATATAAGTGAAGTGATTGTTTTCTCCATTGCGTAGCTGCTGTAGGCGCCCCACGGCACACAGGTTCCTTTGACGATGTCTGTCGACAGGCTGGCCATGGTTATCTCAAATGCCGGCACGGCAATCCAGATAAACAAAATTGCACCGCCCACCGTGTGGTTCTTTACTTTGAGCTGCAAACAGACCACTTTCTGTAATTGTCAAGCACAGTCGGATTATTTTATCTTTAATGTAACGTAAGTTACCAAGACCAGTTCGAATTAGAGATTGTCAGATGGTAGTACTAGGCCTAGCGATGGGGAGCGGATTGAATACTCCTTCATCAATATGCCGTAAAATACTAACCAAAAGTTGCCAAAACTTTAACGATTAAATGGTTCGAAATCTTACTACTTTAAACACAGCTTACAACTATTTTCAGACATTACCTCTTGGACTTCTCCCTGCGTCCATTATAGTTTGACTATATGCTGACTTCAAAAATTAACTTACGCCTACCGTATAGGTTGTAGCTTCTGCCAAACAATTATATCCGTCTTGTCCTCATAACATTCGGACGGAAATGCACGCTGGGCGCGTCGCATGCTGTCCCTTGTGAGTCACGTTGAGTATGCGCCGCGCGCCCTATTAAAAATGCGCCGCTCGCTCTATTAAGGCTAGAAAAAAAGACAAAACAGACAGACAGACGGACGGACGCCAGACCGTTACATTAAACCTACAGCTAGAGCTAGACGAGATCAGCGTAATAATACTAGTGTATCATATGCCCTGAGTCGTTAGTCAATTAGTCCCTCGCTTTTAAATGCCGAACACCGCTGATTAAAAAAATACAGTTTTCAAGCCTCACAAAACATGGCTGAAGACAGGAACTGAAAAAATGACGCACATTAAAATAGCGAAAAAGTTATGCTGCTTTTGCTTATAACTGTACACCAAGCATACTGGCTACCTTGTACCAGAACGGATAGATGACGGCAACATAGCGTTCCAGTGCGGTGAGAAGTATCCCGTAGGTCGAGGTAGCCAGAAGACACCAGAGTGGGATTCTTGTCAGCCAAACGTTACAAACGAACTGATCGTGTGCACTGTCGCGCGACATTCGAGTGCCGTCCACCTCGACGACGGCAATTATTAGTGAGAAACAAGATCCACACAGGTCGATGACGCTCTGGTTCACGATCAAGATGTTAATTTTCTGAACAACATCAGTAATTCGAAGCGTTATAAGCTTGCACTTCTACTGAAATTGTGTTCACTACACATTCGCCATTTTTCATCGTAAACAGAATTTCCAGAATAGGCAATGTCATGTATTCATGTAGATCCAAATTGTACGAATTTTTGTCGACCAAAAAAACTAAGACATTATCGTTATAAGGTTGCATCGCACGCATTGCATAAGATTCGTTATCGTGCTATTGCTACAGATGGTGTAGCGTGGTCTGTCTGTCTGTCTGTCTATCTGTATATTTGTTTGTCTGTTGGTCACGAAGTGAGCCCTGCAAAACGGCTGAACCGATCGAGATGCCGTTGGAGGGATGACGTGGGTGGGCCCAAAAAACCTTGTATTAGATAGGGGTCCAGATCTCCCAAGGGAAATTGGAAAATTCTATGAAAAAATCTGACTTTTGTAGAATAAAACTCCACAGACACATTTTCTATAGAACGAAACTCTACGACAAAATGTTTCGTACGGTACTAGAGGCACATTGTACGTTCTGTTTACTTACTGACAGTGAAACGTCTTCAATGCGACGTCACGTACGATGACGTGAGTCAACTGTGTATAGCATTGACGTGACGTTATGCCAAATAGTATCAATATTATTGATACTATTTGGTTATACTATAGCGTAGTGTGATTTCTAATTCTAGCATTTGTTTAGTAGGTTACAGTTGAAGTGGCATGTGGAATTGAATAAAATTGTGTCTTTGTCGACAGTAGTTGTAGGTCCTGCCTTGATTCTAAGTCCTGCTGAGAAGATTATTTGTCCGCAGAATCTGTGCTCATCTGTGCGAACTGCGAATGCTGGAGTGCTTGACAAACGATCACAGGTCCTGTTGTTGTGCTGATTTAGGACGAGTCAGTTCAAGTTCAGACAAGCAGGCCCGTGCTGCTGGTTTAAAGCATTTGACCGCTTCTCTGTCCACCCCCAAATTTCGAAAATTAGCGGACGGTAAAAATTTACGTGCCGACCAATCCCCCAATCTCACAACCAAGTCTCCGCCCATGGTGCCAGACCATTTAGACTATTCCATAACGCAGACGCTAGTAGGCCTAACCTAACAGCACTATTTATGTAATAATGCATGTTTAAAAGATTGCTAGCCAAGATGCTCTGTTGCAAATTCCATGACGATTATTGTTTATTTTGATCGGTTTTGCTCAAGGGGTTCAGAAGTTATGGGGGTTTTACCTCGGGGTTAATTTTTATTAAAATGTTAGCGCCGTCTAGCCGCGAAAGTACACTGTGTTCCAAAAAAGGAAGACACCAAACTTATGGTCGTAACTCGGTCACTTCTTAACCGATTTTCAAAATTCTTTCACTGACATACTCAGCGGTAAATTTGCAGCACAGTGATAATTAAAGATCCCACCACACCTTAAACGTGTCGCTACACTACCTTGGGAAAGTTAAACGTCCAAAATTACCTTTAAT
>Ga0209780_1002983_pt1 | contig 12373 bp, 6 predicted proteins | sample WorMetexBAHAMAS2_FD_187384 | JGI IMG/M metagenome (GOLD analysis project Ga0209780, IMG submission 187384) | Marine gutless worms symbiont microbial communities from Max Planck institute for Marine Microbiology, Germany - Inanidrilus exumae... | ecosystem: Host-associated > Annelida > Digestive... | reverse complement strand
GTTTGAAACTGTCCTCGTCGCTTTGTTCACGGAGCGTGTTGGACAGCGAGTTCCAGACCGTAGGACCAGTAACAGAAAAGGCCCTACGGCCGAATGTCGTCCGTCTGTGGACGTTAACTCTAAGAGATTAGTGATAATTGCCTATCTAAATACATTAGGACGGTTTGGTTTAACACTAAACTTCAGTCTTAAACTTTAAGTAAGTTTGGTTTTAGATTTTGGTCTCAGACCAAAGTTTAGCGTCACTTCATGTTTTGCATTAATTAGGTCTTAAACCGGACTTTTGGTCTTAGACCAAGGTTTTAGCCACAACAAAACACAAGTTAGCTAATATACAGTATTTAACCCATTAAATTGTACTGCGATGTTCACAAAAGAAATATTCCACAAAATTATGCTCCTGGAAAGTGATTAAGCTTAATGTGTTGACATTTTGGAAAAATACATTAACAAAGGAATTTTGTGAAACTCACTTTTTGTTTGCCAGATTCATAATGATCATGACAGCGCCCAAAACACCCATCTGTTGGTACCTGTCGAATAGAAACAGCATCATCAGCCTTAACAAAAATCAGCTCAAATCTCCTCAATGTCTATACAGTGTGCATTCCGTAAATAAATGCTACATTTACGTTTCCATTTAAAAATTATAAACTGGAGATGTCATGAAGACTTTGCAAATACAGACACTTATTTATTAAGACAAAACTGCAGAGAAACCTTTACTCACTTTGTGGAATTGTTGGACAACTGTTTGCGGATAATGATGTGCAATGCGTCCTAAATTCAACACACGGTTTGTCAAAAATATACCTCAATTTGTGAAAAATGACAATTAAGAGACTTCTTATCACTGGCCTGATCATGTTAGTAACCAACATACACACTGACTGACTGTACTGCAGATCTTTACGTGACTTGCCGATCAAAAAAAAATGGTGTCAGCAATCATCATCCAAAAGGCTCCACTTAGCATGAAGGAACATTACTTAGCAACAAAAGTAAAATAAACACTGAATAAAAGTAAGTAACAGTAGTAGCAGTATATAGGTAAATATTACTATTAAAAAATTTCATACGGCGATACTTTTATCTGTTTATAGCTGTTAATGGCAGCCACTCACTTAAAGAGGCAATGTTATTGGTGTATTCCGGTTTGTTGCTAGTTGCTAGTAAACAACACCACGCAGTTTTAGTCAGGCTCTTAATTAACTGGTCTAATCCTGCACGATGTGCTTAACAAGAAAGTAAATATGTCCTTCAGTACCGTACTTTGAATGTGGGGCTATCAGCAGGAAGCAAGCAAAAGCAAAAGTACGTAAGCCAGTGAACCATCCAGAACTTGGGTGCAAGTAAAAAACAGCATTTGTAAGGCATGCAATGTCAACAGTAATGGCAGAATCAATAAATTAGCCCCGTATGGAAATGGCAGTTGACTCCTACTTACTGCCAACTTCAAAGTCAAGTGACACAAAAACTGGGATAAAAATCAAAAATCCGGCCCCGATAAGCTTTAGATGTTGTGCCGTAATTTAAGAATCCGTGGTCGTTTGCCAGCCCCCATTATAAATGGGGAGGAGACAGCCTTTGAAAACGGCCAAACTTCCGACTTTCAAGGGCTCGTGACCTTGACCTCGGATCGGGTCATACTGCATACCGTCATGCATCACTCATCGACTGCTACCTACTCACCAAATTTTATTGAAATCGAAGAAACTTTTTTTGTGGACGGACGGACGAACTACAGATGGAGGACGTACATACGGACGGACATTTGAGACCCACTTTATTAGGTCGACTCGGAGGAGTCGACCTAGAAAGAACATGTGCGCCATGTGTTCACATGTCAAAAGAAAAAAATGACAAGTTTTGACAAGTCAATTTGTATAGCGCATTGTTGTAAACCACCTCTAATGCACTCAGGAATGGCACGTGTTAGAGGGTTCACACAGTTTTACCTGCCACCCACACATTTATCCACGAATGGAATGAACCATCCTGCCTTTACTGTGTAAGCATTCACCAGATGGCACCGCCCGAGCGAGGTAGCACACATCCGATTACAGCTCACTACTCATTTATCGACCTCAAAGGGACAAAAGGCTGAGTTGGCCTGGTTGGCTGACCTTGTAGTGGACGGTTTACCCACATAAATGGTCACCCATCAGCTGCAGGTCGAGCGTAGGACAGGAATAGTTCGCTGGTCACAGACCGACGTTCTACCACTGTACCACGCAACCAACTAAAGAAGTTCACTAAACGACAGAGGTAGACGAGTCACAGGGTCAAACAATACAGGTAGACAAGTCACACACCTGGATCACAGGGTCCAACAATACAGGTAGACGAGTCACACACCTGGATCACAGGGTCAAACAATACAGGTAGACAAGTCACACACTTGGATCACAGGGTCCAACAATACAGGTAGACAAGTCACACACCTGGATCACAGGGTCCAACAATACAGGTAGACGAGCCACACACCTGGATCACAGGGTCCAACAATACAGGTAGACGAGTCACAGACCTGGATCACAGGGTCCAACAATACAGGTAGACGAGCCACACACCTGGATCACAGGGTCAAACAATACAGGTAGACAAGTCACACACCTGGATCACAGGGTCCAACAATACAGGTAGACGAGTCACACACCTGGATCACAGGGTCCAACAATACAGGTAGACAAGTCACACACCTGGATCACTGGGTCCTCGTTGGATGGTGAGAATGCAAGATGACACAGCATACGGTACAGCTTGCGTATCTGTGAGATATCAAGGCTGTCCAAGTAGTCCAGAACACCCTGGCAAGTTCATCATCAAAACACAGACACGTTCTCATCAGTATTTTGTGCAAGTGACTCCAGCGAAACAGAAATAACACAGACACACACACACATACATTCTCCAGGGTTCACCGGTGTTCATTTTCTTCCGCTGGTTGTTCCGGAGAGAACGTTTGGCAGAGGTTTATTTCTACAGGCCGGATAGACAGATAGATACATTTATTTATATAGCGCCTATAAGTCGAAAAGAGTCACTAGGCGCTTGCGGTTCCTATTGCCCAAACAACACTGACAAAGAATTAAAGAATATCCAAAGCACTGACCCAAACTACGGAAAATCGACCAGCGGTCGCATCCCTGTTCAGGGAAGGAAATGTATGCAAACTCCGGCTCCGACACTAATACTACCACTGGTGGCGTTCTGAATAGTGGCAACAGCATTGGGCATTTCAGTGAGGTTAGTCTATGTTGAGCTCAGCTAGTATTGGAATGACAATAAAGGACACAAAGCCAATGACAACTGTTTCTCTGACTGCCCAACATTTCTGTCCTATAAAAATATTCTTACGTCCGGTACACTAGCCCTGGTTACTATAGGGGTGTTTTCCAAGACCTACCAGAACCTAACAGGGCGTGGCTGTTAGCAGTCTGACTCCGGTAGCTTCTGGTAGGTCACTGGTATACCAAATCACATAAATTATTCCATATAAGGAAAGTAGGGGGCGTGGCGTGGTAGGTTTGGTAGGTTCTGGTAGGCCTTGAAAAACACCGCTTATGTGTCTGTGAGTGTGTGTGTATAACACTGCCAACAGAAACGAAGCCGACCTTTACGAAGATGGCAAATGGTGCCATCTGGTGAACGTGGTGTTCAACAAGATCAAGCAACATGTCAAGTGAAGACTCGATCTCACTTGCAAAGCCGCTGCCGATGTGAGTGACCAAACTGCCAACAATTTCCTACAGTTACATCACACCAACAGACTATGTCGCCGATATTTCAGTTTCTCGGCTCAAAAACAGTTAGCAATTCCTGCGTCTCATGACAGAACTTATTGCACATTCAAAGATCAGTCACCTTGTAACTGCAAGCAACAACTACACCCATTTTCTTTTATAATTTTTGATATGTATACAGCTTAATTTTGTGACAGATAACCTGAATATCTGTAGATTGCACACGGACAGAAGGCTACAAGTTTCTGCAAAATCAGCTCATTTCATTATGAAGAGACATTTTATCTAAAATTCTCAATGATTCACTAAAAACACCATATTGGAGAGTATCATCAACATTTTAACAGTTGTTTGCCAGGTGACCATGGGTTATGCAGTTAACTCTCAGGTTTTGTCTTCCATTCATGCAAAGAGAACGTTTGAAATAAGCAACTCATCTTTGTCTTTCCAGGATAAGTGGTGCATGTTTCTATGGGCCAGATACCCTCTCTGATGTAGAGCGTTGGACTTGCGACCAACAGGTTGTGGATTCAAATCCTACTCGGGGCAAAGCTGTGTAACAACCTTGGGTAAGTTGTTCACAGCTATGTGCCTCTGTCACCAAGCAGTATAACTTGGTACCGGCCAAGGGACGGTGATGGTCTGCGGCTGGGAAGGGAACCGCAGTCCTGGTGGAAAGTAATGGTAGCCTACCACCGGGTGGATGACTTATAGTCACCTGCAGGCTGACTGCCTGTACATCGGGATCAGCTCAGGGCCCAACGTTCTGTAACGAGTATGAGAAGCCTTTACCTTTTTACTCTTTCTGACGCCCAACCGATGTGCCAAAGCACTGAAGAGAACACTGAACACAGCCACAAAAAATCACCCGCAGTCTTATCCTTTCCTCGTCCACCAATGGACACACAGGGAAAGGTCCTTGCTCCCATTATGCCCGATCTTCAGATGCCAGAATCCACATCATACCTGACGACAGTAGGCGTCAAACACAACGAAGGCACTGCGATACAAGGCACAGGCAAACTGTGTGATGACTGGTTGTGATGATCTCAGAAGAACCTCGGCCAGAGACAGAACTGAACGGAAATACTCCCTCATCGCCTGCACGCAACAATTTACTGTAAAACCCTTTATGTTCAAGTGCCCTTTATTTCGAGAATTTCGCGAGCTTAACAAAACCGCAAAATTAAAGGGCGTGAATATTGACGCTGCACCAATGTGTCGGAATTGTGCGGCTTGAATTTGCCAAAATAAAAGGCGCCATAATAAGTTTGCATGCAAAATTGCCAACTTTTAGGGCAGCCAAATTAAGGAGTTTTACAGTATCAGATCCATGGCCAGTGTAAGCTGCATTAGTGAGTGAAAGTCACGACATGCTCACAAGGAGTATAAGTTCATGAGCAGACATCAGAAAACATCCGGTGATAATGGAACGGATTAGACGGTTCTGCTTTGGTTTTCATCATCCAAGAATAGGCATCGAGTCCATAAAAAGTTGGTCCATTAATTTTCAAGACTGTCTCCTCAAATGAGACAGTCTTTGAAAATTAATGGACCAACTTTTTATGGACTCGATGCCTTTCCTGTCATCCAATTAACAGTGTGAAAATACTGAATAAAATCCCATATACACTTGCCAAATAACATCTACCACGAGCACTATTTTCATCTTTGTTTATCTGGCTTATTTTCTGAAGCTAACACAGTTCAGGATAAATTCCACCATATATGTAAGAAAACTTTTGGCAAAAGCCAGAGCAAGGATAATGTAAATGCCAGAGGCTCTTCAGGCTGTCCCACAGACAGCCACGAGGGACACGGCATACTGACTAGTAAAGCCTGCAGTATTCTTTATGTCCAAACTACTCACATAACACAAATAACCTTTTTGTGGCCACTAATTATACAGGTCAACTTGCATTAGCTGGCATTCCGAGTCGAGAACTTGAGAATTTTGAGAAGTTTTACTGACGACATGCTCTTGCACCTAGTGCATTTGGAATAGGGAGAAGATGCTGAAATTCTCTTCAACAATGTTATCTACACCGTCTCCGTACCATTCTTTCAAAATGATAGCACAACTGAAACAGCCTGAGTCACTATTTGACACTAAGTCACTAACTGTCATGTCATTCTTTGTCAATGTCATCTTCTAACATTGCATCTACTACGAGCATCGCAACAGCACTGTCACGTTTTAAACAACAGAGATTCAGATAAGTCTTAAAATAAGCAGTAGATCAATTCATTACTATATATTAAATTAATCACGTCCATAATTTTGTGAAGAATAATTACAGTGCTGTAGTGTAAAGTTGGAACCAATACTTAATATTAACAAACAGCTTTTAAACTTCCATCTCTAGATGACATATTGTAATTATTACAGAGAGATCAACTTACATCACCATTAGTCCTAAAAGCCGACTCAAGCAGAACCTCGGTCAATTGGCCGGACAAAATCTTTGATCGAAACAAAGACTCGACGGGTTTTTTAAAGCCACAGGAGTGCAAGACCAACAACAAGGCGATATCAAAAACACAGTGCTCACTTGCCGACTCCATCGTCTAGACATCACAACAATTAAATTTAAATTAAATTAACCAACTGCACTTAGCATCAATGAGAAATCAGACGCGGTAAATTAGTCATGAAGAGGAAAAGACAGAAGTAACACTAGATAGAAAGTACTCTGAGAGAGTACAAATCCCCACGAAAGCGTTTTTGTCGCCAACACTTGGCAACACTTGCCACACTATTTAGCGGCCCACTAGTTTCGAATTTCCCGACGTAGCTATTTTTAAACAATCGCCGTTTTTTTGTAAACAATCGCCGGTTTACAGAGTTTTTTTGACCGTTACTTCCACATTCCTCTACCGATCGTAACGAAACATGAACTTGGTCTTCCCTTTCCCCCTAGGAACATTCGCATAAAATATGGTGCAAATCCGTCCACAATTTTTTTAGTTATCGTGGTCACAGACAGACAGACACACACACACAAACCAACGCCGGTGAAAACATATTCCCTCACTTTTGTGGGAATAATGAACAGAAGAAGTCTGGATGAAACGGTGACTTAAGGCCAAGACAAGTTCTGGCACAACCTGACAGAATATAGCACGTAAGTGCAGCACACAGATTCAGAAGAAAGGAGAAATGAATGTTCAAGGGACAATTGGCTAAGCCTAGTTTATCAAAAAAACTTCATTAAATTGGTGCTTAAATGTTTCTCAGAAGTACTGCAATTCCCAGTGCTAGTAACTATAGTTGTGTCAGCAATGAAAATAAATCTGTAAGATAGATAGAAACAAGTATAATACACCAAAGAACACAACAATCTACAGGTGTGCACCTGAATTGTAATGGCTGTTTTTGAGGTAAAGCAAAGTTAGCAGGTTCCTCCTAAGTTTTCTTCTGACAGCTAAATAAATAGAATAAATAGCACAGAATTTTATGCAAGTAAAACAACCACATCTACACCAAATTAAGTTACACGCATTGCTTTTTTGTTCCCCACAGATGATGCACCGTATCAAATTTCAAACAAAAAAAAACATGAAGGCTGAAAAACACTATCAACAACCATTTTACGGCCACTAAACAGTGAGTTCTCCCTAGTCCTAAACTAAAAAAAACACGGCAATATTATAAACTCACTGAAAACTAGAAGTAGATGGCACTCGCAACGTGCAAAAACCCACTGTTGTTTGTACATTGTGACCTTGACCTTTTGACCCCCAAATAAATACATTTTCAGGACTCACGGTGGAACATTTCTACGTCAAGTTGGGCGATCCTAGCTGCAGCCATTTTTGAGATATCATGCGGAAAAACAGACAGACAGACACACAGACAAACGCACAGACAGACAACAGCCACCAAATCCCTACCCCTAAACTACCGTCGGCATGGGTAATGATTGATAGGCATATCAACCTGTCGGCTGAAAATTTCTGCTTGACAAACCTTTAACGCGGCATCTGCAATGAACTTCTGAAACTGCATTCCTGAGCGGACTGCATCCAGAACCAGCTGCTCACTACAGCGACTGTCTTTCTTTGAACCGGCCCTGTGTCATACAACAATAAACATCGTATTAGGTTACTACACCCTCTACTTCACAAAAAATATTATTTAACATCACCCTATACACCCTCTACTTCACAAAAAAATATTATTTAGCATCACACTATCTCCCGTTCAAAGGCTTAGACATGCAGCATTTTGAACGGCAGCAAAAATGACGATATCTGTTGTTGACTTGAAACTGTTGGCTGGTGACTGCATCCGGTCCCTGAATTAGCCGAAGATATCCGGGAGAAATTTTTGGAGGATCTAGCCAAACATGTGCTCACCAAAAAAAACTGACTGTATGAAACAACAAGAGCTCAGCAGCTCTTGGAACAGCTGACTGTGGCTAAAATAGACCTGAATTTAAAACTGTAAATAAGTAACATCCAGTCAAAAATTTTCCACGTTGAAAACCACACCTCCGGAGATCTCCCTTCTATGTGTGGATCCAGACCTCATCTGATATGAATAAGATGTCCTCTGTGCTAATCCTCATATCAAAAATCAATCCGCTCAGCCAATGTCACACACAGACACACAGACACACACACACACAGACACACGACCAGAAGGATAAGCAGATCATTACCATGGTCAGCTAAAAACTGACAGCAGTGGCAGCAGTAATAACGAGGTGTCACCATAACGGGACGTAACACTACTGGCCCGCCGTGCAACCGTGGAGCTATAATTAGACTGGAGGCGGCATGGCGTCATGTGCGGGTAAAGCTGCCTGCAGGCCCACCGTGGAGTGTTACAAACGACGACAGACAACAGCGACCATTATTAGTCTGGCTCCCATACACTATGTGTAGGCGGGCCAGTAATAATATCAAACTATCTCTAAGATAAGACTAATCTTTGAGACAATAAGAAAAACTTGAACATCTAAAAGTGGAGCAGAGGCAACTGAAAGAGAGAAGCAATCCAAAGCCAGGCAAAACAGTTACCAACAATCAAACTCACCGGAAAGTAACGTTTGCTGACTGTGGAACAACAGAGGTAAGATCAATGTTCCGTCTAATTTCCGACATCACCTGCCATTAAAATTTGCACAAAAAACTGTGACTCTCTAAAATAAATATACAACCGTCACAAATCATTTGAATCAGTTTCAAATAACATGGTGGATGTTTGAAATATGGTGTCAGAGAGCTGGCGTAAACACTGAGGCATTCCTTCCTTTTCTACCTTAGAGGTGCAATATGACCTAAATTGTGTTGAAAGCGCCGTTAAACTCCGACCAACCAACCAACCATCCTTCCGCTGGCATCACTCAGTCGCAGACACGTGACACTAGACAATGCAGAAAGTAAACAGCTTTTGCACAGACAGCGGACCGCTTCTAGCCGAATACTGTATTGTGTCATTCTACACAACAGCCATCTAGTTCATTTAATGTCAGACTCTGTTTAACACCCTCCACTTCCAAGCATGGCAAATTAACGTGACAACTTTCATCTTCTGTAATCTAACAAAAACCACGGAGTCAGAAAAAGACGTAAAGACAACAACTTGCCGTCTCTCAACAGTCAGTCAGCAAGAAAAAGGAACAAGGATGAGGTCCACCAGAGCATTTCTCCATGATGGTGACAGGAACGGCATATAAAAACTTGCATTAATCAACGGGCAACCCACTAATCGTGGACTAAAGTGGAAAATTAGCCCCGTAATGGGCTGCCGGTCGACTCCTACTTACTGTCAACTTCAAAGTCGTGACAAAAACCAAAATCCGGCCCCAATAAGCTGTAGGTATTGCTCCCTAATTTAAGAATCCATGGCCATTTGCCAGCCCTCATTATAAATGAAGGAGATATAGTCTTTGAAAATGGCCGAATTTCGACTTTCAAGGGCTCGTGACTTTGACCTTGGATCGGGTCATACTGCATACCGTCATGCATCACTCGTCGACCTGTACCTACACACCAATTTTCATTGAAATCGAAAAACGTTTCTGCGGACAGACGGACGGACGGACATTTGAGACCCACTTTATTAGGTCGACTCGGAGGAGTCGACATAAAAATGGCTGTTAAACAGCTGTGTGTGAAGAGAAATAGAATGAGAGGAGAGCAGCACCATCTGTGCATCAGCCGGAGTCACCGTCTGCAGAAGAAATCGAACAATGACGGGAACATCGTCGATGTCAGCTGAAGACAACGTCTGTATGGCTGACCTCTGGACCTACAACGTTAACACCACAACCAACGACAATTCGTAAACATGACACTACTTTCAGTTATATTCCGTGTGATTAACCTGTATTGAAATGTCGCTCATTAAGTATTCTTTGCCACGTGTTTAGCTCATGACCTGTGCATGATATCTGGTAAGTCCATACGTGGCATCGACTAAAGCAAGTTAAAAAATGCAGATCTCCGAAAATTGTTGGAAATGGAACCAGCCACAGTGACGGTCAAAAGATGATTGTACTGTAATTCAATAGTAATTAATTACAATTCAGCAAGTAATTGTAATCGTCATTGATGAAACTGTAAGTTCAGTTACATGTAATTATTTTAATTGAAATATTGTAATTGTAATTATTGGCAGACAAGTTTGAACAACTGTTGTTCACTAAATGCAACAAACATGTGCAAAATGCATATCCACGACTGTGTTAAATTACAGTTACTCACATAAGACACTTAGAACCAGTAGCTATAATAACAAGCTGTTGCCCTAATGGGTCGTAACAGTACTGGCCCGCCATCTAGTGTCGGCCGCCTGACTGCCCGGCGGCCGGCCCGCCCGCCGGCAGCGTTACAGACGAAAGACGATAATGACAGATGCCAGCGAGCAAAACAATACTGGCCCATTAGGCGGGCCAGTAATAAGTTGACAGTTTTCCACTTACAGTAAATGTACCAGTGCCAGTGGGCAATAATGCACTGATACCATGCTTCTGATATGCCGCAAATGTAATTGTAATTAATAATTCTGTAGTGGTAATTGTAAGTAGCCTTACTGTAATTGCTTGTAATTGTAATTTAGTAAAATTAGATGCAGTTGTAATTTTACTGTAATTTCTAAAAATGTATCTGTTGTGTGGACATGTGAGTTTCACCAAGAATCATGTTCAGTGTAAGACAACACCACAACAAACCAGCTCGAGCTCTCTAGTGTCATCGACGGATGTGAAGTTAAACGTACCTCAGCCAAGAGGTCGGCAGTAAGGTTCAGGTTGGTGAGGACATCGAGCACCGGCACGGTCAGATGGCTGTTGGACATCATCAGTTCTCTGCCAAGTACAACATCACATCTTGTCAACAGCACAGACAATTGATTATTAACAAAACAAAGCTCATTACAACAACAATAACAACAAGTGGTCAAAGAATTATGACAAAAGGCCGCATCACCGACTTGTCATGCTCCTGGCTGTGAATGATGTACGCCGGGCAATATCCTGCTGAAAGACGGACAACTCGTTTGAGATCTAACATATGGTGGGCGGTGACTATTATAACTAGGGCTGTTAAAATATTAAGTTTTTTAAATCACTGTTTTAATCTGCGACAGTTGAGCTTCTTGTCAGTATGGCGATTGTGTGTCAAAAACGTTCCACTATTGCTGTGAGTCAAAAACGTGTGACTATTTTCTTGCCCGTAACTTCACTAAACGTTGACTGATTTCAAAACTCTTTCACTGGTAAATCTCTAATAAACTCATCACTAGAGATCTCGTCAAACTTCAATCATGTTGCTACACTACTGCAAATGGCAACATTTAACAACAATTATGCCGCTGCTGCTGCTACTACTAATTATAACAAGGTGTCGCCCTAACGGGACGTAACACTACTGACCCCGCTGTCGTGTGATGCCCCCTGGTGAGTTACGTTGCATATGCGAGTGCTACAGACGACGACGACGACGACAGACGCCAGCGACCGTTACTAGTCTGGCCCCTCTACACTATATTCGGTCCCTTTTGACTCACAGCAGTCAAAGGCCTGGTTTTTTCTGCACCACCCTGTGTACTCACTTCAGTTTGTGTGCCACATCAACATGCTGCATGTCGTCGATGACTTCGGGAATACACGAGATTATTTCTCGCTGTATGTCGGACGACGTCACCGACAGCGCTTCAAACATCTTCTCCACTAACTCCTGTGAGCATCAGTCAACAACAGCATCAGTACCCACGCCGGCTGTACAGCCGCCGGCGTGGGTAGGACAGTCAGTCGCGTCTGCTTGTTTGTCCGCGCTCTAAAATGAAAACGATTTGAGCTATCAACACCAAACTTGGTACACGTATACTCTATAGTAGTCGCTCGGCGTGTATTGACCCAGAGGTCAAAAGGTCAAAGGTCAAGGTCACACGGTTACGAAAACCGTCACGGTCGCTAGTGATGCGTGCTGCTACGGCCGTGCTGCTGCTGCCGGCGTGGGTCTGCATGTCAATACGACTGCCTATATTTTCTAGTTATATTTTATTTATTATAAAAATCGTACACAGAGTACAAGTAAAAAGAAAACAAATACAGACAGAAAAAAAGACACAAAAATACAGACACACACATAAAAAAGAATGAAGAAATAAATCCAAA
>Ga0209780_1002982_pt1 | contig 12374 bp, 8 predicted proteins | sample WorMetexBAHAMAS2_FD_187384 | JGI IMG/M metagenome (GOLD analysis project Ga0209780, IMG submission 187384) | Marine gutless worms symbiont microbial communities from Max Planck institute for Marine Microbiology, Germany - Inanidrilus exumae... | ecosystem: Host-associated > Annelida > Digestive... | reverse complement strand
TTATGTCGATGCGCAAGGGTCCCCCCTATGTCCACGCCAAAAATCATCCCGATCGGTTGACACCCCAATCTTTTTTGGCCAAAAAACTCGAAATCCCATAGGCCCAAGCCACTAACCGCAAAAGACAACAACGGAGTCGTTGATACGTTATAAACTCCTCCACACTTTCAAAAACGGGTTGGCTTGTGACATTAGGTATAATGGGGGATTTTAACAAGCTCAGCTTTTTTCTCGTCTTAGCTACATGTTTTCTTTTCTTTTTTGGTTCTTTCTGTTTTTCTTGTAGCTAGTTAATTTAAGTTACGTTACGCAGAAAAAATGTTAGTTCAACTATTTCCAACTACTTTGCAGGCACCAGGACAAAGTTGCCTTGCCCGTACAGCGCCCGGCATACATCGCCATACTGAACACGCACAATGTCTCGGACGTTATTGATGACTGACGTCGCGGGCAGTTGCTTCCATTCGGCGACCGTCTTGAGACTGTTGTTCATCGATTCACTGTTGTTGTTGGTCCAACTACTGGGCACCCACGTATGGACACGTGCCTTCTACAACGCGCACCGCATACAGCAGGTAGCTATCATGTAATCATATATTAACAAGTAACTCAGCTGTGGCTGACAAACCTGCGCGACACGCTGCATCATGACACACGGCATAAGATTAAAACAGTCACGTGACCATAACCATGCCCTTTTGTTGGTGATATGTCATCCCGTTGTTAGAATTGATATAGCCTACTTGTGCACGAAATTTGTCGTCCATAGGCTGCGACTTGCACATTCAACCTGTACATCAAATTTGTGTTTGCGTGATTTTGCGTTTAGCCGTTTTGATACAATACCGGCGTGTGACGCGGACAAATGCGGCCACACGATGATGGCTAATACCCTCGCAAAGCTCGTGCCGTGCGGGTAAAAACCTGTAACATTTGCAGACAGCCACGATGGAGAAATAAGGGAATTTGTGCTGGCTTGATGTGTGTTTTGATAGGATTTGTACTTGAAGATTCAAATCATGCATGAAAAACTTATGAAACGTGACGTTGCGTGCATAACATCAAGTACATTATGGAATTGTGAGAATTAATAATAGTCAGTACATTGGCAAGGTAAGTCTGCAGTGCTGTCTTAACATTTCTAGTTGTCTTTTGTGCAGTACTTGTACACTGCACTGTGAGTTGACTATTGCAGGTGTGCTGCATGTGAGACGTGGTACATGCAGAATAATCGCAGCAACTATGTACTTTGTTTCTTTTAATTTTGTCTGATGTTTGATTTTGCATGTTGTCTGCTATAATCACTAAAAATCCTTTCATTGAGAGAGGATTGCTAATTGCAGTTTGAATTTTGAGGTACTGTTAGGCTTAATCTGTGGTAATGCAAGATGTCTCGTGTGACAAAAATGGAAATTTAATTTAACATGTCAACAAAAGTGTACTGGTTAAGATTGTGACAGTTGACAGTCAGGTGAACAGCTTGAGGTTTGCCTCTTCAGCACGCAAACAACTCAGGAAAGTTTTTATGGTTGAAAGAGATTGCTCATAGGTGAGTCTGCCTTGTGATAGATGAGATGGATATTGTGTCAATCCAGGTGAACTACCGCATTATTGTGGATGGAAATCTGACACCCAGCAGTGTGTCCCATTTGAAGGATACAGTGCAATAACCTGATAACTTGAGTTACCATGCACTGAAGTCTGTCATATGTCATAGGATGGAGCTGTCAGGCAAACGTATCTGGTAGCTGTTTTTAGCTAGACCTGATACTCTGAACCTGTTTATTGGAACAGTGGCTGGCAAGTTGAGTTGCCAGGTTTTTGCCATGACTGTAGTGACTGATTTGTATAATTGACAAGTAGTGTTATCAGACAAACACAACAGAAATGCAACATGAAGAATCCTATCAGTTGAATGCAATAACCTGACAACTCGAGTTACCCCTGAAATGATAATAATGCAGCATATCTATGGCAGTTTATTATCATGGTATGGTAGTACAAGCTGTTGTAAAAGCCAATAGCCAAAGTAATGGGAAAGGGCAAATTTTGACCCTCACGGTTCCGAAACACCTCCCGAACGGCTTTTGATGAAACTTGGAATTTATAACTACATCATGGATATGACCATTCATGCAAATCCATGTGGCAGCTGGCAATCGGTCGCAAAATCGAAGCTGGACAGACACACTTTATACAGTTGCAGATGTACTTTGAGAATAATAACTCAACGTGAAATTCTAAATTACAATTAATTAAATTAATTAATTAATTCATATTCGTTTAATCTAAAAAGTTGTCAAAATGCAACTTTAAAATGGAATAAAATATAAAACAAACAGCAGACAGGTATAATAAAGAAGCATCTTTCAGAACTCAGAAGTATACATCCCTGGCATTGAGTATCTATCCGCCTAAAACATTATGCATTACTGGAGTCCGATGCAGTTTAAAACGGTTTGTAAGTACGACAGTGGCTATGTTGCACAACTAAAACAGCAAAAATCAAAAAGGTGATATTACTTGTCAGCACATTGACTCTATGGCGATGTTCTGATTAGTAATATCACCTTTTTGATTTTTGCTGTTTTAGCTGTGCGACGTAGCCACTGTCATCCTTACAAGCCGTTTTAAACTGTTAAATTTTTTTTACATTAATACACAAATTAGTGACTGATGCTTTCATCGCACTGTCTTTATATTCATACTTATTTATTTCCTTACTTTAAGAATAAAAAGTTTCATTAGTGTTAGAATGCATCATGATGCCAGCAACACAGACATATTATGACACACTGAAAGTATTGTGGTAGTTTAGACAATGACGCCGGCACAACGGGTACAGTAACACCCGACAAGGTGGCGGCAGCTGCCAAAATATCAACCCCCGGCGCCGAAACAGCAAGAGCCGCAGCAGAAGCAGAATCTAAAGGGACGGGATTAGGAGCAGGATGAGGAAGCTTGTCGAGAGGCGGTGAAATAGGCTCAAAATCCTGCTCCACAAGCAGAGGCTGGACCGGAGGGATAGATAGGAAATCATCCACCGTCACCTTGTCCGGTCCGTCCGTGCCCGTCGGGGTAGTCCTCCCCGGAATAGTCAGAGCAGAAGTCCCCGCCCCAAGGGGCACGTCCAAGTCTGGGTGGACGTCGGAATGGAGCTCCGCCCGAGGCGGACAGTGGATGTGCAAGATGGGAAGCGGGGCATCTTCCTTGAGTGCTTCTGAGACCGGAAGGGGATGCGCCGGGGGAACTGGAACCTCCAGCTCCCCGCCAGGAATCTCACCCTCCCCCAAATTCCTAGCCAGGGGCGCCCCCAATGCGGCTGGAGCAAGAAGAACCGAAGGCATGGGGATGTCAGCTTTAGTGCGGGCAGAGCTCCGACGACGGCGAGGAGGGGTGTTCCCTGTCAGGGAACACCTGCGCCGTTGGCACAGAAGCCCCCTGACGTAGTCGTCTAGCCTCTGCCCCAATAGCATCTAACTCAGAAAGAGAAGCATTCATGTAAGAGTTATATTTAGTATAGGCCGAACCAAATAATGGAATTCGACAGTAAATCCTCTTCAATAAACGCTTTAAGTATAAATTTCAACAAAATTTCAACACAAATTCGGTAAACAAAACGGCCGTGACTGGAGCCGGAAGTAAAACATGTACACTGATAGTTCCAAGTCAACAAGGTGAGACCACAGTTCTCCTGTGTTCGTGATTAGCTGACGTTTGCCGAGCTCTGGAACCAGCAGAAGTTGTTCAAGCGTTCTCGATCGATATCTTTCTGAAGAAATCACACACGCAACTCAGTCGCTCATCGCTCGCTTGTTCGTAAGCAGCATCCAGTAGCAGTTGTTCAGTGCTCACATGCAACTGCAAACCTGTCTGTTTGATGCGTTCTTCAATACAGTTGACTGCAGTGTCTACCGTAGCAAAGTACTGTAGCCGATAATGTGTCCTTACGTCCAGCTGTGAAGGTGCAGAACTGTCATCACAACGTGCAGGATGACGAGTTGTACACCACAGAACCGGTGGATCGATGACATGAAACTGTGTCTTTGTGGTGCCAGTTTTTTTACACAGCTTTATCAAGTCAGCTTTGTTGAAGGCGGAGGCTGGCAATGAGATGCTGGCTTTAGCACAGAGAGGCAGAAACAGGAAGTTGCTATGCTAAACTGTTATTTGTTATCGCTGGATGACTGAGTGACCCTACAGTCCTTATGCAGCTTGATTGTCTTGTTTGGCTCAGTCTCGCTCTCCATGCTGTTGCTTTATCTTACACACTTCACCTTCATCCAAGACCATTCTCAGCAGCGACAGTCTTCACTGAGTTACGTCACTGTGGCTCACCTAATGGACCTAATGCGGACACTGTCTGCAAGCCATCTGGAGCACAACTGGCCATTTACATGGACAGTTGATTTTCAATGGTTTTATCTCGAGTCAGTAGTTAAGTGCATTGAATCTACCTGCATCTCAGTGTGTTCAGTTTCCAGAAATTTTTGTTCTGTTGTCTCAATCAATGGAAGATACACTGGATGGCAAACAATGGCAGGGCACCAATGTACTGGTTCTTGTTCTGTGATGTTTATTGTCACATGTTTTACATGCTTCTTGACATAGTCTTATAAATGCTGATACATGTACAACAAAGATCGTATTTTGTTGGCACCTCTTCTTACCTGTGTCTCATTCCATGCACTGTCCATCACTATTGGCCTGATTGTATATGGCAAAGTGATAAATAGTTTGCTTGCGTGCATAGCAAAGTGCACTCACATTGCCACATTGTGTAACCAATACATTCTGTAAGTCCACAAGGTTGAATGCGGCTTATACCGGCTGGCCAAGGCTGGTGGCTCGGACTATGTAAATGCTGATTAGTTTCACAGGGATGTCGCAGTAGGTGCGCGTGATGTGGGGACACAAGTTCAGGAGATTCTACTACACCCGCACTATTGCCACATGTCACTGCTGCTACGGCTGCGGTGTGGCGGGAAAGTATATCGTCCACTGGATCAGGGGCAGCATTCTGGGGCTGCCAGGTAGAAGAATCACGTGAAACCATGACTGGGGTGATGACATCAGCATTACACGTTGCTGAAATTGTACCAATAGTTTCAAAATTTGTTTCATTAATATGCGTAATATCATCACTCACAGCTTGCGAAAAGCCAGTATTACGGTCTTGAAGCATGTTAGTGAAAAAGTCAAACTCCACTGAAATTCACCCGTTTGGTGCCAAAGTTTGTTGTGAACTTTACCTGAGGATTCCTGTTATAATTAAAGACATGGTTACTCATGAGCTAATTATTGTCCAGCTAGTCCACTATGCGACTCTGTACAGCAGAAACAACTTACAAACCAGAACTGGTGACTGTACCACAATCGCTTCACGGCTGAGATTCAGAGTCAGTCAGAGGGAAGACTGAACTGGGAAGTGGACACATTATGTGTTTCCAAGGTTCTTCAACATAGTCACGGATGTAATGATAGAGGTAGGTTTGGTCAGCAGCGTTGAGGCCTGGTGGCTCAAGTGCTATAGCCGGCGGCGATTATCACAGTGTCGTTGTCCCTGAGCGTTGCTCGGACACAGCACTCGTCCAGTTGGCTTTCAATCTCGATCTCTTTGTGAGTGGTTGACGTCGACACTCCTATCTTGCACCGTTCCGGAGTGGCATACTTTTGGTGTCAAATTTTAGCTTGATCAGTGTCTACTGCCGCCTCCGCTAGGAAAATCGCTGAAAAATGCCGAAAACTGCTATTTTCACAAATTACAGAATTGAGACCGGAAAATGCCGGACTAAAATTTTATGATTAAGATGTTTGGCTCAAGTGCAGCAGATGGCTGTGATGGTAGGGTACTGGGTGGCATGCTCGACTTCAGCAAATGATGCTCAACTTCTGGACAACTGACGGTCTCCCGAACGTGAACCACGCCTGGACTTTGAGCCTCAAAGCTATGACATAATTGCATAATGTTTGTATTCACAGCATCTGTGCATGGCTCCATGATAAAGGCAGACAAAAGAATAAAGAGCAGATAAATTAAGTACAGACAAGTGGGGATTATTCGGATAAGTGGTAATATTGCACAAATACTATGCCCAATTTTGTAGGATTTTTACGGATTTACATGGTTTTTCTGACTTTTCAGGCCCCAAAACTTTAAATTCATGGAGTTTCCACAGATTGTATGAATCCTGCTACTAGAAACAGGAAAATATTTTAGTTGAAGGAAAATACAGCAGGTGAGTTAACCTTACCAAGCTGCAAAAGTACCTGAAATATGGTATTTCTTGATGCCAGGCAGCGGCTTAAAGAATTCGCTCCGATGAGCCTGCCAGTCGCCTACTGGTACAGCTGTCGTCCTATCTTCTGTGCCGACGAGCTGAGCGTTATTTATCACAGCACTGCCATTGACCACAGATGCCATTTCCTGCAGTGATGACACCACATGGCGTCTGAATGCATGTTTGACGAGCCCAAAACAACAGTCGGGTGCAAATTGTATGTGCCCTGCTACAAGAACGTTTAGTGATATGGACCAGTGAAGGCTGGTGGCCACTGTCCATGCACAGTACCACAATACAATGCAGTTTTTATTCTGGCCAGAACAGTACTGTTGTCACAGTGGAGATGGACATCTGTTTCACTAAGTCCGTAATTCTCGAAAAAGTAATGCAAGTAAGACACCACAGCATTTGCACTGTTGCTGATGAGATGGGTTTTGTCAATCAGAAAGTTCACCTGCCGAGGAAATTTCTTCAGCACACGCCAAATAAACTGCACTTTTGTGGCACTAAGAAGTACATTGGTCCTAACATAACATAACATATCCGTGTATTTGACAACTGTCAGAACGCAATTGTAAAACAATAAAACATGCATGTATTAAATACTGTCAGTAAACTTGATAAAATAACATACGGATAATAAAATTAGTCTGTTAAATGCATCAGTCTATCGGCAGCGATCTGTTGTGTGCGCATGGTCTAAGGTTGTAATTATGTGAGGTATGAGCGACGGGCGGCAGGAGGCGATGCAGAACTTGGTCTGGGTTATGTAAAACTTTGTTAATTAAATTTTCTTCGGCTTGGATGCATAAGTCGTCAAAACTGGCTAAATCAGACGAATAAAAACCAACCCGGGCGCTTTGTTGAAGAAAACTATAAATCTTTTGTCTGTCTTGAGTCCAGCAAAGCCCCACCATGCTGGTGAGGCGTATAAAAGCCTGGCTAAAATTACAGGCTGCTGAGGATTACTAGGCAGGTGGACTTGCTGTGCATTGTCAAAACTGTAGTGCATGGTTATCTTGATGGCAGTGCTGCGCTTCAGATCGGTCAGCCTCTGCTCATTGCAGACCTTCCTGGCTTCACATGCACAGTCTGCAGATGCTCATCATGTGACTTCAGTCTCTTGGACTTCTTGCTTTCTGGAATGTTAGTTCTTCTAAACACAAGCTAATACATACCAGTGTTCTCAGTCAATGATGACAAAAACTAAACATTGATGTGCAGTAAATCAAATTATTCTTTTCTGGCACGTCCAGCACAGATCTGTCATCAGCTTCGCAGATACAACGAATGGTATCAGCTGCTGCCACAGACTGTAGAAAGAACTGTCACCAACGACCGTGTGGTGTGTGTCCTTCAGGGACTCCTTATACTTGCAGTACACAACCTTCTTTGTATGAGAAGACGGCAGCAGCTTGATGTCGTCACGTCAGAAGCCTGCACGACGACATGATTCGCAGCATAGCTGGTGATGAATTGAACTACACACTTGATGTCGTCACATGACATGGCTTGAGTGTTGCTTAATCTGCCTCCAGATTTTTTCTCCTTTGGTACTAGGCCTTCGGTCTTGTACCACTTGTCAGCCGATCTTGGCCCAACCTAAAAATTTGTAACAGCTGTTAACCTGTTCTCCCCATTTTGTACTCAAGACACAAATTTTGAGAACGTTAGTTATAATTTTTTTGTATTCTTACAGAACATGCAAATTTGAACAAAACAACAAAATCATTTTATGCATTAGCCTTCTATATTATTTTCTTAAGATTTAGCACATTTTCCTTTTGCAGCCCGAATGCCCACAAGTCTTCTTCAACCATTTTGGCCCAAGTCTTTTTCAAGCATCCTATATGTCTGAGGTTCCTAACCACATAAACACTTCCCAGTGGGACAGCCGTCAGTTTTTCCTCGTAGTCCAGCGGTTAAGTCGAAAAATATTTCACTTTGTGGAGAAACTATGAAACTTGGCACACTTGTAGGGGACCCATGTAAGATCATTTTTCGATTAGGACCCTGCTTTACTTTCAAAGTTATAGGCAAAAGTATGTCAAATATGGCGGCCGTATTAAAATTCAAGATGGCGGCCACCAGGGGGCGTTTCAGAGTTGGGTCCTAATCGAAAAATGATTCTACAGGGATCCCCTACAAGTGTGCCAAGTTCATAATTTCTCCACAAAGTGAAATATTCTGCCATATTTTTCGACTTAGCTGCTGGACTATCGTCAAAGTAAAAGTTGGCATCGTTTACAAAACGGAGGCAAAAGTCAATTTTTTATTTATTCCAGATTTAAGTTTCAGTCCATACTACACATGCAAGGTTTCATTTACATCAGTTAAGTAACAAAGAAAAACCTTACAGAATTTTTTTGAAAGTGTCTATGAACAGATGTACAGACAGACGGATAGGTGGACATGAACACTAATAGGACTAGTGCGTTTTTACTGCCAATAATGTGACAGCTTACCATGGAGAAATTTGACGGTGTCTCGACAGCTCGGTTCGCCTTCCAACCAGTAGTTTGTCCTCTGATACTCACATTTCTTCTGTTCCGTTTCGCGAGAAGAACATGTCATCTCCGACATGTTAATTGTACGAGAGATCTTGCTGAGAAGCACGAGCATCTGTCCACTAAAATACAACATGTCACAGACGGGTTTGTGTCATTCGTTTTCGACTGCAACACTAACATTACATACTCATTACTTAATCCATTCAGTGCAGATGACGAGATAAAAAAGTGTCAGCAGTGAAAGGGTTAATCTATATATACTGTATTGCTGTTTTTTTGCTGAAATGATAAGTTATTGAGAACAGCTTTTTCCCAGTCTCCAACACGAAAACAGTCAAACCAATATGCATGTTGTACATTAACAAATTAATTGGTATCGCTAAAACATGATTCAGTGACTAATAAAATTGGTTCACAAAATTATAGTGCCATTCTAATTAATGTATTGAAACGCTCGGGGTGTGTTAACTTTTGGCGTGCTACTTATTTGCTTATTGACGTGCGACGGCTAGCGAAGTTTGTCGGGCTTTTGCCTAGAGCGTTTCAAATGATTAGCAATGCTGCGGAATTGGGCGCCACCGTATTTTTTTTATTACGGATGGTGAATATGGAAACCTAATGGTATGAATTAATGTGAGGGTCGGACCAGCCCTGCATGGCGCTGGGTTTTGGACGTTTCCGGTTTTTGAGATTTATGTGGGGTGGAATTACAACTTAATACGAGCGATATACGAAACAGCGAATATACGTACATTTATTTTTGCACAGAGGTATACGCAGCGAGAACAAGCATGCTCTCGGGCACAATGAAGGAAATCACCCTCCCTGTTTTTCCAGTGGGGAAATTGGAAAGGGCTAGGCTGTATTTCAACGTGTCAACTAAAAGGGGGCCTGTATCTCAACAGACCAACTAAATTGGAGAAAGGCCTGTATTTCTACAGACAGTTCTGTATTTCTACAGAACAACTGAAAAGACATTGTTCCCATTTGTATTTCTACAAATGAGAAACGACAGAGTAGACAACGCTTGGTCCCCAACAGACGGATCATGTAGAAGCTTTTTCAAAGCTCTGACACAGTGCGATCGTAGCTCCACAGCTTCAGCGATCGGTGATCTGTTGTCGCGTGTCCAGGAGTCCGACAGACTCGACTCGACCATTCAACCAAGCGTTCAACCATTCAACCAACTTTTCTAGCGGGAAAACTACTTATGGAAATTTTATGGAGCTTTTTCGGTAATCAATGGAAATTACTAATCGTCAGCAATAATACATAATGCAGCGCAGTACACACTATAAATTGTTACAAAGACTAATTGTTATTATTGCTATTATAGTCCATCGTTGTACGGTTACAGTTCACACAATATTAAACGTTTCGAATTTATAAAAATTAATATTGCGAAATGCATGCACACACCGCACCATCTGGCGAATGCTAATACGTTGATTGGCGGCTATCACGCCAGTTCTCGTCGCTATTTATCAACTAATGCAGTAACATCACGTCCGTTACAAGATCTAAGTGATACATACAGTTAAAATAGGAAGTCGTCGTAAAGCAGTCTATTCACAGTTGGGGCGCCTATACAGACTACAATGCTATCAAAACGCAATATAACAGTCCGCTGGTCTATGCGATGCTGCGCCGTACAATAGGTCAATGGTGGCGGCGAACAATGGCCGAGCAGTGGCTCGCTGCAATATGGCGATTGACGCTAAGCTTATGTAGCGTCGCGACAGTATCTAATGCTGTTCTAAAAATAACTCAAAACCTAACCCTGATTCTAGATTTCCTTGCTCATGGTCATGAGTCACAGACAAACTTCCCCAGTGTAATATACAGCTGCTAGAAGTACTTACTCAGTGCCGTTGAGGCCATATCCAATCTTCTTTTGACCATTTTCACTGGACTGTACCTCGATGAACGACCTTCAAGACCAAGAGTGTGTGCTATAATGTAAAATGATAAAGCAAGAGTTATAAATGTCTGAAATTAGCAATGCAGTACACAACTGCAGTACCTCAAATGTCCACGACAAAATGCTTTAATTAAAATACCTGATCTGGAGGTGTGAACAATACCTGTGATATCGAGCTGCATTCTGCGTTGGCAGTAGTCGCTCAGGTTGTGGTGGTGATGTACCAGACAACATGTTCATATGAGCCAGGTATCCAGGTATTTTTGTCTTGCAGAGTGAACTGCTGCAGGAAGCCATAGTTTCACACTGTACAGCTGTGTGAAACTATCTCTTTTGCAAAGCATACACTGTTCATAACATCATCAGTCATCACTCTTACCTGCATACAGCACAGCTGTGTTCACAGTTGTCCTGCGAAACGTATCAGACTATGCGTCGAAGACTTTATTCGACTTTGTAGCTGCATTTCATTGACAAGCAGCACACAAAGCTATTGAGACGTTTTCACTTTAAGTCATTCTAGCACATCATACTTGATGCATGGAGTGAGGGACAAAGTCTGAATACGGCAACAAAGAGTACAGTAGAACGGTAGTGGATATTTCATTTTTTGCAGCAGGGGTGCAACTCGCTGCTGAAAAGTGGTGGGTCGGGTTGTCATGGTCACTCGTCAGTCCGGGGGGAGGGGCAACGTTCATAACATTTTCATTGCCTGGTGCTACATATTTTCAGTATAATGTAATGATAATTACACATGAGACATACGTTGTTTAATTGCATGGAAAACTGCACATTACACAGCAAATTTAAACATAATTAGTAGGCCTAACTGGTGAAATAGGGACGTTTCAGCCAAAGTGACCCAATTTCAGGAAAAGCGACCCAGGAGTTGCAAAGCACACTATTTAGCTGACTGCAGTGTGAAATGGCGTGTCCAGTAAATCTGTCACGGGGACCTATCAGGTATAGTGACCCAATATCAGGTAATTCGACCCATACTGTGGGCCAAGTTGAGACAACATGCCATGCAGTGTGGACTGTGTGGGTCGCCTTAAAATATGTTTTCTGTAAAGTGACCCACCTGATTTTGTAAACTGACCCGCATGCAAAGCTGATCAAGGCAGACTGTTGCAAGCTTTGTTCAAACCATAACAGTTCACAGTCACAATATACAAATGCTAAAAACAGCTACGGAACTGTTCATCGTCAATCAAACTGTTCAACCAACATTGTTAGAAGTCTCTTCTTGTCATCAGGCACAGAAATCGCACACGAAACTGCCCTGCACAAGCATACTCAGCCCATTTCTGGCATTTTACACATTGCACCCACTTTCCACTAGACTCACAAAAGAACTCATCACGGCTCACCACGGCTCGTACGGTAGTACAAGCTGTTGTAAAAGCGACTAGCCAAAGTAATGGGAAAGGCCAAATTTTGACCCCCTGGGTCTCCGAAACCCTTGAACGGATTTTGATAAAACTTGGAATATATAACCGGGTCGCGGGTATGCCCACACATGCAAATCCATGTGGCGCTGCGACAACGTGGGTGGTCTGGGCGAACACGTGAAAAAACGCGTGTTGTGGTTTCTTAGGTATACCTTTTTTAAATTTTTTTTAGTTTTTTGCTTTATTCTTTAGCTTGCGCCCAGCCCAC
>Ga0209780_1002981_pt1 | contig 12376 bp, 8 predicted proteins | sample WorMetexBAHAMAS2_FD_187384 | JGI IMG/M metagenome (GOLD analysis project Ga0209780, IMG submission 187384) | Marine gutless worms symbiont microbial communities from Max Planck institute for Marine Microbiology, Germany - Inanidrilus exumae... | ecosystem: Host-associated > Annelida > Digestive... | reverse complement strand
GGGCAGAGCCGCTGGTGGGGGTAGGGGGTAAAGCCCCTAAAGCTGGAGAGGTATATCATCCGAGATACTGACTTTTGCAGTAAAATGAATGAGTATATCAGATTTCAGCATAAGTTCGACTATAAGAAATTAGTGCAAAATGTAGCATCTACTTTAAACTACTAAAGCCACTATTCACATGGGCACTCAGGACTTAATTAAGGTCAGTCGCCATTTTCATAACTGTTAAAATGAGATTTAGTATGGTCAAAATTGACCGCACATTCAAGCTATTTCAGCCACTGGCTGCCTTTTGTCTGTTAGTTTGGCCACTTTCTTAATGTTCTGTGCATTCTGGCAACATCTGCCAGCAGTAAAGGAGTCAAAATGTTCAAAACGTGGTGCTTGTCCTCCGGAATACTAAACAACTTTGCCTTAATGAAAGTCTATTAATATGACCACCAAACTGTTTGCACTCTCTGTCAATTCTACTGGGATGTATTGGATGGGAGTTAAATGGGAAAAATAAGTCAATGGGATTGGGAATTACATGATGGGGGGGGAATATAGAACACTAATTCCATTCTTGCTCAAGTCTACTTTTAACACTAATGATTATACTGTGCAGTGACGTAGATCCACTTCAAATATTGATGGGCCCAAAATACTGTAGTAATATAAATTGTTGCCAGTAATGAATGGACTAAAAGTAAACATCCATAGGTAATGAAAATTGTATAAGCAAGAGGTCTAAAACACTGGAGAACCAACCATTGTTGTCGAGCCCCAAGCAAAATTATTGATGGAGTCCACGCCCCGGGGATTGATTGCTTGAGTTGTGGTTTTATGCCCCACTCGACACAAAATAGGTCATTTTGGAGACGTTCTTCTCAGCCAATCTCTTGGCTTACTGCTTAGTACTGAAAAACTGAAACAAACACAAAAGCAAACATGCATCTGTAACACAATATACTACAACATCAAATTAACCCCAAAAAACTAAAGCCAAGTTTTGTCGCCTCCTACGACATTCTGCCTGGAAACGGAGAGGGCCTATTCTAGTTATGGCGCTTGATAAATTTGTCACTGAGACACTTGCCACTTACTTACAGCCCCGGGACCCACACGGGGCAGGCCCCCGGGGGGCCTATAGATCAACGTCCAATATTGTACCTACAGAGTAAAGATCAGAAACGTGCTGCTACTAACAAACAATGCAATAAAATCAAACTAGAAATGCATGGCAAAGCCCAGCGTGTAGCCCGCCCAGTGCAAACGTGCCTGCAAAACTCACGGATTATTGGACCAAAGTTTACTAAATATTTATCAGACGTAGAGGAGTCATCTGTGGTGTTAATGCGTGCATCCATGTTGTGATCGACCATCCATTGTTGAATACCAGTGCACAGAAGGTGGGTATGCCAATTTTTGCCAAAATTGGTTATCATAGCAACGCCCCTTGGGCACTTGTGAAAAGATGGTTGGATTGATTATGCCCACATATGTGTACCTATCCTGAAAATTTGGTGAAGATAGGTCCAGTACTTTCTGAGATAATTGGTCTCCAAGGGGGCCATTAAAACAGTAAGTAACATCAGCAGAAGATGTAGTCTATCGGCGATGGCATGCCATGCTGGGCGAGCTAAAAACACAAAAAATGTCAAAATGCACATCCTCCTTTGAAGAGACCATCTCTTTCACATGTGATGTCACCACAAAGGAGTTTTGACAACAACAGCTTTGTCACAATGGCACAGAAACTTTCCTCCCATTGCTCTTCATGCATTAATGTCTCATGACATTAATATAACAATATACACAACAACTCACAACCTGCAATGATTTAGTTCAGCTTCACAACTGACCGAACCAGTCTCAAATGTTCAACAGTAACAATACTTTAAAAAACAAACAACTAAACCAGTTAAGTTGCTTCTTACATAGAGTCAATGCCTAGAAACCAGCAGTACAGGAATGCTGTTCCAGCTGATGGGCAGAGCCATATGAAATTGTTCTAAAAACCATAAAATAAAATGTTTCGAACTCAAAAGATGCTAAAGGGTATTGAACCATTCTCTCATTATTACATTGGCCGCGTCTAGCAGTAGCATAATGCATTGGACTGGCGTCCGTCTGTCTGATCTTTTTTCTAACCTTAATAGGGCAAGCGGTTAGCACATTGGACCCCTAGGACGTCTCAGCGCTGAGGTGCAGAGTAGGCTAGACCTCTGCCTGCAATAACGAATAAGGCACGAGGCGCATACTCAACTGACTCACCAGGGTGCAGCACATGACATGGCCACTGTACATTTCCATCTGAGTATTACAAGGACGGACATACTTTTATATCATGCATGTCATTTAAAATATTGGTACAAGAAAAATATGACATCATACTGAAGATATTACTTTCATGGGAGAGATGACATGCCAATCACTGTGTCCTAATGCTCTTTCTATGAATAAATTATCACAATTTAGAATCCTCATTTCATAAACCACAAACATGATTATATTACTCAATACACTTTCAAATTCACTAACATTAAGAAAAACAAGCACGATTGAAGAAGATTCACATAATGACACTCTTAAATATGTCAAATACACCAGCTTTATATTTACAAATCTATGCATGAAATGAAGTTTCAAGATAAAATTTTAAACATGTAGAATGAAGTTTACAAACTTCAATCACTTACTTAATTGCAAGTTTACTTCAATATCACAGCTGAATAACACCTCACAACCGACAGTACCCAATGCACATACACTAGAAACAAGATGTCAAAACAGGAATGCATGAGGCTTTGTATGATTATGCTGACGAACTGAGTTCTGCATTGGTGACATATCTGTGCTAAAAAGGGTCATGGAACTCCAACTAACTAATAGGGTTCGTTTTAGTTCTAGGATGAGACACAGAGACAGGTAGCATGGTTTTACCTCCCACTCAACAAAAATAGGTCATTTTAGAAACATTCTTCCCAACCAATCACTTAGCTCGGTACTGAAGAAACTACACCTAACATAAAAAGCAGACATGCATCAATAAATTGAAATATGCTACAACACAAACTAAACATACAAAGTGAAAGCCAGATTTGGTCATCTTGTACAATGTCAGGACTGGAAACAGATCGGGCCTATTCTGCAGGTCAGCATTGGGCAAGTGAAATTAATTCATTATATACAGGGTGGGCCAAAAAGCTGCACATTTTTCAACAAATCACATCTTTGGAATCACTGAAGATAAAATGATGCGGGTTTCACTACAATGTTCAAAAAATCTCTGTGAGGAGAAGTAATGACACATTTCATTAATTTGTTACGTATTCTTTGTGAAATATGCAAATAAATACTATGTCATACGTGACATAATCTGTGTTAACATGCGTCCTCTAACTACAGACGACAGAATTTTAATCTTAGCTTTGCCAGTTAAGAAATGTTAGTGTTGATAGAATGACACTCAAATTTCCAAACAATGGATCACTTGAAAGACATGTTATGCCACTGCTGCGACATGATCAGCCAGGACAAGACTTGATTGACAATGCCATTGACCAGTGGTCAAAACGTGTTACGATGGTCATACAGGCGCACGTCGGTCATAGACTGAAGTTATAGTAAAGAATAATGAACAGTTCAAAACTGACGTAATTTCATTTGTCGTTTTTGATTTCAGCACAAAAAATGAACTGTTGTAAATGACATTTGGTTGGTATAATAATATCAAGCTGATTTATAAAGAATATTTAATATTTAACCAATTGGTAAAAATGGCATCCGAATTTTCGTTCCAACGTCGTATCTGAACATACTAGTAAAACCACATCATTTTGGCTCGAACGGTTCCAAAAATACGGTGTGCTACAAAATGTGGAACTTATTTGGCCCACCCTGTATATCAGCAACTTGCATACGCAGCTGTATCAAGTGCTGTAAATAAAGTGGGATGTTGAATGTCATCAACAACTTGTGACGGCTGAACTGCGATATGGGTCAACATCTGTGGTCAGATGAAGAAGCTGGAATCAACGACTCCAGTGTAAATTTACAGAGGGAAGCACCCCGTAGTGAGATGGACGGACAGACACTACTGAAATAGCACATGCCACACAAGCACACGCCATTAAAACACCCATTGTCAGCTGTCATGCTACTCTATAAGCACATTCTTGCTAATACAAGTGACACAGCTAACAGATGGTACGGTGATATGATTGAGAAAGTGCATACGGTAAATGAACCAGTTAAGCTATTCCAAGTGTGTGCAAATTCATTACTCAAAAGCAGCTAATTACAGTCATGCATCGTTCTGAACAAATGTTGTAACTTGATCGACAAAGCAGTAACTACAAATAGTAGTTATTACTTGAAAGTGACAACCATGGCTCCAATGCTTTGGAAGTATGGAGTCCCATAAACGGGCACATCCAAGCCTCAAATAGGCAAATGCACAATATTACAAAGTGTCATATTTTTATAGTCCAAAGTACAATATATAAATTAGCCCAATACGAGACTGACGGTCGACTCTTCAAAACTGACGTATCTGCCAAGTTCAAAGTCATATGACACAAAAACTGGGACAAATATCAAAAATCTGGCCCAGACAAATTTAGATATTGTACCCGAGTTTAAGAATACATGGTCAGTTGCCAGCTCCAATTGTAAATGACAGAGGAGATAGCTTTTGAAAATGGAAAGATTTCCAACTTTCAAGAGCTCGTGACCTTGACCTCGGATTGGGTCATACTGCATACTGTCGTGCATCAGTCATCGACCTGTACCTACATGCAAAATTTCACTGAAATCGAAGAAGCTTTTTGTGGATGGACAAACGGACGGATATTTGAGACCGGCTTTAATAGGTCGACTCAGAGTCGATCGAAAAACCACAGTAATGCATTGCCATCATTGCAGAAAAAAATGTAACACTGGTAAACAGTGAACTGGTACGTGTATGACCAAACTCAGTAGTTAATGGCCAAAGAAAGCTTGTGTGAAGCGCACAGTATGAACGCTACACAAGCTGCCTTTACATAAATCATGCCATCCTGGATGCCTTGCTGTTCACTGCTTGGTGGCTTGGTTCTTCCGCTTTAACAGTATTGGGCAATTAGAATCTTCCAACCTCTTTATCTGAATCTGATCATAATCGACACGCATTGTTGCCAGTGCATTCGTCATTTCGTTCTGCAATACAAGCATTTATTACAAGTCTCAGCTGTCGCAGATGAACCGTGTGATGCTCCATGTCACGACACGTATTATAAACAAAGGTGAGTGCTCAATGTGATAAATTTGTGACAGTCAAGCGCCATTGACCACACAATGCCGATCAATGTGCCAATGCGAAAAATCAGCCAAGTTCAGCATTTGCGATCAGGTTCTAGACAAAATTAGCTTTGTTTTTGGAGATACCATAACTCCCTTACAAAGTACACAATGTATTGCTTTGCGACCAGATGAGAACTGAGCCACAACCATAGGCAACACGAACAGAATATTTGGTGAGATTTGGACGTGTGGTTTTTGAGACGAGTGGACAGACACTCAGACACTCCGAACGCGATACTTTACACCTACATCGAGGGTGAAGTAACAATACTGTAATACCATGACTCAGTTTCATGGCTTTCCTTTAAGTGACTGTCTCAGTATGCTAACCACAGACAAGGCTAACTCTCCACAGTTTTTTAAGGGAAAAGAAGAACACTTGAAATCACTCTTTGACCATTTAGCAACATTTTTCACCTGTGACCATAAACTTTCATTAACAACCTTGACCTACAAACTTGACTCAGGTGAACCAACATGCAAATATCTAGGTCAAGGTCATTTAGTTTAAAAGTTATTGTTCAGACACACACACAAACTGGGCTGATCATTCGACCTGGACCATTAAAATGGTGGGTAATGACAAAAGCTGTTCAGTAAGCGTGTGTGAAAGACCTGCCCAGAGTCATTACTCGACAAACTTGTGATTTCTCTATCACCCTCTGATGTCATAACCAATAAACATTCTATGAATATGTCATATTTACTTACTTACTTACTGTCAATATGTACATTCAGAGTGAGCAGTAACCTGAACGTCCATCCAGCAATCGACATCTTCACGCAGCACTTGTGCTGAGACCAGCGGAGTCGGAGGAACAAGATTGTGTTGCTATAACAACCAACATCTCAGAATCACACTCATCTCTTTCTTAAGCCTATGTTCTATCATCAAAAGTGTCAATTAATTAGTAATTCAGTTTAATGACAGTTGTAACCACGGTTGCTGAAGTTAATCAACTCTGTCGAAGAGTCGACCTACAAAGTGGCGATGAAAGTGGTCATAACAATGCTATTTACAAAGCCATGATGGAGCTGACTATGACACGGAGGTTATTACAGCAAGATGTTGCAATATAGCTGCATTCTAGAACAAACATCATTCCATACATAAATACTTGCGATTCCCTATTTAAGAACAATTTAAAAGTCATCAACAATCCACAATTCTACATATACTAACAGTGCGGTAACCAACACAGCTACAGTCACTACTCTACTAGTTATTTCAGAAGCAAGTTGCTTAAGCACATGGAGACACGTACTGAGACCCATTTACTCTGCATGACTTCAAGTATCGATAGCCGTTCATCGGGATCCGTCTTCAGCAGGCCACAAATCACATCCTTTGCTGCAACAACACAATCCAGTACGCAAGTTCACCAGCCGGTCAAACTCAGTCGATAAAGAAAATATCCATAACATATACCAGAAGAAGCCAGCACTCACAAGAGTGCAAAGACCCACGCTGATTGACTCGTAACATCGACCTTTTGACCTCAAAATAAATGGGTTTCCAGGACACATTGTGGAACATTTCTATGTCAAAGTTTGGTAATCCTTGCAACATATGGTTTTTGAGATATCGTGCGGAAAAAAACAAGAAAAATGGCAGTGAAAACTTTACCTCGTGACTGCCATGGTGTCAACTGTGCTTCACCCAACAGTGCTGGAGACAGTAAGAAATTCCCCAACTTTTCCAGTTACAATGCCTTAAAGATCTCCAAGTACGTGACACCCTCAGTACAATCTCAGCCAGTCTGAATGATTGTAAGTTTTTGCTATAGTCATATCACTATTAGCCTCACTAGTTGTAGCAGTTACAATGATGAACTCTTATCTGGGTGACTCGAGTTCACGTTTCAGCTGGATCACTGGAAACATTAGGAATGGTTTCTGTCAGACTGCTCAATGACATATTCAGGTATATTTGAGTGCAATACTGATGACAGTGAACAGCAACAGTATTGAGTAAACTTGACAAAATGAAGACGCAGCTGATAATCCTGAGGATGACAATGATGATGATGATAACATGCAAATCCTTGACACACATGAACACATCTATTTCTGTTTTAACAGTCGTTTTCCAGTTGAACATGGCCCTGCCAGTCGCATTCGGTTTTCTGTCTCCATTCGTTCCAGACGAGAAATTTTAGGGACACATGGTATAAGTTGTTTTATGGGCCAGATGTCCTACTCAACCAAAACTATTGAAGCGTTGAAGAAAATTCAAAGCACTGACACTAGCCAGTGGCTGAAGCTGGTATCATCCTTTCTTCATCAGCTACCGGAAGAAAGAGGCATTGCTATCTTTATGCCAGGCTCTCTACAATGTCAGTTCCAATAATACCTGGATGTGAACACTTCAACAGTGATACATATGCGATGTGTTCAATTAAGTCTGCCTTAAAATCACTGATGATAATGAGCAGGAAGAACAAGGCCACAAAGAAGCTAAAATGAAGCAAACATTGGCACTTGAGAGTCAAGAAATAACTAACCATCTTGTGTAACACGGGACCATTCGGCATCTGGAAACTCGTACTGTCCATTGCGAATCCTGTTCTTCATGCCTGGAGAAAATGGCGCACCATGGATGCTGTAGAATGGAGGATAACCACACAATCTATTTCACACAATAAACAACAATCAAACTGAATAAGCAGTTGGTTGTTCTGGCAACAGCCATCAGAGCTGGGTAACCCATGCAGTTTAAGACAATCATTATGCCACTAAGACACAATACTTTAAAGTCAGAACTAGAAAAGCATCAAACTTCATTTGCATTACGTTAAGAAACTATTATGTTTTTAAGTAAATGAGTAAATATAGTTTATAAACATGCAAAATAGTCAGCAGAATCCGAATCTAAGGTACAAGAAGGAAGCTGCTAAATTGGTGGGGTGACAAGTAAGATGGTTTCACATCTGTGCCATGTCATTTACACAGAACCAGGCATGCAAAGTATCTATGCAACTGGTGAGGATATTGAGATCAAGCATGTAGTTAAAAGGAAACAGAGAAATAAACAGTGATGACGAATGCAGAATTATCATTTCAATAATGCAAAATTATATCTAACGAACAAAATGTATATAAATAAACAAATACATTTACATACAGCCATATGGTAGCAAATTCAGAGGCTGTAACAAGCACAGATCATAGTAGATATCATAAAATGCTCTAGCATGTGTGAGATGTTAATCTCAAAGCATGCCAATTAATGACACTGACACAAATTATCATCTGACTAGACTAGACACCAGACCCACTGCATGCTGGTTACTGTTCAGCACAGAGAACACAGTGGATGTGTTACTGCTGAGCTACAGAGACAGGATGGGTGGTTACTCTCTCACAATAGGGAATCTCTTAGAACTGTTCGTATAGGTCTGTTGTCCTTCTGATATCCGACCAAGAGTATTAAGCACAGACAAACAAGGGAATACTCTTATTGGGAGTCACCAGTGTACCAACCAAATATACATCACTGATAGTGATGTACCCTTAGCAACCACTTAACACTCCAAACAAACATCCTGCACTAATGCCATATACATTCTTTATCCACTAAGGAAATTTCAGTTATGTGTATAATTACATTACTATACATGGCTACTGGTTAGTTTGTGATTCACTGACGAGGTTCAGCAACAAAAAAACAAATGGCCAAGAAAACTCACAGGATGTACATGATGACTCCAAGTGACCACATGTCGCATGACTTGTCATACTTCTCTGGACCGAGAACTTCAGGAGCTAGCAACACAGCACGGCATGCATCTCTGTCAGTAGCAGCTGACAGACTAACAGTAACTAATAGCTCTATGGTTTAGCCGAGACAACTCTATGGTTTAGCCAAGCAGAGTCGTGATCAAACAAACACAATGCCATACAGTAAGAAAAACTGTGGAACAGGTCGAATGAATGTTAAATTGTATGTTGTGCAGTTTAGCATGCAAGCAGAAAACTTAAACATAAACAGCACTGCAGAAAGTAAGCAGTACTGACTGAACGTTTTGTTTTGCAGTCTCTAATACTTCACTTACGCATCTTTTAATTAATGTTACACTACTTAACAATGCCATTTTTGTAAACAGTCATATATAAAAATCGACACACGAAAACACAAACTGCAAATAGCACATTTCTGGAAAACACCACGGCAATAACTAAACTTGTGGAAAACCTGATTGCAATCGCAGGGCAGGTCACTGAGATTGCCATTAATGATATAAAGAACGATGACAAAACAGCAGTAACTAAAGATGTGACGACTGCTACACATTCGGACAATAAAGTAACACTTGCCGACATAGTACGGTGTATAGCATGGCGTCTGTAGTGACTTGAATGTGTTCGTTTCTTTTGCAAACCCAAAGTCTGTTAACTTCAGTGCAGCATCCGGAGCCATCGACGTAAACAACAAATTCTCTGGCTGACAAAAGATATTACCAGTACTATTGTCAGTAAACATATGCAACATGCAAACCCCCATTTGATCACATGGCACTAGGCTGAGTATCATCTCTTATGGACTTGTTATGGGCCAATTGCTCAGACTTTACGAATCCAAGCCCAGAGTGCTGGAGCATGGAAGGCACAAATGAATGCCTACTGCCCATGAACACACATCTGACAAACACGAAATGAAAAAATTAGCCCCGTACGGAACTAATGGTCGACTCTTCACAACTGAACTATCTGCCAAGTTCAAAGTCACATGACACACAAACTAGGACAAATATCAAAAATCTGGCCTAGACAAATTTAGATATTGTGCACTAGTTTAATAATTAGTGGTCAGTTGCCAGCTCCCATTGTAATTGGTGGAGGAGATAGCATTTGAAAATGGCAGGATTTCCATCTTTGAAGGGCTCGTAACCTTGACCTTGACCTTGGATCGGGTCATACTGCATACCATCATGCATCACTCATTGACTTCTACCTACATGTCATTGAAATCAGAAGAGTTGACGTAATGAATCACATGACCCTGACCATGGCAATTAGAGGGTAGACTGTCATCCAAGGCTAGCACTTGATATATTCCACCTGCATACAAAATTTGGCGACTCTCATTTCAGCCATACCAAAGATATGATTGCGGGCATCAAAACTGAAAATGGGTCACATGACACTGACCATGCCCCGTGTAAGGGTGGTTTGTCATGCAAAAGCTAGGATTTTATGCAGTCTTCCTGTTCCGGAGATATCACTGGGGCCCCAAAATTTAAAGTTGGTCACATAACCCCAACCATGCCCCTTTTAAGGTGATTTGTCACTCTTATGCTGGCACTTGACATAGCCTACCTGTGTGCAAAATTTGACGACTGTAGCTTATGCCATTCCAGAGATAGGTTGGTGCATACCAAAATTCAAATGGTTCACATGATCTGACAACGCCCCACCAAGTAGATATGACACGACAAAACGTCCAAACTGGGGTGGTATTGGGTAGTTAAGTGTCACTCAAAATCACTAAAATAGCGCAATTTTATAGAGCGTATACAAGTTGTTATTAGTGTTCCATAGTAAACATGTCCTTATCTTGCACTGTTTTTAGATATAGCAAGATATAAGTCAAAAATCACTGATCTGAACCTACCCCACCTCTATTTGCCACCCCCATTGTGGGTGACCCCATCGGAATTTCGCGTAGATTTTGGCACCAGTAAACTAGAGTCCCTGGGCTATTGTATGGCGTTGTTTGCATGATCCTACATTTAGCTGTTTTGGTACAATACCGGTGTGTGACAGACAGACCAATGGATGGACACATGATGACATTGACAGCATATACTGTGATAGCATAGTATCGCAAGGTAATAAATGAGGTACATAAGGTGCTGATATGTAATTTCTAACGCTTTTTTACTCAAAGACATTACACTAGTTTGTATGAGCTTTATCAGTCAAATACACTGCTAAAGTGGTAGTATCTCTAAAATGCTGCAAGATATAGACACAGTTACTACAGTTCCCTAATAAGAAGATAGAAAGTGATGCATGGCTTACTAAACAGTGCCTTTTCCGATGATTTTTAGTGACCATCAACATTACTCAGGTGTTGCAAATCTTTTCAAACACGATTTCTGTACTGTTATGAAGACGTTGACAAGATTTCAACTGACTACAGCATTGCACGGTCACTGTAAGATACTGAGCCTACTGTACAACTTCAAAAACACCCTCAATTTCTCTTAAGTAAAAGCTCAAAGTGAAGATTCTGATGTTAGAATTCATAGCTGTACGTGTTTAAAGCAGAAAGTATGAAATCTATTTAAATACTAATTTAAAAAACAAATGGAAAACCAATGGTAAATAAACAAACACATCCTTTGTGACACAGTACAAGCAAGTTACCTTTAAGTCACGATGTGCAATGTCGTTTGTATGCAAAAACGCTAGAGCAAGGCAAATTTCATACACAAATCTTGCTGCCTCTGTGCAAACACAACACACATCAACCTCAGAAGTCTTTTCTGCTTAACAGATATCATCTAATCATTCTGACATGTTATGGTTAGAACATGAGCACAGTTAAAGAAATTAATACAAACTAGAAAGTTGGCATTAAAGTATCAATTCCCAACCCAACTCTCACCTGATCATGTGTGGTTCTGAGCAAGGCAATGCCAGTTATGAGGTTTTTACACAAGATAAAGGTTAGCATCCACAACCATCTTCAAAGCATGGACTAATACCTGACAAAACCCATTCTCTATCATTCTATATTTGCCAATTCTCATCACCCGTCAATAAGCAGTTATTACGTTTATGGTTGTAAAGTACAAAATTATATATATTTGCCCCAGAACAAAAAAAATGGAGAGGGTGTCCCAAAAGTAAGACCAGCATTATAAAGTGAGACCAGTGCAACAAACATCCATGACACTTGCTAGTCATGCAGGCGGTCTGACATTAAATTTCTAATGAAAAAAAAACAAAAAACTCCTTGTAAAATTATACGATTGCAGTTCTACTATGGAGACTAGAGAACCATAAAATAAAGCCATCTGAAACCCAACAGTAAACAATATCA
>Ga0209780_1002980_pt1 | contig 12376 bp, 4 predicted proteins | sample WorMetexBAHAMAS2_FD_187384 | JGI IMG/M metagenome (GOLD analysis project Ga0209780, IMG submission 187384) | Marine gutless worms symbiont microbial communities from Max Planck institute for Marine Microbiology, Germany - Inanidrilus exumae... | ecosystem: Host-associated > Annelida > Digestive... | reverse complement strand
TGCAGTAGAGAAATTTTATTTACTGTATCCGTGACTCGGGAGATTTGCAGTTTTTCTGTTGGTCGGCAAAAGAGTCCGCTTTGTGTTCCGCTATTACCGCCGGCGTGGGTAGGGCGTTCGGTCGCGTCTGTCTGTTTGTCTGTCTGTTTGTCTGCGCTCTAACAGGCAAACGGCTTGAGCTATCAACACCAAACTTGGTACGCGTATACTGTAGCAGTCGCTCGGCATGCATTGACCCATAGGTCAAAGGGTCAAAAGTCAAGGTCACACGGATACGAAAACCGTTACGGTCGCACGATTGCTAGTGACCATGACCCGTATTGCGTAACCCAATACGCCGCTGTGCTACCCGCGGCCGTTGCCGGCGTGGATCTGCATGTCGATACGACTACCTATGTTATCTAGTTCGTTCTGTTGTTTGTATGTACGGCTTCAGAATGCAGGGTCACGCAGATTCGATAACGAGGCCTAACCGTGCTATGCTGTCGAAGTGACTGACACTCAAACACACGGATGTTTTGTTTATTCAGCCTTCTTTCTATGTCCTCGCCACCCGATGGTGTCAGCCAAGGCTTTAGTTTTCAGGGCTGTCCGTCCACCGCGTTCGTTCATTCGTTCGTCCGGATAGATATTGTTATCACAATATCTCATGAACGCCTTGAACAATTTTGATAAAACTGACAGGGAATATTCACCAGCCCCCCCCCCCTACTGATGACATTAGATTCTGGAGGTCAGAGGTCAAGTATATGGTGGTGAAGGCATCCATGTCGACGCTTGGGCGTCGAAGCCCATCTTCTTGTTTAGAGTTAGTCCAGTTTGGGCCGGATCCCCCAAAGCGGACGTTTGAGATAGATTGAGCAGCCATCTGCTAAAGCATTGAGAACAACGGACCGATGTAATCGTGATACTGCAGGGATATCGTGTCTTCCAACGGGACGATGATTTGTGGATTCTGCGTCTATCATGCTATATTGTTATATGCTGGCCGCGTCTAGTGGTAGGCGTAATAGTCATCTTTATTCACCACATGAATGGTAGAAATGTACAATTTAAAAAGAAGTAGATTATAAGTATCAAAAATAACTAACTGAACTTACAGTGAATGACATACTGTAATGTAACGGTCCGGCGTCCGTCCGTCTGTCTGACTGTCCCGTCGGCGCATCGCCGCATACTCAACGTGACTCACCAGGGGGCAGCACGCCACGCGTCCAGCTTACATTTATTGTTGATGTAGAAACGTTAATGTGGTTGTGTTTTATGTCTGCGTGTGTAGGACTCAGAGGTGATTCGCGTCTGGGCCGAACTCCGCTGTCGCCCACTTCGGTCACTTCCGGTTATAAGTCGGACGTCTCGTACGATCGTAAGTACTGTTCTTATGTTGTTGTGGTAGTTTGTCGCGGTTTCCGCGCAATTTTCTTGTCGCCAGCTTGCCGTGCTTAATGCTCTTCTGTGCGTGCAACATCATGGCTTTATGCTGGTAGCCCCTGTTTTGCTACACGTGATAAATCATCTGCAGCCATAAACGGGCCATCGTGATAAAGCTGTAACGAAATAGAGCAAACTAGAAAACGTATGCAGTCGTATCGACATGCAGACCCACGCCGGCAGTAGCAGCACATGGCCGTAGCAGCACGCGTCACTAGCAACCGTTCGACCGTGCACGAAAGACCATGTCTTGCTGTTTCCGAGATGGTACGAGATAAGGACATAATTGCTATGAACGCTGATAGGAAGTCATCTCAACCACTGAAATCTGCTGTTTTAGTTAGGTAAGTTAAGAAAAAACATTTATAAAGCGCCATAGTCACATAAATTAATAGCAGGGGCTGGAGTTTGCCGCTAGGGGTATTGATAATCTTGATAATCTTCACTAATCACTTTTTCAGAGCTGCTTGGAAAAGGTGTGGCGCCGAAAAGAGTTGAATGTGTCGAAAGAACGGATTGAGTCCGGAAGTGAGTTCCAAATAGTTGGGACAGCTGCACGGAAAGAGCGAGAACCGAAACAGAGATTAATGGGAGTGAGGAACTTGTAAGAGGTTATTGGAGGAAGATGACCTAAGAACACGGGAAAGACGGTAAGGAATAAGAAGACGAGAGAGATAAGGTAGGGTTTCAGTATGTATAGCAAGTAAGAGAAGCAAGCTTGAACTTGATGCGCCATTGAATTGCTGCAGGCCTTGACTCTGCCCTAACCCCATCTGACTAACTCTCCTCTCTTTAGCTCTGTATCTGTCGGCGGTAGAGAAGGCGCGTCTGTCGACGGCACAGCTGTTCAGTCGATCATGTTTACGCGCGTGATGATGTAACACGTCGACATTATGTTTATCGCAGCAACAGCAGTACCCACAGCAGGAGATAGAGCACACACACACACAGGAGGCGTCTGTGATAAAGGTAATCCCTGTAAAAGACGACATAGTCGTTGAAAACTGAGCCAAGAATTAAAGTTGAAAATAAGTTTTCTACCAAATTACACGCATGCAAAAATGGTTGGTCGTAAAAGAGAAAGATATAAAATAGAGCCAAGAATTTCAGTACACTTTATGCTGGAATTGGAATATGAAAGCAAAATCATTAAAAAAACTAATAGTGATTAAAGAAATATGTTCTTGGCTGCCTCCTGGGTTGGATGGACGGAACGTTTGCAGCCAAGAACATATTTCTTTAATCACTAATAGTTTTTTTAATGATTTTGCTTTCATATTCGTCTAAAAAGGCGTAGATCTGTATAGCGCTTAACTAAAAAACATAGGCAGTCGAATCGACATGCGTACCCACGCCGGCATAGGCCACTGCAACACGCGTTACTAGCAACCGTGCGACCGTGACGGTTTTCGTAACCGTGTGACATTTTGAGCTCTGAGTCAATGCATGCCGAGCGACTGCTATATAGAATATACGTGTACCGTGTTATAGCGCGGACAAACAGACAGACAGACGCGACTCAACGCCCTACCCACGTCGGCGGCTATGCCGGCGTGGGTAATTATGAAACTCATCTCTAAGGCGCTCAGGATGGCACGTGTTAACGAGGGATCACGCAGTTTTACCTGTTTACCTTTACCGTTTATCCACGAATGGAATGAGCCATCCCGCCTTTACTCGTCTGCCCTGTTGCATCATCGCACTTTTGCCGGTACTCATTTTTCCGTCCACAAAGGGCAGGAGGCTGAGTTGGCCTGGGTGGCTGGTTTCACACACTGAGGTGGTATGCCCGCCTAACGACGGTCACCCATTCCAGTACCAACCGACTGATAGTGTGGCGGCCGGGGATGGAAGTTGGAACTCACGACCGTTGAGTCGCAAGTCCTTTGCCCTAACCACTAGACTACTGAGCACCGACAAATTAGCCTTTTGGTGACACTAGACCGCCTGCTACAGTTTATCGCGCCAACGCGCTCTCCTCTTTCGCCACTGCATAGGCGTCCGAAAGAAATGAAAAAATGGGACGGCTGAGGACATGGCAAGTGCGTAGCGCGAGCCTATAATGGGGATCTGTGGGGCGGAGCCCCCAGCGGGGTCCAAGGGCAGAACCCCTGGCGGGGCGTCAAAAAGCCCCTCCTCCTGAAAGTGAAAACTTTCGAGCTCGCAGACACCCAATGGAGGAGCAAATCTGTGAAATTCTGGATATGTTGGACAAGAAGCTCAGCTCAGGTTGAAGTTGACTCCACTGTTTTTGCCATATTCTGTATTCTATGCTAGATTAAAAACGCCTACTCCTGCGTAAATATTATGATTTATTGCCAAAAAGTGGGACGGCTCAAGCCTATTTGAGCCGTCCCACTTTTAAAAGTGGGACGGCTGAGTCCGCCCCACGGAGATAGGTTCTGACGGCTATGCGCCACTGAGAGTTTTCAGTTCAGACACACACATACCGGCGCTAGCTAACTCGGCGTATTGTACTGCGACTCTGCGTACAGCACGAATAGCCTACGCTACCGCCCTTGCTGCTAGCCTACCTCCCATTGCAACAAATCACGTGAATATAGACCTGCTGGAGAATCTCCGCCTCTGTCGTAAGTTCCGCCCAGCGTTACAGCGTATCAGTGACAAATTAACAATGTGCATATTCACCTACACGTGACCGTGACTCGGTCCTCCTCTGACGTAAATACAATACGTTATGTACTACCGGTTTTGAGGATGACGTCATGTTTTCATACGGTGGACCGAATAAGCCAGAAACAAAGACGACGCGGGGTACGTTTCGTCGAGTTCGCTAGATGGCGGTACCGGGGGCGAAGTCTGCCGTGTGTGACTACATCTCGTTGTGTTTACGTGTGTGTGGAGCGTAGAGACACCAGACAGACCACGTGCCAATGGAGTGCTTAGCAGTTCAACATCTTACTCGAGTATGTCTGATGTGCTGACTGCTCGTCCTTTGTGCCTCTCTTAGTTTTCCTCTCTCTCTCTCTGTCTCTCTCTGTCCTATTACCTAACACTTTGTTGTTCAGATACTGCAGTCATCTGCTGTGTGTGTGCTCGCAGGACAACTGTCAGACGAAATGACCTTGACCCAGATATTTGGCATGGTTTTCACCTCCCTATCTAGGTCATTTTCGTGGTCAAGGTCACCCTTCATAGTTCAAGGTCACGGGAGGAAAATGTTTCCCCTTTCGGCCGAAAGTGAAACGGTGAAACTGGGTACATAACGTGGAGGAAAAGCAGACCTGAAGTGGAAACTGTAAATAAGTAACACCAGCCTCTAAGTGGTCGGTGTGACCTCACGTGAGGGCATTTCTAGTTCGTATACTGAGTCTGTCTCTCTTATTCCATGGCGTATTGAGAATGTGGGGAAGTCGTTATATAATGCAAGTGTCATAGTCCAGTCAGCTGAACGAACATAACTAACTCTACCAGTACCCAGTCAAGTCAGATCACACCGAGATCACAGTGGTGTGAGTTACATCACTCTGACTGTGCACACTTTGAATTACAGTTCAAAGCTGTGACGTAATGCTTACAGTAGTGAACGACTTCCTATTTGTTGAATGGATTTAAACAGCCGATCATGCAGTGTTATACCAGACAATGTTTTCAGAGAGCAGACGGGAGATCAGCAGTGGTAGAAAACGTAGAAATTATCAAACTATCACGCAGACAATTTCATGCTGTTCTCTCCCGTAGAATATGTTTAATGTAAGATACCACTGCTTTGGTCTGTTAATCCACATATCAGATTGGACGTCATTGTTATCATTAGTAAAGCATTCTTTATGTACAGCACACAAGTACATGTTGAAACGGTTCAGTCTTAGACTATGTTTGTTCGCTAACTTTCTGGCATCAGAGTTGTACACACATCGCTTTCCATCAGTGGATTAATAGTAGATGGAACAAAGAGTTTCAGTTCATCATCGTCAGACAACACAGTCCAGTACATCAGGTGACTACATATAAACAGTGACTTTATGTACTTCAGCCAGTAGTCACGTGAATGTTGCTGGTCTAAACTGAAAAGATCAGTGTATGTCAGTATTCCGTGTTGGTAGAGATGCATGTGAAACTGCTTAAGATATCTTTCCTTCAGCCAGACAGGTTGACAATACTTTCGCATGAAGTAAGATGGAACGTAATCTTGTGCAGCGAAATACAGCAAACGTTGTAATATGTTCTGCACCCAAAGCAACAGTTCATCTCCATCAACTTCATCACTGTAATTGAACGAAGAACGTTTGCTTGTGGGTTCCATCTCATCCAGGCACCAAAGCAGAGCCGTCTTTATAACGTGTGATGAAAAAAGTGCATACTGACAGAAGTACTGAGACATCCGTTTCACAACCATACAAGCAGCTTTAATGACAAGAGGGCAGTCTCGCAACAGTCTGCTTTCTGCTGGAGCAAATGTTATAAATCCATAAGGCTGTGTCCAGCCGATCCATGGACATATGATCTGTGGCTGTTTGAACTTAATGAGGCATTCACCTGCTTGGCATAGATCTTCTCTACGCGTGTCATCTGGCCACCAGCCGTTAATATGAAGAGCTGGAACTACGTCTACTGATATGTTATGTGGCACATGGTACCCATTCACTGGCTTTGTAAATTCCAATTTGATCTTTGTGTTGACTTTCATTGATGTAGTACCAGGTGGCACAAAGAAATCATGAGCAGGATCAATGAACTCAAAGCCAGTCGCTTCACAGAAACTTAGTGATGATAAGATCTGCTTCACAAGAGTTTCGAATTTAAATTTTACAATTCTAGTATTCAAAATTCCATTGCTGTCAAACAGATCTTTATCATTCGTTGGCACTGAAGCTTTCAGCAACACAAATCCAGGTGGAGATTCTGGCGAATAACAAACTGTGCATATTCCACTTAAATCAGTCAACACAAAATTGTAGTCAAACTCGTCACAACAGCCGATTTTAATTCCTTCACGTGCACTGCCAACCAGGATAGCTTCACAAGCAAACCGGGAATCTCTGACAGATATTTCTTCAGCTAAGTGCTGCACTGCTTTTTCCACTTGGCTCTGAATTGCTTCGAACATAGTCGGCAGTTGCTTCGCACTTTCGTTGACATTAGCCGATAATTCCACTCGTTTTTGAAAGTGATGTGTCAGTGCTGCTCTATTTCTGCAGACATCAAAGTAATCAAGACGACATCGTTTGTGTATGTTTAGCACATATGATGTGGCATTATCAGCTTGCAAGTCACAAATAATTTTACGTAGTTCTGCCTTAGAGCTCTTCACATTCAGATGTCTGTGAGAAAAATGCTGCTGAATGCAAGGTGATATTAAATGAAAATTCCTCAATACAAAATTTGAGGTCTTCACTAGTCGCAAGAGAGAAACTTTTACCTGATAATCTGGTGATAATCGTCACATATATCTCTGTATTCATTGGCAGTATACCCAAAGTTATCAGGAACCATGTTATCTGCTTTTTTGGTTTTCAACAAGTCCATTGCTTCAGTGTTGCCAGTCATTGCAACATAATGCAAGGCAGTTCTACCAAAGTTGTCTTGTTTGTTAATATGACTGTCGCTAAATTCCTGAATAAATTCTTTTGCTAGTGAATCCCACCCAGCAGTCCGTGTCCACGCATTTCTTTGCATGCAGGCATAATGCAGAGGGGTTCTGTTTAAGTCATCACTGCTGTACTTGGCATCTGATGCAAATACTATAGGCGGTATGTTCCTTGCAAATTTAATTTCACTTTGATTTCCAAAAAGAAACAATAGATGCCAGAAATTACGACCTCGTTTGTCAGTAACAGTGAAACTCTGATCATCTGCATGTTGTACACACGCCTCTATGGCTTCCTTTCCACGAGCCATGTGCAGCGGTGTGTGTCCGTCGTTGTTCTGAGCGTTTATGTCAGCACCACGTTTCATCAGGAATTCTACAGTGTTCTTTACATCAGTGCTAATTCTATACAGCTTAAGGTAAGCGTAGACGCCGACTGCATGATGGAGTGGAGTGTTTTCATAGCAATCCATGTGTGTCGAAACTTTACGAGAGTATATTTTAGTTTTTAATTCTAGCAAGCAAGGAATCACGGAAGAAGAAAAAGCATATGCGAGTTGTTCACTGTGCATATCTTCTTGAGTGGCAACCCAGTCAGCATTAGCGATTTCTCGTTGACAGTCTGCATAGTCTAGAATTCCATGGGCAGCCATAGATGACAGTGCAGTCACTCCAACTGCATTGCTGATTAACAAATGTTGATATTTCTTTCTTTGTTTGACAACACATTCTTCAAGGTTATCAAACTGCAGCTGCCCAGCAGTAAGATAATGTAGCGGAGTATTACGCCAGACATCAGTAAGTCCAATATCTGCACCTGCATTCAGTAAGAACTTGACAACTTGAGACTGTTGACGTTCAATTGCAACGTGTAGTGGTGTTTTACCATCAACGTTCTGAACGTTCACTTTGGCTCCATGGTGAACCAGTGACTGTACAACAATCAGCCCGTGACACACAGCATCATGAAGTGGTCTGTTGCCATATACGTCAGCAGCGTCAACATTAGCACCGTGTTGAATCAACAGCTCAACCAACTCAACAAGTCCCGTCCTCACAGCATAGTGGATTGGTCGTAGTCCATCAACGTTCTCTGCCTCAACATCAGCCCCGTTCTCCAGCAACGACCTCATACACTGCATGTCAGTTGATGGATGCACAGCAGTGTTGCAGTTATGATCAGTGCAAATACTGGAAACTGGACATGATGCAGAAATACTATAATAATGATAGTGTGTGAATGTATTTAAGGAGTTTATACGTGGAAGGCAATCACTTAAAAATCTGAGGGTGTCAACATGTCCACAATAGCTGGCAATGTCTATGGCCTGAAGGTTGTCAACATTCCTGGCGTTAATGTCAACACCACATTCAACAGACATGTTAACATTATCAACACCATACATTGGCACTTTTTTATCATCATAGTCCTTCATACGACCTACACATACATCTTTGTTCATCAGTAATTGCAACATTGTCTTAACTACATGCTTAACTGATGCTGTGACATAAGAAAGTGGATCTTCACAACTGATTAATATCTTATGGTCTATGAATCTCTTTACGGCGTTCAAGAGTTCATACATGACTGCTTCACAAAGTGGTGACTGTGGTCTGTTGTCAGATGCACCATCGTTAGCTGCACGAGCAATCAGAGTATTGAGAACATCAATCTGCCCACACAGTGTGGCTGACCACAGAGCAGTCCAACCTTCACTATCTCTCATTTCAGTGTCAGCTCCACTATCCAGTAACATTACCACAGTGTCAGTGTTTCCTTGATGACACGCTGCACTAAGAGAAGAAACACCGTCATTCCGTTGTAAATTAACATCAGCTCCAGCAGACACAAGTGCACGCACTACAGCAGTGCGTCCATTAAATGCAGCTGTCCACAGACAACTTTGTCCTTCACTGTCACAAGCGTTGACGTCAGCGTGTTGTTCAATCAGAAACTGTACAACTTTTATGTGACCCATCCTGGCAGCCCAGCACAGCGGTGTTTCACCATTGTTAGTTCGTGTGTCGACTTCGGCACCGCTCTCTACCAACAGTTTTACACAGTCAATGTGTCCTTCCTGACTAGCCACAGTGAGAGGAGAAGAACCGTCATTGTCTTGTAAGCTAACATCAACTCCAGCAGACACAAGTGCATGCACTACATCATTGTGTCCTTTAAATGCAGCTAACAGTAGACAACTTACGTTGTTGTTAGCTGTGAAGTTCACATCTGCACCTGCTGCAAGCAGCTGTCCTACTATGATGACATGGCCTGCATGAGAAGCACAAATCAACGGCGTGACGCCATTGATATCACGCAAGTCAACCTGTGCACCATGTTTCAGCAGCAGACTGACTGTGTCTAACATTTTGCTGAGACAAGCTATCATAAGAGGTGACCTGCCGTTAATCACCTGTGTGTCAATAACAGCTCCACGTTCTATCAGTAACGTGACTACGTCGTGATGTCTACCAAATACAGCATTGTACAGCGGTGTACGTCCTTGGTTGTCTCTGCTCTCGATATCTGCGCCGTTGTCTAGAAGTATTCTCACAATGTCTGTAAAGCCCAACCAACTAGCGACATTGAGGAGCGACTTTCCATCGTGTCGCCGATCGTTGATATCCGCGCCTCCACCGAGCAATATCTTTACTGACTCTGCATCTCTACTTAATACTGCTTCTGTTAAGTCATTGTTTCCTTCAACACTGCCAGCGTTAACGCAGTTCGCCATTTCAATAAATATTTGAACCTGCTGACTAAATACTCACTCAATTATCAAAGCTCCCCAACTTACCGGAACATTGCTCCTGTTTGGACGAACGCCAAAAAACAAGAAACGAAGATCAAACGAAAGCAAACCTTCCAACGGTGTATTATAAACACATACAGCTAACTACGTCATCACTCAACTAGACCAAGAACAAGAGCCACAAGACTAGACTGCACGACAAGAGTCATAAGCCACGCAATGACGACTGCTAGACACGGCGGCGCACCTGTCTGTCCGGCCTGTGTGTGTCGTCAGCATGACATGCAACAAGCCGACACTGTCAGTCATGCGAGACGACTCAAGCAGCACAGCAGCAGACTGTCAACAGCTTGTCTACGGCTTTCAAAGCGCCGGGCAGACGGACGGACATACAGCACTGTAATATAGGGCACAGCTATACAATAGAACGCGGTGAAGTCGCCCTGCTCGTGGGCGTCTAACACTCGGCAGGCTTGTACACGCAGACCAGTGCTATGACGCAACTGTCACAGTTGACTCATTTCTGTCCACGCAAGGAACGTCACTTCTGATTAAAAATTTGCCAGTTTTAAGAGAAAAAAAACAATTTCAGAACTTCTCAAAGGAACGCAAGCGTTAAGACAACCCAAATGATTGATTTATCGTTTAATTATTAACACCGTTGACCAGAACTCTGACGTCTTCTCCGCGATAGTTGCCGGCAGCAAATCTTTGCTTTGCTCCAACAAAGTCTCCTACTTTTCCACTAATGCATATAGACCTGTATAATGTCCATAAAACGGCTGCGTCTCTGTGTTATCAGTAATTAGAGAAGATGCAATCGGAGACGGTAGACTTCGCCTAGACGAAACATACGAGTCATCATTCATTGTTGCCCATTCGCTCCATTGTGTGTAAATATGACGTCACGCACAAAACCGGAAGTACATAACGTCTTGCAATGCCGTCAGAGGAGGACCGAACCACGACTACAGGTAACATGTTCAGAAAATTTGTTACAATTTGTACGTGTGGTTTTTGAGATACGCAAGCGGACAGACAGACAGACAGACATATAGACACGTTGTATCCCCCTACCAGAGGCGAAGTAGTAACGTAATAAGATGCGGTCAGACACGACAGACTTCGCCCCGGTGCCGCCACCTGGCGACCTGGACGAAACATGTGCGTCATTTTTGATTACGGCCCATTCGCTTCATTATGCGACAACATGACGTCATCCACAAAACGTCAACATCAGAGCTGACAGCCGAGAGCCTTGTTTGATAGCACAATGTACAGCAATGTAACAGGCAGAATTCACTGAATGTACACAGACTCCACGCTGAAACAACAGACACACACACACACACACACACACACACACACATTGCTCTTTCTCATCGTCCAGCTTATTTTGGTTGGTTGCGTGGCACAGTGGTAGAACGTCGGTCTTTGGCCGGCGGACTTTCCCTGTCCTGCGCTTGACCTGTAGATGACGGGTGATCACTTATGTGGGTAAACCGTCCACTGTTAGGTCAACCAACCAGGCCAACTCAGCCTTTCATCCCTCGAGGTCGATAAATGAGTAGTATGCTGCAATTGGATGTCTGCTACCTCAGTTAGGGGTGGCGCCATCTGTTGAACGCTTACGAAGGAAAGACAGGCATGGTGTAATTTGCAGGTAAAACTGTGTGATCCATATCTAAGCGCCTCGTGACTGTGTAGTATAAATGGCGCTGTATAAATACTCTTCCTTTAAAATCTTCCTTTTTTATTTGTCCCTGCTCGACAATTGTGCCACGTGACCTCTCCTTTCCTCGTTTTGTGATGACGTATTTCTGTCTGTCTGTCTGTCTGTCTGTCATCATTCCGTAGCAGTTGGATGCGTCAGCTGATGAAATTTACTGGTCATTGAATGCCAGCGAATCAGATGCAAGAACTTTGTCGCTTAGGGGGATGCTAATGTTGGCGTATGCAATCAAGCAATCTTTTCCTCGAGGCGAATTCCCCCTCTTTCAACAGCCCAGCAGACGTACCTGTCCCTTTGACTTACGACGCAGCACTGAGGTAGCAGACATCCAATTGCAGCTTACTACTCATTTATCGACCTCGAGAGATGAAAGGCTGGGTTGGCCTGGTTGGTTGACCTACAGCGGACGCTTTACCCACATAAGTTATCCATACGCTGTGAACATTAGGCAGTGTACCATTTTAGTCGTGTCTAGTCGAGTCCACTTTGTAAATCGGGGATTTAGCACCCCCGGTTTTTTTTACAGATTACGGTATAGTATAAGGAGACGAAAGATACTGCAAACCAATACAAGTAACCCATTTTGACTGTTTTCTTGCCAGTGTATTGTTGGACTCAGGAACTTCGACATGATACCTTAATTACTTTGCCCCGGTAGGGGTGTAAAGTATTGTAGCAGCGTGTCTGTATGTCTGTCTGTTTGTTTGTCTGTCCGCTTGCGTATCTCAAGAAAACATCCGTCAAACTTTCACCAAATTTTCTGGCCATTTTACCCGTGGGCTCTGACGGCGATGCGATACGTTATGTACTTCCGGTTTTGTGAATGACGTCATGTTTTCACCTAAAAGAGTGAATGGGCAGAATCTGAGACAGCGTGTGTGTTTCGTCGCGTTCTCCTGGCGGCGG
>Ga0209780_1002979_pt1 | contig 12377 bp, 9 predicted proteins | sample WorMetexBAHAMAS2_FD_187384 | JGI IMG/M metagenome (GOLD analysis project Ga0209780, IMG submission 187384) | Marine gutless worms symbiont microbial communities from Max Planck institute for Marine Microbiology, Germany - Inanidrilus exumae... | ecosystem: Host-associated > Annelida > Digestive... | reverse complement strand
GTTGCCTAGGAATTTCCGTGTTTACGCAGAATTCCGTGAAATTCCGCGGAAATACGGAAATTCCGCGGCAACGGCCAAATTCCGCGGCTCGGCTCGAAATTCCACGGCCCGCGGAAAACTGTGGGCCCTAATCATCATCATCATTAATACAATAACTACTGTAACGGTGTCACAGAAAATGATACAGCAATACTTTACACAAATTTTAACAGGTAGAGTCAAGAAGCAGAGATAAGAAGGCTCGGTAGTGAACACAGCCCAATTTGCATAAATATGTCTTCATCTCTCAAGTGTTATTAAACTAAACATGGCAAACTCAAACTTTTCAAACAGCCATCACTGGCAATATTCAAATCTTGGCTTAGGAAAATGTTCAATTTGAGTAGCACTCCAAAAATGTATACACTGCCAACATGACTGTTGCTATAGGCAGGCATGATTTATCAGTTGCTGATAAATTTCTGGGTTGCTGCAATTAAAACTACACTAAAACTGTATGCTTAGTAACCGTCAGTACTGATTGCTAGCCAAACAACTGTCACGAGCGATCATGAAGACGTTTATTAGCTTTTTTCAGCTTTGTTTTAACCTGCCTTGTTTCAAGCTGGACAAGTCTCCAAAAGACGACCATTGAGGACGACGTTAGCACGTTTTTACATGCCAAACATCCTTCATCTTACCCAACCAACAGGGCCGAAGCACCAAACAGAATGTCTGAATTGATGTTTGTGGCTTAACCTTGCACACTTACGAGTACTAATCATAGCTAAAATGTCAGTCTGATAATAGCATGTTATATTCCAACGTCACTGGTGCTTACACTTTACTTTAACTGTCATCAAACAGGCCCAGAATCAGCCAAAGTTGTAGATTAATTCCGAGCCGATGATGATGACGAGTGAGTAAATACACGTCACAGACCGCTCGCGTGCATTGTTCTGTCGTCGTCTCTGCTTCTCTCTCTCTGCCTTCACCTCAGGACTCACGTCCTCATCATCTTCATCAACGTTCTCACTGTTTCGCAGTCACACAACTCACATTTCAACACACAGATGAACCCAGACTGCGTCCCTCTCTGTCCAACATGGCAACAAAACACTGCTTCAGACTCTTTATATTCTGTGCCGTGCTCGCAATGAAAACCATCATCGTACAGCTTCCACTGAGATTTGCAAGCCGTACCTGACTGGCTATGACCGCCAAGAAGACACACGACTCAGAGTTGTTCAGTATGATCTGAGACCATGCAACATCGGTCGTTAGTATACACGGAAGAAGGCATTTTCTTAAGAACACTGGCACTCGACTGTTGAGCAAGAACTAAAAGTGCAGCAGTAGCAGTAACAGTAGAAATGCTTGTAGTGGTAGTCTTGAAATGTGCATTGAGATTGCTTGTTGGTTAGGTTGCCAGATTCAAGTTTTGGTGTTGGTGACATTGAGCATTGCTTGGTTGAGTTACTGACAGCAGTATTTTTCAGTTAATGTTTTACTTTCTTATTTGCCAGTTTGGTTTCCAGCTGATTCTGCCAAATTGTCATCAGTTATTTAAGTTGCTGTGTGGAATTGCTGTTTAACAGAGTGGTTGTCTGTTTATCTGTCAGCCACTGCTTTGGCATTTAATGCTCTGAGCAGGTTGAATCACGGCTACATTCAAGAAGAGTATGTCATGAAGACAGCAAGAGAGAAAGTGCCAATAACACTGCATACATTAGTACTACTCATGATTGTTACCATGAATATTCACAACAGCTGCAGCAAAGGCAACAGCTTTCTAACATTCATTACTACACAGCCCATCAACATAAACCATCAAAACACTTACGCATCATCCAGGTCGTCACCAACAGACGAAGCAGCTCGCCTACACAAGATGAAGTCATATGAAACAGGTAACAATGATACATTAATGTGACTATAGCAAACCACCCAGCATCACGTTTTAGATACTTAGCCACAACAACAAAAGGAATACACCAAACTACGGCACTAAAACATGTGACAGACGGACGGATAAACACACGGCCACAGCATATACCACGCTAGCACAGTATCGCACAGTAAAAATGGGTCACGTGATTGCTATGATCAACCTACCTACCAAATTTGACGTCAATGTCTCCATCAGTTATGAAAGACAATGCAAAATATAGAAAATGAGGTGGTTTGGTGTAGTTAGGCATCACTCAAGGTCTCCGGAAATAGCGCCATTCAACAGAGTGCGTACAAGTTGCTATTAGCCTTCCATAGTAACATCATCATCATTTATTCTGCAGAAATGCAGCACAATCACAAATCACAATAAGAAATCAGGAAACTAGGTACCTGTGCTATTTTGAGGCGTTGTTTGCGTGATCATAAGTTTAGCCATTTTGGTACAGTACCGGCTTGTGACAGACAGACACAGGGCACAGCATGTACTGCGCCGGCATGGTGTCACGTACTAAAAAATAGCATTTATTATGTTTAGTGCTTTGACGCATTTGGTTGAGTATTAATCAGGGAAGCTGCTCAGTAATACAATCCAACTGCAACAGTCGCCAACAAAACCGACGTTTGCCTACGTATCCAAGATAAAACAAAATTTCTGGTCATGTCTATCTGTGGACATATCTGATCCATTCTATACAGGCGTTAAGAGGTCACAGAGACGAGCACGGAAAATCACATTGAATGACAACATACTGGGAACACTTTGGTGTGTTGACAGAGACGGAATTGCTGTCAGCACCAGTGACAAGTGACGCAGAACATTCAGCCACTTCATCTTTCACGCTAATTTCAGTCAACCGTGGAACTGCTGTCAACTCCACCTAAAAACATTAACGGCCAGTTGCACAAACCATACTTAAATTCAAGTTGTGCTTAAATCTCTACATAAGTGGTCATTAGCTCAAAACACATTGCACCATTGCCATATAACTGCTAATCTCCGCTCAAACATCCACTCAAAGTAAACAGCCATATTCGGCCAATCAAAAACAAGCAGCAAGTTATATAGAATAATTTTGAATGTTAAAAGGCAAACAATACTTAAGAATCAGCATGTGTAATGTATGTAAATTTCAATAAAGCATATTACTGTAGTAGTATTAATTAAGTAAAAACAACTAGAATATGGCATGTTTACAAACACGACAATATGGCTATATAAAATTACTGTAATACAACCAAAATAACATACTGTTTATCAACGTTTTGGCTATACGTCAAAAGCCTTCATCAGGACTGACTTCCGGTATCAGTTGTCACTATGTAAAAGCTTGTCCCATACATGGCTCAAGTGGTAGCTCCCCTCGTCTCGATTCATGTTGTCGGTCTTCCTGATTCATATGGCCTCCCTTATGAGTCTGCCAGCTTTGTCAGATTCTCAATCAACCACCTTGGCGTTATCCCAGTCTATCACATGATTCTCATTGCAAACGTTCTGTGACTGCAGATTTGTTGCAGATACTGGCTGCCCTGGTTTTTCTGCTCTAGTAAATATTCCTGTGATGCTATCCGCTTCTTTACGATGTTCTTTTACTCTTGCTCCCAGTGGCCTTCCTGTTTCTCCAACGTAGACACATTCACAGTTTTACATGGTACCTTATAAACCACTTCTGGCTTTTCCTCGTCACTAATTCTGTCTTTAGGGTGCACTAGCAGCTTTTACATACTGACAACCTGTACTGGAAGTCAGTCCTGATGAAGGCTTCCAAAGTGAAGCCGAAATGTCAATAAACAGCATGCTATTTTGGTTGTATTAGAGTAATTTTATATAGTTTTTGTGTCAACCTGATAAAACTTTTCACAGGATGACAATATGGCATTCGGCAGCCGTTCATTCATGCTTATGGATGTCTGTCAGCCTGCTAGCCTGTGCTGATGACAGCGAAATAGTAAACATGATATCATGTGACTCACACTAACCAATCAACCAATTTACAGACATACGTGCAGCCCACAGAAATTGCTATCATGACATTAACCTTGACTTCACTTTCCACTAAATATAAAATCAGCAGAATAAACAGTAGTTGGAAACAGGCGCAATAAAGCCAGTTGTCATACCCAGTGCTACCAATGAACTTGTCAACCAAGTATGTTAAAAATCCACCATCAAATAGCACATCTGTGGCACAAAGCACTAACCAAGCCAGATGAAAATACATCAGCAGGAGTGAAGCTAGCTGCTCTTGTATCTGAGTCGGCAGTAATGCTATGGGGATACGGCAGCTGTTGTCCGGCCTTGGCATGGTTCCGCAGAACATGTATAGCATCATCAAGATGTTCCTCTATACGAGCCTACATCCAAATCAAAGCACATCATCAACCAAATATTTTGGGTTGGCTGATTTGAGTCAAGAACTATGGTGTATTACAGAACTAAAGGATAAAAGCAATGTTTAAAAGACAATTTTTTAAATTGTCTAAGAACAGCAATTTCACATGCATCTCTTCATCTGATCTGGTCCGAAGGTTCAGTTCCGATGCAGCCGGCCCAGCCTGCAGTAATTCCAAAAACTAGATGAGCATCGACATAGATGCCTTTGCAACGTCAACAGCCTGCTGTGGCCTTGATCTTTGACCTCCGAGTCATCATTAGGGGCTCGTGAATATTGCCTGTAAGTTTCAACCAATGACAGTCATGAGATGTCGTGCTAACAAGATCTGTTGGCATAATGATAAACAAAATCTCACATGTGTGACAACACATGGAGACGCCGCTTCTTTCAGCACAACAGACAACCAGAGCGTGGAGAGATGACCAGTAGATGGTTATATACCGTTTGTGGAGGCTGAACCATCTTCTTACACTGCACAGATTCATCGGAGTTGCTGACTTCCAGCTGATGCCAGGCAGGCAGCTCTGTTGAACCTTCACACAGCAATATCGACTGTTAGTTACATGTCAATCATCCATGAATGATTCACAGAATTTGACCCACGCAGACTGACACATCAGTTTCACATCAGTATCTTTGACAATGTTGGTTGCATAACAATAAGGATATCATGTGCCACTTTTCCCCACCAATTCCCCATTGAAAGAAGTGGATGAAAACACTGATCATAGGTCATTATCACCACCGATAGATTATGGCATGCGTATACATGATAAAAAATTAATAAATGCAATGACATCAAAAAAAAACTGGCAGATGCATCTCTTCAACCTGATAACCTCCTGATAAATAACCAATCTCCTTTCTGGCCAAGTGCTTCATTATAGTACTGTCAAACAACTCTGTATTATGGATATAAGAGTAAATAAAACAAGACACAATAACTAGCCATTCAGCAACCAGTTCGGTGGCTGTCAAATCTAGCAAATACTGTAAACATGACGACTTAATACAATTCACAGTACTACACACTTTGATTTAAGGGTCATCAAATGGTAATTCCATAACTAATGCAGGTTCTGTTGCTACTAGAAACAGCAGATGTTGTAACGTATGTATCTGTTGGCAGATAAGCAATCTCGTGGTATGGTAGTGCAATGGATTAGGCATTGAAGTTGTGATCAAGAACTCTCAGGTCTAACTGCCAGTAAGCACCTCTTAGCAAGTTGTTCACAACCTCGTGCTCCTGTCACTAAGCAGGATAATCTAGTACCGGTCGACTGGTGGTGATGCACTGCGGCTGGGAAGGTAACTGTAGGCTTGGTATCACAGAGGTCATATGTAAAGGACTTCAGTGGTCTAACAATTTACAGCCTCGAGGTACAGGAAAGGGAGACAAGCACGCAGCCTATGCTCATTTACCATTGCTTTAGACAACCAATCCACTGGTGATGGATGGTCTAATGATGCATGGTCTCATATTAACACACTACACAATAATAGCATGATCAACATTAATTCCGACAAACTCAAAACACCACGGAGCAGACAGCATGCAGTATGACTAGTGGTTAACCCTTTCATTACTTCGATACCCCCTACCCAGCATACTATCGCCAGTACACACTGGACCATCACAAAGTAGGCACCACAGACCACTGATGCATATGCATCTGCCTGCATTACCACCTATATAACCCGATGGGTCACGTACGGCACCATGGTTTCTGAACCTTTCGGCCCAAAGGGTCTAGTAGTGAAAGGGTTAATGTTTTTAATGGTTCATCGTCAAATCATGCTTGTACTTGTGATGACTGCAGTGCCACAAACAACACTGTTAGCTCATATAATGCTACCCAGTGTCGTTAGATGAAACACTAAAGTTGAATTAGCATAAAAACATGCAAAATAAAAACAAAAATGGCAACACAAATATATACCAGCAAGCGGTGGTGGAGACTTGTATGGAGCAGCTGAACACGGATCATAACTACTGCCTGTTTGGTCAGATGCATAGATCTAAACATCAGTCAACACTCATCAAATGCAAGTATGTAACAGCATGCATGTCATCAACGACTGTAACAACTCTGGCCCACTTGGTTTCTAACAACAACTATGACAATCATAATAAAGAAGACGATAATGACACCAATAATAATAACAATCTGATTCAGAAGGAATTGACTGCTGGCAATGTATGCCTTCACTTGGTCAATTCAACTTGCCAAACTACCAAGCAGATCTGCTCATTACTTGTAAAGAGTTTTCGAGTTTTGGTTGCATTTGCTGTTTACTTACTTACAGTTTCCACAAAAGTGCTGATTGCCATTATGATGGAAAAAAACGTTCTCGCATACAGGAATCTCTTAATTTGTTTGGTGAAGAAATGAAGAGTTGTGGCTCATTGTCATAATAATTTTAGCACTATGTATGCTACAATTAAAGTATAGTTGTGAAGCAAATGATTGCAATATATTGGTGACGATCGAAGTTCGGATCTGAAGTGATCTGAGTTTTCGGATCTACGTGATGGAATGTTGTTCGTGATGAACGAATATTCACATCATTTGATGTTTATGTGAAGACCATTTTAGACACTAAAGTGTATTCTATGACTCAAATAGGAGAGTTCTATCATTACAGCACTTAAAAACCTACTGCAGATTTTAGTTTTGCTTCTTTTTCTGTTTGCAGACATTTGCTGCATTTAATTTTAGTTTGGGAGTTTAATACCAAACTTCTGTGTATTATTTGTCTGGATATTGAACTATTTAATATTATTGTAATTAGTTTTATTTAATAATAAATCGCTATATTGACTATATTTGACATTCGTGTTGTCATTAGTATTAGTGTAACTGGTCTGTTAAGTTTATCGCCTATTCGGGGTCAGATCCTTACATTATTGCAGAACTGAAGACTGTCAGCATGATGGCAGAACTAGAGTCTGTAACTAGTGGAATGACAAGCTTCAAATGCATGAAATCCGTGTTCAAGCAACTTCTACATTCAAAGGAAGTCATCATAAGATATTTTACTCACTGCTGATAGTAATTTAGTAAACAGCTTTTTAAAAAAAAAAACAATAAACATGTCTGCTGTAAACATGATGACAAAGTGACATTATTTGCTCAAAACGGGGAGGCAAACATAAGTAAATTAAAAATTTTAAAATTCTAGTGAAATGTACAAATTTAGTCAACAGTTGTGCTTAATATGGCATAACTGGTCAACGTTAGATAAAACTGAATGAAATTTTGTAATTTATCATAGATATAAACATACGATAAGCGTGCAAAACTTTGGTTAACAATTCTCAGACATTGGGGAAAAAACTTCAGAAAAACTCAGGGGATAAAATTTTTGACTAACACTGTACAAATTAAATTCTGCTAGAGCCTGATGCCCAAAGGATTAATTCACATGCCCCAAGGGAGCGTATGTGGGTTCAGAAGACATGTGTTACATCAATGATTGGAGCTGATGTACAAAGTGATGGACGGATGAGTCTCACCGAAGCTAAAGCTTTGCCAAGAGTAGCACCAGTCTGAAGCGTGTTCAGCGGAGTATACCCACACACCGTGCTGCCGACACCTGGCCCTGCCTGACTAACCACAGTCAATGTACCAGTACTCAATGGTGCTCGGCTCAATGCCACTAGAGAACCATTCGGCGTCACTGCACGGCATCCAGCCGGCAGCACAGCATACGTCGGGTAACCGGACACTGCCGTCTCACCAACAACTGGTGACATCATGTGATAATTCTGCATAACACATCATAACAACAACATTCATCATCATCATCATAAGCATAACCATCAAGAATGACGTTAAAACACTGGGATTAATTTAGAATTCACACCATCTAGCGGAAACAGGTGATCAGATTGGTTCACAATCTACTGTGGACGAGGCAATGTTCCACAGTGTGAGTCTGCCATTAACAATGATGATAACGATACGATACGATACAGTAGATTTACGTGCGCTCAAAAGCTGACGAGATGGCCAGCTTAATCTAGCGCACGGCCCAAAAACGAAAAATAATGAAAAAATAAAAATCAAAAACCAGGTAGCTCAGGAGAAACGGTGCACGCAAAAGTCCGTGGAGGCAGTCCGGGAGGAAGAAGCGAAACTAAGGGGGGTAGGATTTGTGAAAGAGGTAGGTTTTAAGCCGGGAGTGAAAGAGAGATGGAGTTATAGATGTACAAAGTGGTGAATCAGAAGAGGAAGAAGTGATGGGTGAATAGGTGTACAGAATACTAAAGTGGCACGAATGCGTTAATATTTCATAGATTTTCTGCATGACAAAAAAACTGTAACAATCATCACATTATTGCCCACAATGGCCATCACAGCTCTGTGAAAATGGAACATATAAAGCTGCAAGATAGTAATCGACAAAGAATGCATAAATCTGACAGTTCTTACAGTATTTTCCTGGTTGTTGTGCACAGAAAACCGGTCTGACTGACCAAGCTGGTCGTCAGCTCCATGAGGTAAGAGGACATAGCTGGCGGGCTGCATGCCGCCAGTGTGTGTTGGCCACTGACTGGCCACTGACTGTGATCCATCTACAACATACACAGCATCATGGCTACTGCTGCCATGCTCTGTATCTAATGTAGCCTTCACACCAACTAATAGTGTGTAATAAAAAAAAAATCTGCCACAGTATCTGGTTGTCTACGGGAAGGGGCACTTTTGAGGGGTATGTCCTATAGGGAACCATTTTGAACTGTGCAATACACAGACGGAAAGCTCTTGCCCTCAGCAATATACAGGTGTAGTTCACTAAGAGATCGACATTTGCATTCAGAATAAATCAGTGATTTAAAACTATGATTTTTCCTATTCAAGCAGCAAGCTGCACATGATCCATGGCCTGACGGCAGCGGCATCACGCTTCAACCAATGGGCGACAGCGCATACTAGCCATGATTTTTAAAAACAGCACGAGCTAATACAGCCAGGCAATAAATTTAAAAAAATTAAGGCTTCCCATACTCGTTACCGAGCGTTGGCTTGGGCCTAGAGCTGATCCCGGTGTACAGGCAGTAAGCCCGCAGGTGACTATAAGTCAATCACCCGGCGGTAGGTTGCCATTACTTTCCGCCCGGCCTGTGGGTACTTTCCTAGCTGCAGAGCATCACCGCCCCTTGGCCGGTACCAAGTTATACTGTTTGGTGACAGAGGCACATAGGTGTGAACAACTTGCCCAAGGTTGTTACACAGCTTTTGCCTCGAGTAGGATTTGAACCCCCGACCTGTTGATCGCAAGTCGAACGCTCTACCCGTTGCGCCACCGCGCCACTTCACAGCCAGGAAATAGGGATGCGCAGATCATATAATTTTGAAACCATCTAAACAAAACGTTTCAGGCTGCTAATGATTGAATGATTCATGCACGGGGGTAATGCGGCCTTTTGTCAACCTACTTTGACCACTTGTTATTATTACCACAATATAATATTAACTGGCCACATTATTGGTCCAGATAGATCAATCAGACTCTTAATACTGAATACTGAAATCATTGTTTCATTTACTACTATACTCAATGCTACATTCAATTCACTAATACTATATTGTACTGCTACAGTTACAAGACTCACCAGCATTGTTATGGTGACTATAGTCAGCATAGTTTGATGGCGGTACGGCTGCAAATCTCAGTGATGACTGGAACATGGCTGAGTCACGTGCCAGTTCTTGTGAATTAGCCGAATACATCTAACACAGCCACGTGATAGTTCCTTCCTGTCAATCAACTGAGTGCATCAAATCACAGTTCCTGTGAATTGCTACCTTTTATGAATTAGCCAGGTCCACACCTCAATCTTTTGTCTGTTGGTCAGACTGCATCTCTCAGCTTGAGAATAACACTTATTAATGCAGCAAGCTCAGCAACCAGCATTTTCATTGCCAGTATGCGCCATGTTCATAATGCAGTAGTCACAGTCCCGGCTATATGAGACATACAAGAGATCGGCCGTCGGCAACTGCTGCCAAGTGAAATGACAAATAACTAATGTGACATCAACCATCTGCCAGTGTGTTCACTGAAGTGTGACTGAAGTCACTGGAGCAGAGCAATTCCGCTGAGCACCCAGCCATGTCATGACTAACATTCATAGCATAACTCTACCTATCAAAAGCTCTGCCTAATTGAAAAGCTGTCAGTGAATGTGCGTATTAGTCAAAAGACACGTGTCACAACAGTCCATCAAAGCACTCAACAGACACAGACTACCAAGTTAGTATTACCACTCACATGCATACAACACATTCACCATCTGTTAGCTTTCACTGTAACACTTCAACACTCTACCATAATAATAACAAAATGATGAGGCAGTAGGCATATTGAAAAACGGACCAAAGTGCACAAGACAAACAATCGATCAATCGATCAATCATTCGTTTATTAAAATTAGCCTCATACGGTGACTGACAGTTGACACTTTGCAACAGACATTTGTGTAAACTTCAAAGTCACATGACACAAAAACTAGACTGAATATCAAAAATCCAGCCCGATCAAATTTAGATATTGTGCCCTAGCTTAAGAATCCATAGTCAGTTGCCAGCTCCCATTGTAAATGGCAGAGGAAATAGCTTTTGAAAACAATCGGATTTCCAACTTTAAACGACTCGTGACCTTGACCTTGGATCGGGTCATACTGCATACCGTCATGCATCACTCGCCGATCTCTACCTACAAGCCAAATTTCATTAAAATCAAAGAAACTTTTTGTGGATAGACTGACGTACACACGTACGTACGGTCGAACAAACATTTGAGACTGGCTTTATTAGGTCGACTCTGTACAAGAGTCGACCTAAAAAAGGGTGACAAACTGCAGCCGCTGAATACAGTAAACAATAAAATAGCGACAATAAAACGTAAGATAATGAATGTCTTGAAGAGTTAAAAAGCTACATGCAGAGTCTAATCATGATTGCATACACTGGCTGACTTCTGGCAGTAAGAGTATGGTTAAAATGTATAATATATCATTCACACACGTCTACTGCAAGTTTGTAGTTTCTATGTAAAAGGCCAGTTGCTATCAAACATCCTGTGCATCTGCTACAACATCTTTGGTACTTGTGCCATTGATTTTTCTGGTCCAACACTGTAGAACTGACAGCCCAGTAATCTGCATTGTTCAGCTGTTGGGCTAGAAGAGGTCCAACAGGATCAGAAAATGCATCTGCTTGCAAGCTGTTAGTTTATTAGAAGCACTTTACATAACTGCGCTATGTAAGGTGACCTATATTTATTGTTTTACTCACTCCATGGCTAACTCCAATGCGTATGACTAGCTTTGTAAAACTACTAGCACTACTTCAGCTCAACGTCTGTTTCCATGTAAACCTTGGTTTGCCAATTACCCTTCGAGTCCTCATCCTCCTCCTCCACCTGATCCAGAAGAACTTCTATGGATTAGTGAACCGTGGTTTTTACAGGACAGATGTCCATCCTGCCACCTTACCAGCAGCATCAAAGCACTGAAGGGCACACCAAGCACTAACCCTAACCAGTGGCATGCTTCATCTACAGCCAGACTCCCGATGTAACTACAACTATATACTATATACTTTACTCGTCTCAAACTCCAGTACTAGAAGAAACAGTAAGTAAATCAGCGGTAGAACTAGTACAGCAATGACTCACTAAATTTTGTTTCGGCCGCTTCACTTCAGGTACGTAGTCACAACCATTACGACCTGAAACAACCACGTATGCAATATACCTTACAGGTACAAAAGTTCGTCATCTACACTCATCACCTGTTCTCACACAGCTCACTTACATTCACGTTTATACCACAAAACATAAAGTCATTGTGTTGGTTGGTTTAAATTTAATGGAACTTTCAACATAAAACAGGTTGTAAACTGTTTTATGTTGAAAGTGTGCCACCACAGTCTGCACGGTAGTGCAGGACTGTTGTAAGGGTCGTTCCGATAAGTATAGGAAATGGCACTTTTGGGGGTCCTGCCGCCCAGAAACCCCTTAACCGATCAACATGAAATTTGG
>Ga0209780_1002978_pt1 | contig 12381 bp, 10 predicted proteins | sample WorMetexBAHAMAS2_FD_187384 | JGI IMG/M metagenome (GOLD analysis project Ga0209780, IMG submission 187384) | Marine gutless worms symbiont microbial communities from Max Planck institute for Marine Microbiology, Germany - Inanidrilus exumae... | ecosystem: Host-associated > Annelida > Digestive... | reverse complement strand
ATTAATAACAAAAACTGATTATCAGTTTAACACTTAAATGTAAGGGTCTAGTTATTTATCACACGTAGGAAACAGCAAAAATCATTTTGTTATGACCATTGTGTTATCTCACTGTTTAACATTTCGTGCCAGTTCCATGTTTCATTACTGTGAATGTTTTTACACTGTGTTCTTACAATGTGAAGTTACCAAGTGTTTTAACAATGCAAGTTTTTACTCAGTTGGAAGTAGGCACTCAGAGGCCATTATGAAGATACTGAAGAAGTAGAATTGTGATGTGAATCTGTGTACACCCTTACAAGGCAACTCACTTTGAAAATCTGAAAAGCATTCTCCACTTTATTACATTTATGGTTTTGCATACGGATTACTATCACAATGATCACATCGATCATCGCATCAGTATTGCATAGTTTCTGATTCTGTTTTGAATGTTAGCCTACAGATCACGGAAAATTGTCTTTATGCTAACACAAAGAAGACAGAGAAATCACAGTGGAAACAACAGGTTTGTCAGCTGAATAGTCTAAGTAAATTACATCGAGATATAGATAATATGAGCAGTGCCTAATGCTTGAAAATTGATGGGACATTAAAGTGAGTTGCCTTGTAAGGGTGTACACAGATTCACATCACAATGCTCATAACAAAATGATTTTTGCTGTTTCCTACATGTGATAAATAACTAGACCCTTACATTTAATGTTAAACTGATGATCAGTTTTTGTTATTAATTTTTGCTGTTTTTGTCCAATAGGTTAACAATGCAGCTCCACTGTTGGTTTGGTGTAAAAATTATTGATGTTTCCGGTAACCCAACCGATCCTAGTTTTTTGTCCCTGGTCATAGAAATTTTATGTGCTTCGTGCTGAAAGTGTTTCAGAGCCAACGATTACTCCAGTTCATTAGTGGCTGAATTCAGTGAAATAACGCAGTTTAGAGCGGCATTTCTGTCACTTTGTGGTTGTGGACATCGGTTGAAACGTTGCGGCGATATGGCCGTTTTTAATTTTTCAAGATGGCGGCCGTCCGCCATCTTGGATTTGTTATACGCCTGTTTGGACCACCCACGAAGTGTATTTTGGTGGTCTTTGTCATTGTGCAAAATTTGGTTTCAATCGGTGCAGTAGTTTCGATAGTATGCAAGTTTTAATATTTTGAGCGTTACGCTTGAAAATGCCTTTTCACGCCCTTTTTTCGGGTGTTTTGAGGGCAAAAATGGGGGAAAACGGAAACTTTGTGTATTTTTATCCCTCTAGGAATGCAACTCACCCAGAAACACACATTTTGAGGTATAACTTGTCAAATCGGTCCAGCGGTTTGACCCTTAGCAGCGCTAAAGAAACGACAAAATAAAATAAAAGCACAGACCCTTAACATTTTACCCATTCGTGGGAGTCACGCCCCTTATCCGGCTGACATGCCATTTGGGGTGTCGAGTGGTATCCTGAACGTAATCATCCATGCCGAATTCGTGTTGATCGGTTAAGGAGTTTCTGGGCGGCAGGACCCCCAAAATTGCCATTTCCTATATTTATTGGAACGACCCTTACAACATTAATAGTGAAATAAAGACAGACAGTCTGAGATCAAAAGAAATAAAGACAGATATTAGTGGCGGCACATCGGCGAGCATGCGCTCAGCAGACTGGCTGTGCGCATGGCCTGCTTTGCTCGTCTATTTACGCTGCATCGGGGTGCACAGGAATGAACGCATGCAGTGTAAAGCATTCAACACTGGGGAGCGAATAATAACCACATCTCCCTGCCTCACCTAACATTCTAACAGTGTATAGAATGACACTATGTATAGGTGTGCAGTCTTTTCTAAGAAATGCAAAAACAGCAGTTTCCATTACGACTCAACATGCACAAGTACATTTCATTAGCCATCTACACCTACTGAAGTTAGAACATACTCTAAAAAGTAGGGCTATTGAATTAATACATTAAGTAATGCGTTGAGGAACGTTAAGGAATTAATAGTGATTAAAACGAGTCTCTGCTGCCACTGACAGACCCACGTGATGCAACGTGCCCAGTAGTCCATATCGCATCATATGGTAATCAAACCATTTCTTCTACTCACCCTAGCTACTGAATACAGATCTTGATGGTGGGTGTGATCAACAGTTGTCCGATGACCATCAGAAGTTTGACACTCGCCGGCAAACTAAGTTGACAGCGCCTGAGTCGATCAGCTGTTCCAGAGATATGGTTGGTGCCCACCAAAATTTAAATGGTTTACTTGACCTAACCACGCCCCCTTCATTGATGGTTTGCCATAAGTGGGCTGGCACTTGCTACCATCAACCTACCTATCACTGATGATAGTTGTCGTCAGTGAATCACTGATGATGCTTATCGTTATTGAACCATTCATTGACAATGGCTTTTACATTGTGGCACGTATAAAATGAAGGCCATGCCTACACTTTGGGAAGGTCGGCCGACAGACACTTCGGACCTAAGACACTTTGGCATCAAGACATTTTGGCATTAGTGCCAAAATGTCTTGACAATTCAGTATACAGCATAACACTGCTGAAACAGCACTTAGTGGCATATTCAAGGGTGATGCCAGTAGGCTATGGCATCCGTATCCCCCTTTTAAAGTAAAAAATATTAAAATCCCTATTATTTCTGATTGGGTCTCAATCCCTTCTGGCATCCCCTTAATTGAATGGTTACTTATTGTTCAAAGAGTCATGAATTGCCATTCTTCTGGTGATGAGGCTAATAGGACAATAGCAGTTCGCCTAATACGTGCATGTGTGTGATGGTGTATGGGGAGACCACAGATGGGGAAAGGTTGAATCCATACTCTAATGGCACTTTGAACTGTTTATGTGTTAGTAGGGTTAAACTGCATTGTTGTGAAACTGATGACATCTTAGCCAGCCATTTAGCTTTAATGATAGTGATGAATTGATGTTTCCAGTATGTGGCTATTCAAGTGAATCCTGATCAGTTGATGTCATTTGGAGGTTCCACTGATGCATGTGCAGTGTGCACGTTTGGCAACATTGGACGCATCGATAACCGTACTTTTTCAAAACAAGTCATGGACAAAATCAGCAAAGATCTGCACATTTCGTCTAGCAGGTTTGAATTTTACGGCTTACTTAACTTGTGTACATGTGTGTGCATTTTCACAATTATTTTTGTATGCCTCCATTGGATAATTGCCAACAATGACTGATATGCACTTTGTTAATACAGGCCTAGCTAACGGCTTCTCTTTATGTAACATTTTGTGCTTCATTTAGTATCATCATTGCTGGGATGCTTAGTACACCAGTGTCCTGAACACTTTATTTTAAGCATGATTACTCAGTGTGGAAAGTGAAATATGAAACATTGCAGCTGCATTTTCTGTCCATAGCCAACGACCAGTTGTGGATGACCCATTGCTGTATTTGCACATCAGTTATGCAATTCAATCAGTTGCTCCCGGAATTTAACGCTGATTGTTCACTGTGATGTCACAGGTAAGCAACTGCACTTTGCCTGTGAATGCAAGATGCAGGTCATGGGAACGTCAAGCAATGACATCGATCATGTTAAACTGTTAATGTGCCAGGAAATAACGGGATGAATGGTCACTAAGCAAGGTCTAGCAGGCTGCAGCATAGCAGCAGTAAACATGTTGGCAGACTGTAGGTCACATAATGTTATTTGATACGTTAAAAAGTTTTTAGAAATCGAAATTTTCGGCAATTTTTCTTCGCCGTTTGGTACCTTGGCCATCCGTTGACATCTACGGAAAATGTTGCGGAGATCGTCCCAGGGGAACCCCTCCGTGGGGGGGGTTTAAATGCAAGAGGGGTAGCCAAATATAGTGGTTTTTGACATTTCGAAGACTATATCTCGCAAACGGTGCAAGATAGCATGTAAGTTAGTATTAATCACTGATAGGAAGTCATATATGAGCTTTCGGTTGGTACCAAAATCGGTGACATTGAATGACCTCGAACGGCGAAATGGCCCTTATTTTGCGTTTTTTTCCGAATTTGTTTCCGGCGTGCATTGCGTAAACGTGGTTGACAAAGCTATAACTATGGACAATTTACGATTACTATGTCTAGTAGTAAACATCTGCAGAGGGACCGCGCGACGCCCACGGTATAAATTCCTAGCAGATTCATAAATTCAAGACTTAGGCCTAATACGCAGTACTTGCCTAGTTATCGTCTTGATATAGCAAGTCGTATATATGAGCTTTCGATTGGTACCAAAATCGGTGACCTTGAATGACCTCGAACAGCGAAATGGCCGTTATTTTGCGCTATTTCACCAAATTTGGTAGTTTCTGAGGTGCATTGCGTAAACGTGGTTGACAAAGCCATAACTATAGACAATTTAAGATTACTATGTCTAGTAGTAAACATCTGCAGAGGAACAGTGTGACGTCCACGGTATAAATATTATATAACTGTAAGGTGGAAATTCTGTAGCAGATTTATAAATTCAAGACTTAATGTGTAGTACTTGTAGCTATCATCTAATTTGTCAAACGAAGTAGGTTCTCTTTTTTGGTATTTTGAAGTACATGTGTGATATCGTCATAAATAGTTCACGTTCGCTATCTCAGCTCCTGATGAGTTCTTTTTCAATTTTTCGAGATGCGGCCATCCGCCGTCTTGGATTTATCAAAAATGGCCAACAGAGAGGAAGCCCAACTTGGCTCCCTCGAGAAATTGGTAGCTGATGGTCACATCTAACTCTGGTCCAAAAGTGGTGCTTGTAGAACAATTTGAACAATCACGGTGTTTCGGTTGATTAAGCCCCCTGACTAAGTTGATTTTCAGCACAAAGCTGTAAATATGTGGGTTTATGCAGCAAGTAACCTGTTATGGTTAACTATTCTATTTTGTTGCTTAATGCTGTTGTAGGATGTACATCTTCTTCAGCAGCAGTAATGGTGGAGATGTTGGTCATAATGGACAGACGTTTGGTTAACAAGAGATGCAGTGGTTCATTGACATATATTCCATGTCAGTCATCCTGAGAACTAACTGAATATTTGGACTTTAGTGTTGTTGTTCTTCCAGAATTGGACCAAGTGTGTTGTTCTAAAGCTTTATTGCTATAGTTCGTAGTTGTTTAGTGTGTTTGCTTATAGGTGTCAAAACATTCTATTTTGATTACGTTTTTACTTTTTGGTTTTTTGAAAGCTATAGTGTAATGCTGCTGAAGACTTATCCATTGTTATATTACTGTTTAGTTGAAAGTGAAAATCATGCAAGACTTAAATAATCAAGAGTTAGACTTGTTTGAATTTTATTTATGCAGCCTAGTAGCATACACATCACATTTAGTGAGCAAATACATAAGTAATGGGTGATCCAAAAAGAGCAGTTTTTTAGGCACATTGAAGGTCATAGGCATTGATTCCATAGTGTCCATGGGTCTTCTTTCTTTCTTTCTTTCTTTCTTTATTGCTGGCAGAGTCTAGCCTACTTCTGGACCTCAGCATTGAGATTGTGTGCTTGCCCAGAGAGAGGAGGGGTATTGGTACATGTGTGCGGATGTGTGCATGAGTGAAGTGAAGGTGGGGTTAGTAGGAGGTGAGCAGCCTGTCAGGTATTTCTAGCACTCCCCCTATAGATGTGGCCTACTGTCTGGCTTAGCCCTAACTGGCGTCGTGTGTTTCGCCAGCCAGTGGCCAGCCAAGTCTATTTGCTTCAGCTCACTCCAGTGTGGCTAACAGTCTTGATGCTGCTGATCAAGGTGTCAGCAACGGTTGCAGTTTATGGAGAACACCGAACCTTTTTCGTGTCTGGGATTATCTCCCTGTTCATTCATGTGCATAGGAATTATGTGAAATAATTCTTTGGTAGGTGGACGTGCCAGCACTAAGGTTTGAACCCCGGCTCCTGAGCACGTCATGCTGTACTGCACATGGCGCACAAGTGCTTTGACCACTGAGCTACATGGGCAGGAATCTTCAAATACCATGGGTCTGGACCTTCACAAAATTTCGATTGTAAGTGCCGTTGATGTCTTGGACTAGCACGAACACTTGACTCAGAGATTAAAAATTTCAATAGAATTTTCAGCGAATCATGAGGATACCAATAGAAAGGTAATTAAATTCTAATTCCAGTGGCGCATAACATGAAATGATCAGAGTATCATGGATAAAGAGAGGTAATTTAAGGATAGGGTAATCTCCAAAATGTTTTTCGGCCCGAAATCACGTTAAAGCAGCGTGTCACTGTGGAGGTAACTATGGCAATAGGGCAGTGATTCTTGGGTAAATATACAAGAGTCAGATATCATTAGAAAGGCAATTGCATTATCATTCTACTGGTAAACATCATATGATGATGTGTTTGACCGTTTAGGAGTGACAGCTGGTTGAGTAGCCCTACTCCCAAAATTCATTGCACAAAGTGTTACATACAGTACCCTACTTAAATGCTCATAACTTTTCCACTTAATTCCTGGCTTTGCATAATCGAGTTTCATTAACTAGACATGTAAACCATGTCGCTACATTGCACCGTTTCTGAGATGTAGCCAGATATTAGTCGAAAGTCGCTGATTGTAATTTGTAACCTCCCCCACCTCCATTTGGAGCCCCATTGGAATTTTGCCGAGATCTGTGTCATCAGCAATCTAGGCCTACATGTAGAGTCCCTGTGCTATCGTATGGTATTGTTTGCTTGGTCCATAAGAAGGAAGAATATTGTAAGAAAAACATTGAGGACAAATGTAGTACATCCATGCTGGGTCCTTCAAAAATAGGCTTTTTTCAAGCTTTTCCTGCAGTACTAAGAGTGTTGTGTTAGTTGGAGTTTAACGTCCCTTTTCAGCACAAATGTGACTACCGATATATCAGAGACGAAAGGTCAGGGATGGAGAGCTATCTCTACCCAGTAAAGAAAGGCCAGCAATATATTAACCTCAACCCTGGCAGCCTTTTTGTTCAGAAGCCACCCAAAAGGGAAAGGGATTGACTGAGAGGCTCATTTAAATAATTATGCTAGTGCCTACAATAGAAGGAGACAACTATCACACCGCAAGACAAAACTAAATCAAATACGACAAAAAACAAGCATGCATCCTTAACTAAAATACATATAACATAAAATCAACACAAAAAAAACTAAAGCCAGGTTCAGTCGCCTCCTACGACATCCGGCCTGGAAACGGAGTGGGATTATTCTGGTAGAATGGGAAGGGATTGAATAAGAAAATAGATGAAGCGAGTAAGAAAGAGAAAATGGAAAAGTGACATACTAAACGACAATGAAGGCGGTGGGGAAGTGAAGGATAAGGGAAGGGGATTGCCCCGGGCCCACACGGAGCCATAGTGTTGAATTTGATGCTTTTTCCCCTCAGGGGAGACACGATGCACCGATCAAGCCTCAAGGTGAAATGTGGTCAAATTTGTGGTTTTGTGCCCCTATAAGACGTTAATATTCCGAAATTGCGTAAACGTTTCGTTTTTTGGAGGTCCCACAACTGTACTGGTTGAGGAGAAATATGGCGTGGAGGAGTCGCCTCATTGGGGGGGGGGGCAAAGCTCCAAAAATCGCAAAAGCTGGGCGTAAGTAGGCCTTTACAAGCCAAAATGCACTAGGTGATACATTTAAAGCTGGCGATTTATAGCGATAGCGCACGCGTTTCGTGCTTATAATTTGGCATTCATTTTATTACTGTCCCGCCTACACAGTGTAGGGGGGGTCAGACTAGTAACGGTCGCTGGCGTCTGTCGTCGTCTGTCGGCATCGTCGTCTGTAACACTCGCATATACAACGTAACTCACCAGAGGGCAGCATGCGACGTCCGGCCAGTAGTGTTACGTCCCGTTAGGGCGTCACCTTGTTTTGACGTTTTAGAGCTTTTGATCATATAATATGAGATAAACCGTGAGCGATTTTTTCTACATAATTATGCATAAACGTCCGTATGAGCGGGTGCGTTGAAGCCTGATGTGACTTGGGACAATTATGAAAAATAAGTGATTGATAGGGAGTTATCAGTCGTGTGCTGCGTTAATGTTGGTTTTTATAACCTTGAAAAGGCACCCATTTTCACCCAATTTGACATAGGCCTATATAGAGGTCGTCGCCGTAATGACCCGCGACAAACGATTTAGAGAATGGTTAAGGGGTATCGATCTGTATGGTGTCAAAATTTGCCCTTTCCCATTGACAAGACCAGTCGCCGTTAACATAGGGCTGTCACTATTAATAAATCGATAAAACAATAAATGTCTTTTATAATTTTAGTTGATTAGTTAAGCTCTAACACCATATTTGGCTTTCCATAACAGGTCCTCTTCCATTTGCAATCCCTGCAATTCTCCTTCTGCGTTTTTCACTCCTGTGATTTCCACCCCTGCAGTCCCGCCTGCATTTTCCACCTTTGCAGACTCCTCTTTCGTTTTCCACTCCTGCGTTTTCAGTCCACCCTATGGGACCGCCGGACCGGGTCTACGTTTTAGTGGGCACTATTGCCCACACAAACCCGGGCTAGGGCAGTGATTACACCTGGGCGTTGTAACTGATGGAAAAAGAAATAGTTGTACGACGCTCAAAGTCGGATTCGTAACAACTATAATCGGCTGGTACCGGTTTTGCACTGTTTTATATCGTACAGCCTAAAACTTGGCACGGCCAGCTCAACTGACCAACGTTGTCTGCCGAGAAGGCCCCATAACGTGTCGGCCGTCGAGGCCGCACTGTTTTGTGTCCATTCCGTGTAATCTATCTGTACAAATGTACATGCTATACAGTAATGCAGTCAATCGTGGTTACTCGTTAACAGAGTGGACGATGAACATAGTGAATTATTTTGCCCAAAATATTGTCGATAATTTTGTTTCTTGGCAGCTATATCATCTTGCAGCGACCGGTCTGCTCAAAAGTGCCGCATCGGCAAGTACTGCTGCTGCTGCTGATGATGATGGTGGTGTTGTTGATGATTCAGTTGTGTCTGATAGACGGAAGGACGCGGCGTGGCAGTCACAGATGACCGCTGCTGGTGGTAGAGCGAAGACGCCTGTAGAGAGTTGCTGTAGTCAAGTCGAGTGGCCGCTGCCGCCGCCGCCGACCGTGCCTTGAGCTGTTCCATCTTGTAGTCGCGCTTCCACTTCATGCGTCTGTTCTGGAACCAGATCTTGATCTGTCGCTCGGTGAGACGCAGCTGGTCGGCGAGCTCGGCTCGGCGTCGTCGAGTCAGGTACCGGTTGAAGTGGAATTCCTTCTCCAGCTCGAGCGTCTGATGGCGCGTGTACGATGTACGACTTCGCTTCGAGTCTCCGCCGTCAACTGCACCATCTGCAATGAATCCAATCCAATCCAATGTGATGTGATGGGCGCAGGAAATTCTCTCTGCCCGCATCTCAAATAACATTATAACATTATGCACAAACAGATAGACCTCCGGTTCCTGTTAGATCTGATTTGTAGTCGTGAACGACATCTAGTTTTGTTTAGCATCATAAGCGTTTTCCAGTGTCGATCAGCCTACATCATTAGACGAAAAAACAAACGTCAATGAATGGTAATTCGTGTAAAACAGAGTTAAACTAGAAGAACTCAGTACCCAGAACTTCCAGAAGAGTGCAAAGACCTACGCCGGCAATGTTTTTTTGACTCGTAACCTTAACCTTTAACATTTGACCCCAAAATAAACGGATCAGGATTCAGGACTCGTGAAACATTTCTGTGTCAAGTTTGGTGATCCTAGCTGCATCGGTTTTTAAGGTATCGTGCGGAAAAACAGACAGATACACGGTGATAAAATCCTTACCCCGCGACTGCCATCGGCGTGGGTAAAGATGATATACTTCAGACGTATTTTACAGGTACTGCGATTGAAATAAGTTCAACAATCAAGATAAAAATAATGCGTTTGCTGTAAATTGATCGTGTAAAACTTTAAAAAGGAACACTTTGTTCAGTGACGGTTAACTTTGACTTATGACCTCAACCCTCGAATATAACCTAACCATAAAGGATCCCAACATCTTAGGCCGCATCGTCTGCAAGCAGTGCATAGACTTTGGCTTTGGCAATAGTGCCATTCGATTTGCCACATACGATTTCCTATTAGTCTTCCATTGCAACTAAGTCTCTATCTTGCACCATTTCTGAGATATTTACACTTATTTCCCAAACATTAAAGAGGTCACGTGACTCTGTACACATCCCTTTTCGGAGTAAGATATCATGCATGCACTTGTACTTGTCTTGTACACGAAATTCGAAGTGCCTATAGCTTCATCAATTACAATGATATGATTGAGGCAAAATTTAAAACAAAATGAGTCGCGTGGTTCTGACCACGCCCCTTTTAGGGGTGGTTTGTCACCGTAGGCTAGGATTTGATACAGTCTACCGGCTTGCTAAATTTGACGATTCTAGCTTCAGCCGTTCCAGAAATATCACTGGCGGCGTCAAAATTTAAAGTGAGTCACATGACCCTAACTACGCCCCTTTCAAGGGTGGTTTGTCATCTTTATGCTGGAACGTGACATAGCCTACATGCACGCAAAACATGACCACTTTAACTTTAGCCGTTCCGGAGATATGGTTGGTGCCCACCAAAATTTAAAGGGTTTACAACTTTACGTGACCTGACCACGCCCCTTTCAGGGTTCGTTTGCCATCCATGGGCTAGCACTTGCTACGATCAACTTGTCTACAGAACTTGAAATCTATATCTCTACCCACTACGAAGATAAGAAAGGCAGTACAAAATAGCGAAAATGGGGTGGTTTGGGGTAGTTAGGGGTCACTCACGGTCACTGGCAATAGCACCATTCGATAGAGCGCATATACGAGTTCTTATCAGTATTCCCAAATAAACCATATCTTGCACTGTTTCTGAGATAGCGAGATATCGGTCGAAAATCGTCAATTTGAACCTACCCCACCTCTATTTGCCGCCCCCTTAGGGGATGATCTCGTTGGAACTTCGCCGAGATATTTGGCAAACAAAACTAGAGCCACTAAGCTATCGTATGGCGTTACTTGCGTGATCCTGCGACTGCGTTTAGCCTTTTTGGTACAGTGCCAGCTTGTGAGGACAAACGGACGGACAGACAGACACTACAGATAGACACACGACGACAGCATATACCGCACTAGCATAGCGTCGCGTGGTAAAATTGACGAAAAAAACCAACAATTAAAAACCGATTAGCTCAGAAGTTCTGATCCAAGTTATGGTCCGTTAAGGTCATGGAAGGATTTGTGAAGCAGGGAGTTTTAAGCTTGCAGGGATGAAAGAGTGGAGTGATGGATGGTGACATTGTTGAGTTCATGATATGCCATGAGAGGCTATTTCGCGTCCATAGAATGTGGAAACCATTTGGACCTTCGCTTAAAAGGTCCACGCGCTTCCCATATCCTGTAGCTGGTGAGGAAGGAGCCCGCCTTCCTCAATAACCCAACCCTTTCCCTCTCAGGCTTCGCCACCAATTGGCCCCTCCGACGAAAATTTGTCTGTACGCCCCTAACGACGTCACATCGGTCGATGTGCGAGCGTTTTAACAACAGACTGTGCAAACTGCGCTTGTGCCAGAGCATTTAGTGTTTCATTCAGTCTCAGTTATGCTAAGGCGGCGTCCAGCTGTTGAATAAATGACAGAATCCACACGAACCGTTTCTTTTAGTTACCCGGTTTGTGTTTTCTTATATTTTTTTCTTCTGTTTTTGGTGCCGTGCGCTAGTAAGCTGGCCCTTCCGTCAGCTTTTGAGAGCACGTAAATATACCATCTCGTAGGCCTGTCGTATCGTAAATCCAGGGTGGTATTTGTAGGGGGGAAGCCAGGGAACGTCCCCCTCACTGGACCTGATCTTCCCTCCCACTGGTTTGTCTAAAAACTTCCCTTCCAGGGAAAGGATGATCGGTGATAAAGAAGTCATCCACTTGTCAGAACTCTGCCATATGGACAGTAGACTTGTCGTCGACGAGTTCCGCAGATACAAGTTCAACCAACGCTGTCCTGGTGACAGCTTGTCTGCACTCATTCAAACACTTCGTTTGTTGCCCATCTCATCTGCTGATTGTGAACGTGGATTTTCTTGCATGAACTTGAATGACACAGCAGTGCGCAATCAGTTGTCAATTGACACACTGTCAGCATTGCTGTTTATTAAGGTTAATGGACCATTGCCAGACTCTTTTAATCCAACCCCATATGTGGAAATGTGGATCAAAACTGGTCGGCATGCTTCAACGGATGAACCAACGGGCAAGAAACCCCATAAAAAGGAAAACTGTTCTTCGTGGTCGAGCTTGTTTTGTCTAGCTGTCGGTCACCCACTGGTTTGTAACCATGTCAGGATTAAGGTCTAAAGGCCTTAAGTATATATAGGCATGTACCTATAAATTGCTTTGCCAGCCAACTGCTCAGAC
>Ga0209780_1002977_pt1 | contig 12383 bp, 10 predicted proteins | sample WorMetexBAHAMAS2_FD_187384 | JGI IMG/M metagenome (GOLD analysis project Ga0209780, IMG submission 187384) | Marine gutless worms symbiont microbial communities from Max Planck institute for Marine Microbiology, Germany - Inanidrilus exumae... | ecosystem: Host-associated > Annelida > Digestive... | reverse complement strand
TGGCAGCATGATGATTTTGAACACGTCTAACATACTGGTCGGCAACTCACCGCCTCCAAACTATTATTATATTTCGTAGCCAAACTTTCTAGAACGTAACCTAACCAATATTTACGTCAACAAACAAACATGTCACGTGACCAGAGCGCCAAGGCGCAGGCGTAAACCAAAACTAACCAAAATAATTCAACAATTTCGGTAAACAAGTAATGTAGAATTTCAGGTACAACCACGGTGTAACACCGTGGTTGTAAGCTTACTAGTCTTCTAGGGATGCATTGCCGCTTAAATGTACAATAGTGGTCGCTATATAACAATGTTTCAATAACCACGTTTCAACCACAGCATTAGCCTACATCCTATTCTTATAACCGCACTCTGTAATTTGCTATTCCAGAACTCCCTTGCTCGTACTGTCGTTAAAGCTCCTAAGTCCTGTCATAATCACGGACTAATCACTCCCATCCTACTCTCTCTCCACTGGCTCAGAATCACTGAACGCATCGAATACAAGCTCCTCTCACTTATCTACAAAGTTTTCACAATTACTCAACCTCCACACCTTCATAACCTCATCGTTGTTCAACGTCCTCGCCATAGCCTACTCGCTCTTTATCCGTCGTTACTCTTGCTCGGCCGACGGCCACCAACATCATCTTCTCTATAAAAAAATAACTGATAGCTCCTTTCGATAGAGCTTCAACTTGTCTCTGGAACCAATTACTCCCTTTATCTCTTCGTCAACATCATTCTGGTACCAGTTCCTCCATTTCCGACTCACCTAGATTCTTTCACCCATAAATACTTTTCCTCTTTTGATTCACCACCTTGCTCATCCATTAATCCCTCTCTTTCACTTAGGCTTAAAACCTACCAGTTTCACGAATCCTACCCCCGTAGTTTCACTTCTTCCTCCCGGACTGCCTTCGCGGACTATTGCCCGGACCGTTTCTTCTGAGCTACTCGGTTATTGTTTTTATTTTCTCCCCTTATTTCTTTCTTTTTTTGTGCCGTGCGCGCTAGATTAAGCTAGCCATCTCGTCAGCTTTTGAGCGCACGTAAATATACCGTATCGTATCTGTTTGTAAGAATAATGGTCGCAAAGCCCCCTCCCCAGGCAAAAAAAACATTTAGACGGAAAATCCCTATCTTAAGTCAAGCGGGTATTCCCTCAGAGCTAAAGGACATCCATATCAGCTCCCCAGATGTGAATATGAATTACATAAAAAGTCTTTTATTCCTCGATGTCTGTATAGAAATTGTAACTATGAAACAGTCAGCTTTTTCTTTGTTTGCTTTTATGTGTGTTTATCTCTATGTGTGTTTATGTCTCTATTTTACTATGTGCGTTTTTTCTTTTTTTTCGATGTCTGATTCATTGTCATGTTCAGTTTGTTGCATGTACGTTTGTTACGTGCTCTAATAAAGATCAATCAATCAATCAAGTCTGAATCAGACATTTTCTCAGGCCACGTAGCACGTGCAGAAGTAATGTTGGAGATTATATAGCGAGATATTGGTCGAAAATCGCTGTTTGAATCTACTCCACCGCTATTTGGCGCCCCCGTTGGGGGTGACCCCTTAGGAATTTCGCCGAAAGTTTTGGTGTCAGAAAACTAGAGTCCCTGGGCTATCGTACGGCTATATATGGTCGTAGACAAGATCATCTTTGTAGAACTCCCGAGTCCCGACCTGTGACGGCCCGACCGACACACGACTGCAATCACATCATAGGCCTATGTCGCGCTAGCATAGCGTCGCGCGGTAATAAAAAAACTTAAGTGCAAAAGAAATGAGATGTTACGAGTTATAGAACGGTTACTTGATTCCAAAATCAAAACTGAAAATCAACGTTCATTACGCGCAATTGACATCCTTCGAAGGACGCGATGATCAGTGTACGGTCGTCTGCAGCTACACGTTAAGATTGCGTCCGCGACTTCTCGGTCGTGTGAAAAGCTTGCGGACCGGTCTGCATGTCTCTGCTGCGAACCAGCTTTCCATATCCATTGTGTGCAAAACAATGTTCACGAAATTGTTAACTGCCTCTACACGAACAGCCAAATTAGTCTTCAGGGTGAACAATTATAGGCCTACAGGCACTATAGGTCTAAAATTCCCAGACATTTCGCCGACTCTACGCAGCAATCTTAAGGTTCGTTCAGACCGGATGCGTTGCGTTGCGGCATGTTGCGTAGTTTTTGCGCATACCGCAAGACACCGCAACGCAGCGCAGCGCATAGGGTGCAAAAGAATTTTTTTCCTTTACCCACGCGACGCATATATTATCAGGCAGTTTTACTTGTGCGGTACATTATAAACTACGAATGTCTGTCTGTGCGTCTGTCGCTGGTCGGGTGCTGCCACGCCATTGGTCGATCACGGCAGTAGTCGTTACAGCGGCCGTCGTGTGGCCGGAATGAGGGGGAAGAAGAGTGGCGGCGGCCTGCGCAGCGAGCTCACGGACGGTCTGCCGTGTTCATCGCTGTCGACAGGGGCGGGGCTCGTATTCTACAAAAAAATGTTATGCCATGATTTTATAAGCAGCAAAATCCTTAAAAGAAGTGATACAAGGTGGCCCAATAGTCGACACTCCCAAATGTGAAGTCGGCAATAAGCAGTTTTCCCTGAGAAGATTTGTCCCCAACACTTTCCTAACATTTCCCTTACAGCTGTTAAATTTCACAAGCACAAAATTTCGTTTTTCCATACAAGTGGTCATTCTGACTTCTATGCCCAGACGGAAGCATTAATAACTGCGACAAATTTAAAAAACTTTAATAACACAACGTGATGTTTCATAAAACAAATCAATGCAATCACGGACTGCAGACTTCGCCCCCGTGCGCGTGGCGCGGCCGCCAACTGGTGCCGCCACCTGGCAAACTGGGCTAATCATAATATTGTCTGATTGATTCTACACACTGGCCACATTACGTGAAAACATGACGTCGTTCACAAAACCGGAAGTACATAACGTCATTGTTGTCAGATAAGGAACAAGCTGTGGTCACAGGTAACACGTACGGAAAATTTCGTGAAGTTTGGATATTTATTTTTAAGATATTGATTGAGTCAAGGTTTTACGTCCCATCTGACACAAAATAGTTCATTTCGGAGACGTTCTTAACAGCCAATCTCTTGGCTTAGTACTGGAAAAACTAAATCAAACACAACAAAAGCAAACATGCATCCACAACAAAATAATATACAACAACATAAAATGAACCCAAAAAACTAAAGCCAGGTTTGGTCGCTTCCTACAACCTATGGCCTGGAAACAGAACAGGCCTATTCTGGAAGAAGTAGATAGTTAGTTAGAAAGTAAATGAGTAAGGAAGTAAATAAGCAAGGAAGAAAGTATAAGGAAAGAATAAAGTAAGGAAGGAAGAAAAGTAAACAAACAAACAATTTATATAGTGCGGAAATCAACAAATAAATCGGGGTGCATTACTGACCTGGGGCCCGTATGAAATATGCGGGCATACAGACAGACATACAGACATGCTGACTGCAATACTTTGCGCCCCTCCCATGGGCGAAGTAACCAGAAAACACAAGCAGATCATATGCACCAGATCATAGCAATAAAAATTCATTGAAAAAGTACGTTTTGATAGAAATTAAAAACGTTTATCGAGAATATCAATTGTCACAAATACCATTAGCTATACATGTAATAAGCTCAATATGCAATTCAGTTTTATTCACTGCAACCACAAAATACATGCACTAGAAAATAGGACAGTAATTCTGAAAGCACTACGTAAACATTATTATCACAACAAAAGAAAGAACAACAGTAACAATATACTACTAATTTTTATGGCCCTCATTTTAGGGCAAACCAACAATTCAGTCACTTTAATCAGCATCAGCTAAGTTATCATTTATCAGACTCGTATTAACTGTTAACTTTCACATCTTTCTCATTTAAATGCAAACTCATCGGTTTCATTTAAGGTTCTGCATGCCCCAAGGTTTACACTGCCCATTATGTAATCTACTCACATCATTGTTGAAATACTCGCACCTTTGCAACATATTATGACTGTGCTTCCTATACTACACCAGCCTCTACTAATTATGTATAAACAATAGCAATTTAAGTGTCGTCGATTGACAATAACAATCAACTGAAAAGTTACAGAATTAACCGATGAGTTAGAGAATTAATGGAATTACTGATAAAACACAGCCACATGTACAGATGATGACGGTTTACTTTAACCTAATTAACAAGGCACTAGCGCCTTCGACCCTAGACCCAGCCGTCTACTATCCACTGCATGCTCTGTTCCCATTCACTGTGGCTCAGGGCTATTGCGATCTGCTGCTGTGCTGCGGCGTGTTCTGTCGCCAATTGCAAGCCCCGCCCAGTGTGACCGACAGACACCTTACTGTAGTGTAAGATTACAGCAGCAGCAGTACAATCAATCTGACTCGAGACTTGAACACACACAGACACAGAAACTATAACATGCCCACAAATGCAAATCAAAGATTGTCTCAATCAATCACAGTAACCTGAGCTGATCTGCCTAGTAACAATACACGACGTGACATGATGATATGATTAGCAACATGAAAACATTCAGCACCAACATTCAGCATCATTCATCATATATAGACACAGCAACAACATCAGCAGGTGAACATATACTATGATGCCCAAGATTCACAATCTGCTTTCCACTGACTTAGTTAGTTAGTTAGTTAGTTGGAGTTTAACGTCCCCTTTCAGCACAAATATGGCTATATCAAAGACAAAAGGTCAGGGGCGGAGAGCTATCCCCACCCAGTGAAGGAAGGCCAGCGATATATTAACCTCAACCCTGGCCGCCTTTTTTGTTCAGCAGCCACCCAAAAGGGAAAGGGAACTGACTTTACAGTACAAAATAGCCGCAGTATAAGCATTATGTATCACATAACCAAAGCACAGTGTCATTCAATCATTGAACAGCTGTATGAGACATTGCATGGGCACCAAACACAAGTACCCTTAACACAACAGTCCTTCTGCCAGTAGCACACGCTTGTAATAAATGCACTACGGAGAAATATTAACGTCAGTGTGTTCAATTCGCTCATCAGTAAAGACTTTACTGATTACATGCTGCAGTAGCTGGTCAATCCAAGCCACCGTGTTCTTCTGTGCTGTACTTCAATGCATGCCATTTGTCTCAGATGCTGTAGCTACAACTACTTCTGTATCCTGCTGCATCAGCTGCACTCTTGAACTCAGCAATTTCATCACTGCTGGGTGCTGCTGGCCTATATCTTTTGCCCTCCTGCTCTGTGTCAGGTCGCTTCGTATGGCCTTCCAAATGCACTGTGTACTTCTGGCATTCTGACACAGCCACCAAGGTCACACAACAACCCAAAAATGGGCATGGTCAGGGAACCACTTTAAAATTCTGGGGCCCGAATAATATCTCTGAAGACGGCAGACTTTGCCCCGGTGCCGCCACCTGGCGAACTGGACGAAACGTGTCGTCTTCAATTCTAGCCCATTCGCCCCATTATGTAAAACATGATGTCATCCATAAAAAATCCATAAAAATGCAAGTACACAACGTATTGCAAGCCATCACAGCAGAACCGAGCAAGGGCCACATGTATCATGTAGAGAAAATTTGGTGAAATTCAGACATATAGCTTTTGAGATATGCAAGTGCACAGACAAACAAACTGACAGACAGAAAAACAGAGACATACAGACACGCTGATCGCAATACTTTGCACCCATACTCTGGGCAAAGTAATAAATACATTAATATTACTAATTGATATTATTATTAATTATTAATTATTAACATTAATATTACCACTGTTTGGTAAACGTATCAACTAAGCCCACATCAACTGGAGATAACAAAATGCAGGCTGTGAACCAATGCAGAAAATTATTTTCACATCACATAATTAAGCAGCAACCCGAAGTACCTCATGGCATTGCAAGCCACCTCTGCATTAAATTATTTCTATTTAAAGTCTACTGCAGTTCAAGTGAATGATATCGAGATCTTCATGAAGACGTTGACAACTGACCAGCAATCAATGTCATCCATATTCAACAGATGGCGTCACCAGCTCAATGTTGTACCTCAAAACAACATATAATGTGTACATCGCGTTACATTTGCAGACGTACCAACTTCCATTAACTTTATACAAGTGAACTGACGGTTTACCTATCCTGGCTTCAGGGAAAACACGTTTGCTGAAAAACAGGAAGAGTTTTGCTAAGTCAGTTGCTTGTAGTCGGCCATTTTTAGATGTTGATTATAGTGCAGCTACTATTACAACTACTTTATTGACTGAAACACTGGGCTGATGTATATTTGGCCACGGTGCTGGACAATTAAATGTTGTGCAGCCTGATATGCCTACTCCACAGCAGCGGTATATCACTGCCAGTCAAATTTGAAAACAGCTAAAGTTGGTAACTGCATGATATAAACAAGTGTCCAAGGTAATTTGGCAAGACGACGTATCACAGTCTTGTTATATTACCCTCATGGTGGCAAATGCACTTGTCTGCTGCATTTGAGGGGCAGGCACAGTCGCCCACTGTGAATAATATCGGCCCGATGTCATCATGCATAGGTACGTTACAATGCACCAGCATCTCCCCTCAAAAGTGCCCCCTCCATTGGGGGGATCAGAACCCACGTCTAATGCACGGTTCCTTGGACTCCCATGAGTCAGCTGCCAATGGCATCTCAGTTGGTTCAGCTATTTTTACACAGCTCACCCGTTTGCCCAACAAGCAGACATATACACAGACAGACAGACACACAGACCACGCTACGTGCGACATCTGTAATAATATGCCACATCTCATGCACTGCATGCAGACGCTGCAGTCTAACAAAACAGAATTTGTCATAAACTGGCACAAAAGACTCATCTCGTCTCGGTCACTCTGGAGCAACCAAGTTCAGCAAGACTGAGAACGTTGGCTTGCATCACAGAAAAAAATAAATCAGCCCCGTACGGGACTGACGGTCGACTCTTCACTACTGACATTTCTGCCAAGTTCAAAGTCACGTGACACAAAAGCTTGGATAAATATGAAAAAATCCGGCCCCATCAAATTTAGATATTGTACTCTAGTTTTGGTCAGTTGTCAGCTCCCATTGTAAATGGCGGGCAAGATTGCTTTTGAAAACGGCCAGATTTCCAACATTGAAGGGCTTGTGACCTTGACCTTGATCGTGGATCGGGTCATACTGCATACCGTCATGCATCACTCATTGACCTCTACCTACATTCCACATTGCTAAATAATGACATAAACAAACATACTCATGACTTGGTTCGGCACCGACTGCAACCCCGTGGCCACTTCGTCCACAAGCCATGTTGCCTTCTTCTGTCCATCGGTCTTCAGAAACATTGTAGTGCTCGATGCTTGACAAGAAGTCGCTGCCATCATATCCACCTGGTGCAGGCACATCATCATATCGACACATGCACATAGCAATGCCACTACACGTTTATATCAAAACACCTCAACCTTTACCATGTACAGACTCCTGCCAAAATATCTGCGTCCGCACATCTCTGTGAATGACGTCTTCGCATAGAAATTAAACGGCATCAGCAGAAAATATCATCATAGAATAGTAAAACTAAACAAAACTTAGCATCGTGCTGGAACCAGAAAGTAAATGCTTGTTCATTAAAGGAGTAAAGTTTGATTATCTTGAGGTTTGTACTGAATCATTCTACTGGTGTGACTAGTTTGCATTAGAAATTTAGTGGCATTAATTTTTAAAATTGCGAATAATTCCTCAACGCGTTAACATACTAGTTAACGCGTCTATTAAACAGCCGTAGTAAGTAGCCCAGAAAGTATCAGTTAAGAGTATCACGAATACTGCTATTTCAATTCAATCATGTAAATCCGTACCATATACGACACAACTGTGATGTGAAATGTGTGGCATGGCTACAAAATGGCATAAATGGTATAACTTGCCGATGGCATAGATACTGTTGCCGACGACGCTAACACTGAGGGCACTACGAGGACAGTTCATCGAAGTAATTGCTGTCCACTGATCTGAACCAACGTCATATCGCTCCATAGACGACAGCTGGCTGGTGCCATCATATCCACCGACTGCATATATGAACTGACCCAGACTACACACACCTGCAACGTTATATTCACGGCTTCAATCATCATAGAAACGACAGCAAAGTGTACCACACAGTTAAAACTAGAAACACATCACATAATAACACTAACCAATCTCGTTACTAAACCAATTCCAGTACTGCACAAGGCTTTCAAAACATGCCACCATGTAACACAGTCGGTATCAGCTAATGGATCAAAACAGGTTGGTTGGCTGGTTGGAGTTTAACGGCGCTTTCAACACAATTCAGGTCATATCATGCCTTTAAGTATATTATAAATACTAAAATTTAATAAATATTAATTCCTGAAGTAAGATAAATGAAAAAATAAAAATAATAGTGCATTTAGACTAAGTAAGTTAATTGTAAGTAGGTAAATTATTTAACTGAAAAATATAATTTGTGTAACATTTCTTTTTTTAGAAATTGTAGTTGATCATATAAATTGACTTTTTAAATAAAATTTGGTATATTTTAAATGGATGTATGACTGAAGATGTTTTTAATGTCAGTAAAGTAATAGTATTGCTGAAGTACATTCTGTTAGTATGTGTTTGACAGAGAGAAGTTGATTACAGTTTGTACATTCTGGAGGATATGTGTGTTTAATAAGATAAAAATGTGTTAAACGAGTATGTCCAATGTATAATCGGATATATAAGATTTCGTCCTTTCATTGATATGTAGTAGGAAGAGTGGAGTAAGAAAGTATAGTTGGATACGTTTGGTAGAGTTTGTGTTTGCAAGTTCGTTTGCTGCAACTAGTCATGAATATATTTGTTGATAATAGGTTTGAGATCTCTATATAAGATAGGAATTCAAAGGATTAGTTTGTGTAAAGCAGATTTAGCAGCTTTATCTGCTTTTTCATTACCTGGAATACCTACATGACTTGGTAACCAGCAGAATATAATATTATACGGGGTGTTAAAGTCTTTTGTTAGCAACGGAGTTGAAGTTAAACAGAGGATCAAAGAAAGCCGAAGCCAGTTGGTGATTCGAAGTCTGTGTTCTGTGTTCCATTTAGTGCCCTTACTGCATTGGTTGGCAACAAAAAGGGCGTTCGACCTACGAACAACTTCTTAAGCCAAAGTTCCTCTTTTGGGCAACGCAGCAAAACCTAAACCATCAAATATCTCTAGTGAAGAAAGAACTGGATGTGTGCCGGTCAGGTGAAGTTTACACTGTACAATGTATTAACAGCAGGCACAATAAACGAGTGCTTAAAGGATTCTAATGAAAGCCACATCACAGGGGGGGGGGAGGATTTTTCACAGGGGACAATGTCATGCGACACCGACCAGTCGGAAGCATCATCGCAGTCAGCTATCAGATCATTACTGACGACTGAATGATCCTCTTTGTATATCCTCTGCAGCAGGGACTCAATGGGCCATACAACCCCCAAAATTGCTCCTTCCCACAGGGGATATCGACCCCACATAATACACAATTCCTTGCACCCATGCGACTCAGTCCCCCAAAACAGCATCTCGATCGGTTCATCCGCTTTTGCATGGTTCATCCATGTGACCACCATGGATGCTACGTGCAACCTCTGTAGCAATAGGCCACATCTATGCGATGCAGCCTAATACTATGACTACTGCAACACACTGTGAGCTCACCGGCGCCGCTGCGAGTGACACTCATCGGTGCAACCAACTGCCACTCATTGTTCTCTGGGTGATAGCATTCCACTGTTGAAAGCCGCGACTCTCCGTCATATCCACCGACGACATACAGCAGTCGATTGACAACAGCGAGACCAGCACCAAGGCGACGTGTAGCCATCGGTGACATTAAGGTCCACGTGTCCAGGTCTGGATCATACCTGTAATACCATGACAACTTGTGTGAGCTGCAGAACAACAATTACACTACAGCTACTCTATGTTCATTTCTATGTTATGGAGATCGTGTGGGTACCTTCTCCATAATCCAAATGCGCCAGTTGCCATCAGAAAGGCAATGCAGGCAGTAAAGCTGTGCTCCAGTAAAATCATCCAGATCTAAACTGGGGTGCTGGCTAAGACAGGATGGCCTGTATTACAACTCCAAAACAGCTGTTGTTGTTCTTGTTGTTGGTACAAAACTGCTCTGTCACGCGTGGCGGGTGGTCGCCACGCCATTGCTCCATCACGGTGAACAGTGGCTGCAGTCGCCACAGCGGCCACGACAGCGGAGTGAGAGGATGAGGAGTGACGGCTGCCTGTGCAGCGAGCTCACGGACGGACGTCCAGATTGACCACTGCTGCGTTCATTGCTGTCCGCAGTGATGGACTGTTTATTTCATTATCCTATGTTTTGGTCAGTATATCACCCAGTTCTTCAGTGCTTTGATACTGCTCGTTGGGCAAACAGCATGTCAAACTAGACGGACTTCGAAGACTTAGCGTCATTCAACACACCTGCTATGACCTTGACCTTTGACATCCAAAATCTAACCAGGTCATCAGTGAGGCTAGTGGTTATTGAATTTATTTCCTGCTAGTTTCATCGAGATTGTTGCTCAAGTAGTTCATGTGATATGGTGTTCACAAGATTTGACCTAAACGGCCTGCTTTGACTTTGACCGTTGACCTCTGACCTACAGCATCTAGCCATGTCATCAGTAGTGGCTAGCAAATATTCGCGGTCAGTTTTATCAAAAGCGTTCAAGCCATTCATGAGATATGATGGTAACAGTATCTGACCAGACAAACAGACAAACGGAACAACAAGACAGCCTTCGCTGACACTTTCATATCTATGGTACTATAAATAGAACTTCGCTCTGATAAAGGCACAAAAACTTGTGCCAGCCACTTAGCCCCAAACGACCCGTTTCAGAACAAACTGAGTAAATAAACTAAGGGTGAATGGCAAATCCACATTCATCTGGAAACAGCTCAACACGCATCCTGAACTGTGACGGACAAAAGCATCAAGAAACGAGTACGTCCGTCTTTAGGACTACAGTATATCCACACATGCCGATCCTACGTCAACATGCCACGCGAACTTGATAGGAACGCCGTGGAGTCATCAACTGTAACATTCAATCGTCTTTCCGATTCGTACGACTTTGGGCAAGGTGTGAATATGTCGGTTACAGTTTGTTTGTTTTTTGTTTGTGTGTTTGTACGGTTGAGGATTTCTCCGCCGAGGATAAAGCTAGCGGCGTCAAAATTTGCACGGTGGTTCATCGGCGTCCTGGGCAGGGAATCTCACATTTTGGGACTTTGCTCCCCCAAAGCCCAAAATCGGCCGGCGAATCGGCCAGCGCGCGCACTGAACTATAAGCAGAACTGGAAGGAGCCTAGCCTAGCCTGCAAGCCTAGTCTGACTGAAGTCAGAGCGAAGTTCTATTTATAGTACCATAGATATGTGCAGACGTGAACGTCACGCTAGAGATGCGGCGTATCAACGCGGGATCGGCATGTGTTGATATACGGCCGTCACCGAAGACTGACGTACGTTTTTTGTTACTCCGTTACTTATTTACAGCTTCCAATTCAGGTTTGCTTTCTAGCCGACCGTGCCTTTGTCTCACTTCATAACAAAAATGTTTTATCTACTGCGCAGTTTCCCGTGACCTTGAACTCTGACCTATGACCTTGACCCAGTGAATGTCAAGGTGAACCAGCCACAGACTAACTGAAATGTAATGCAAAATACACTACTGCATAGAAGCTCGACACCCGAGACCACATCCGAGATTGTATTTAGCGCGGCAGTTCGCGGAGACCTACTGTGTAAGTAGTGCTCTATAAGAACCCGACCTTTACGTTTTTTACCTTTACTTCCTTACTGCACGAAGGGTACTTTTAGCAACGGAACGCACGCACGCACGCACGCACGTGATTCATTGATCTCTCTCACTGTCTGTCTGTCTGTCTGTCTGTCTGTCTGTCGCTACAGGCGCGATGACTCAGCAACATGAGCGACAGCCATGTCGTGACACCGACCGAATTCCACGCCATCTAGGTACTGGACACTGCCACCACTCAACTAAACATCACAACTGGTCGGAGAATATTGGCGAAAGGCCGCATCGCATGTCGTGCCGTTAGTGAGGACTCAGTGATCCATTTTGCTGCGTACACCGCAGCAGAAACTCGCGATGCTTTCCAGTGGGCCAGACAACCGTGCGCGAATGTCACATTGCATTGTCAGCAATAGGTGCAGTGGAATGTCAGTCCTTAACAGTGAAGGGTACGGGCTCAGACTGCCTTGGTCGAGTGCACTGC
>Ga0209780_1002976_pt1 | contig 12383 bp, 11 predicted proteins | sample WorMetexBAHAMAS2_FD_187384 | JGI IMG/M metagenome (GOLD analysis project Ga0209780, IMG submission 187384) | Marine gutless worms symbiont microbial communities from Max Planck institute for Marine Microbiology, Germany - Inanidrilus exumae... | ecosystem: Host-associated > Annelida > Digestive... | reverse complement strand
ATTAGTTAACTGTTTGTTCTATTATATAATAGAAATAATATATAATAGATCTATATATAATAGAACAAACAGTTAACTAATAATAAAACATAATTCGTCCAGGGATTACGAATGAATAAAACCAAATGCCTAGCGGCAGGGTAGAATTTACGTAAAATTAAGCGGGTAAATAATTTGGGCCGCACAAAACCATCGGCAAGCCGCCATCCGACAACCAGGTTCTCACCTGGTCTAATCAGAGCTGCAAGCCGGAACGGAGTCTCTGTTACGAACAGCATATTTCACTGCCTCGTTTTCACCAGCATACCGTCCGCGGAAATCTTATTTTCACCAGAATTTTCGCCCTGGGTGTTCAGCGGCCGTGTTTCTTACGGGCGTACAACGGTAGCGGTTATAAGTCATAAAACATGCTACGCTGCACACTAATAGCACATTTAATAATGACTAGTATATTACGTCAATTAGTGATTATATACTAATTACTTGCAATACATGGTTAATAAATCGCAATGACTGCAAACACGGCGCGCCCCTATGCGGTCAAGCGTGCAGTCCTCGGCCCAGCGGCCTGTACGATGCAGCTCAACTGAACTCAACTTTATTGTAACATATTTGCAGCTGAACAGCTGGATTGCTAAATATACGAGCCAAAATCGCGCTTCGCGCGATTTTGGCTCGATTTGGGCCGCAGGCATGCATTCCTGCCCGCCTGTCCGTCTGTCCGGCCTCCTTGTAGGCTTGTACCACGACCGTCGTTATCAGCAGGCCAGAGCCTAGGCGGCTGGAGCTCCTGCGTGGGGTAGGTACGGAGGCTGACAGTCTACCGGTCTCTGCTGCAATTTCACCCGGCATCACTCCTAAGCCGTGTTGTAGATAAGCTCCTAAGCCACGCACCGTGACGCCTCCTCTCCCTCGCCGGCGCCCGCAGCCGGTCTGCGCACGTCGTCCATCCAAGCCACGCCCAGCGGTCAGACAGACAATCCTCCTTTTATACATAGATACACAAGCTATAGGCCTAAACATGCGCGATTATCAATACAAATAAAGATACATATAGGCCTAAAAGTAAAAGTACAATGAATAATGGTATATAATAGAAATATAGTCATAATCACACAATTATTACAGTGTGATGCTAATAGTAGGGATGGTAAACAATGTCTATGAAATATGAATAGTATATTCTATCCTGATAGTGGCTCAGTGCGTACTGGACAAATGAACGGTAACGTTCAGTGCGAGTGTGTGATCTTGGAAATTTTTCGTAGGATCTAAGTCTAGAATTATGAGCTGGTAATTTCGGGTAATTTAAGCTAATAAATCCGTTCACAAAGTTACAGTTATCTCGTGAGTTCGGTAACTGCAGATAATAAGAAAAAATAAGCGTATGTTTTATAAAAAATCTGCTTAAAAGAAAAACGGAAAACCGCAACAACAACTATACAAATTACAGTGTCTACCACATCACATGGCCTATACTAGTGCTGCCACCCAGCGAGTGTTGACGGCGACAGCGAGTTTGGCTTGAAAATGCCTATTCACGCCCATTTTTGGGTGGTTTTGGGGGATTTGACCCCATAGATGAGATACAGTATCAACCAATCTCACAAAAGTTTCATCTACGGGTCATAGCGGTTCCAGCGGTATATTACTTATGCTGGTATCTGTAGTAGTTCCCGAGAAACTGCCTGGACAAAAAAGGTGTGACGAAGAAGCAGAAAAAGAACATGAATTTTTGGGCGTTTTTGGCGTCTTTTTAAAGTAACCCCGACATGACTATTTGCAACTTTTTGATGTCTATGCGTTCATTCTGTGGAGGACAGCACCCTGATACCAATATTTGATCCATTTTGCCTTTCCTTGTTTCTCAAGGTGGCGCCAAAGTTCAGCCCTAATCGCTATACTTAAGACTAGTGCTGGTAGCATATCTCTTTTAATTCTTGGCTACGATGCTACCGCATCGTCTAATACTTACCTGCAAAATGTATTAGTAGTATGTAATATCCTTGGATTCAGTTAATTTTTTTATCTATTCGTGACAGTCAACATTTTTGGAAACTCGTAATAGGCCTCATAAGCTACTTTGCATAATGGTAATACAGTAATACTAGAAGAAGTAATACCGTGAAATAATGAAATTGTTTCGAAGTACTGTATATAATGTAGTCTTTGATCAGTGAAGAGGCAGAGGCGGGAAAACAGGCTGCACGCCTGCGCTCGTATTTTTCGTCTACGTGTACGTCTACTACGTTACGTAAGGCACGGTTGAGTTGATGACCTAGTAGCCTAGTAACTTCTCCTAGGTTAAAGAGGCCAAAGTTCAGGTTTGTTTATTTTGAGTTTGAGTGTAGTATTTTACAATATTTGGTAAATTGGTAAGTTTATATCTATAGAATGCTGTGTTTCCCAGATACTCTTTGTAAATGTATGTGATGCGATTGAGTTCAAGTTTATAAGTGATTTTCGCTTAGATGACAGCGTGTACAGTACACGATCGACGTGTACATAAGACAGACACTAGGGAATCCAGTCAACTCGTCACACGACCAACTTGTCACATCACAGTGTGTTAGTCAATTCGTTATGCGAGCAACTCGTCACAGGCAACTCGCCACAAGCTGACACACACGATCAAGTTAACTTTTCCTCGAAACATTGACTGATTATAGACCAAGTGAATAGTTTTTGTTATTTTCAAATGATCAACAGAATGCGTTAGGCCTATATCGTCATGGAAAAAAATTGGTAGGCCTAAGTTAACACGACTTCCACTCTTAATGCAACTAGGCCTACGTTCGGTCACCCCCGTTTCCGTAGACTGTTGTCACACATCTATTAAATCTGATCGTTCGGTTCACGCCTACATCATAACTAAAGCCTGGTCCACACCAGTAACAATGTCAAAGCAACGTTCGACTTTGTGGCATTCGACAATGTTGCTTTGACATTGTTGCTGGTGTGGACGGGGTTTAAGCATAACATTTTTATTATCACACCGAAATCTACCCTACAAGCAGAGCACAAAAAATAAAACTACATTCATGACATTATTTAGTAATCTTAATTTGGAGTTAGCTGGAACCATCTACTCATCACACTAATAGTCAACTCGTCACACACGTGTGGTCAACCCATCACATGCTGTGTAAAATTAAAAGGTCAAGTCGTCACATGTGCCGAGTTGGTCGTGTGCCGAGTTGACCATCATCCGACACTAGCCTACACCTAAGCCGTTGCTGCCACATTAGTGTTTGTCTGTTTTGCAAGGTAATGCAGAAATACTATCAGTGAGGTGCGAAAATAAACCATCTCTTGATTGCCTAATGTCTAAGTAATATTTGTGCCAAAAAACTAGTGATTGCAATTCCGAACTGTTATTTATTTTCCGGAAATTCGGGATTTTTTCCTGTTAATTTCGGGAATTTTCATTTTGAGAATGTATGCATTGTTTAACTAGTTTTCAACACTTAAAACGCCCTGGCTACTTCAATGACATACCGACTACTGTCGACTCATGAGTAATGACTGTACAAACTGAACATTTTTACCCGCACGATGCTGTCATCGCATGTCTGTCTATCACAAGCCTGTATTGTATCAAAACACGATAAATACTGTATGTTTACATGCGCTCAAAAGCTGAGAAGATAGCCTGCTTAATCTGGCGCACGGCACAGAAATGAAAAAAATAAGGAAAAACTAAAAACAAAAAAAGTAGCTCAGAAGAAACGGTCCGGACAAATTGTTAAACATGGGATCTCAAAAACAACTTATAACACTACATGATAGTCCAGGGATTCTAATTTCATCATATGCAAAAGGTCTATGATATTTTATGGCATCACCCCAATGGGGGCGCCAAATGCAGGTGGGGATAGGTAAAATTGCGTTTTTACCAGTTGAGAAGTCTCCGACTGAAATGCCAATTACTGCCGAAAATTTGTGTCCATATGCCACGGTGGTCTGGGTCCATGACGGTGCACTGGCGGAGGAATACACGGTATTATCAACAACGTTCATGGTAGTCGAAAACTGTTGATCACATTGCGGTCCAGTTGACATCAGCACGTTGGTTGGTTGGCTCACTTCAGCATTACATGTATGTATGTGGCACGGAGCATGCTTGCTGAGCATTAGTTCAGCCTACTGCAACGATGCATGTACAAAACTATCGGTATGCTGGTAGCTGAATAAAAGTTTAAAAGTGGCAGTTGCTGAAAGTGCTCCCCAGGCTGACACACGATCTGTTTGCGTTATAGTGGGTCGGGTCAACATTTCAACTGACACAGAGCATCAAGCGGCGGGTCTCTCGGCTATAGCTGAGCTTCTTGTATTCTGTACAGGACCAGGTTATGGCTTAGGCATTGTATTTGTAGGCAAATGCCTAGGGCCTTATAAGTAAAAGGGGCCTATAGTATTCATTAAAAACATGCAATTTAGCACTGCAGCCGGCCTTAGGGATGGGCCAGCGGGCCCTGCCCAGGGCCCCATGCCTTGTGGGGCCCTGCACGGCCGTTTTGAGCCAAATCACGTCGTCAGAAGCTAGTGAAGTTTGGGCGCAGTCACAGCCATTTTGACAGTATTTGATGTTATTGTTACAATTAGTTATGTTTGCTAAAGTTTTTGTCAGTGACTGACTCTATTTAAAAATACCACACAAAATGCATTGAAACACCACTTTATTTTATAAATATTAAAATTTTTCCCTGGCCCCTCGCTTACTGGGGAGGGTTACCCCTGCCCACACCCAACCCGTGCCCCCTCTGCCCAGGGCCCTGTGCAGGCTAAGGCCAGCTCTGCCTACAGTTGTGATTATGAAGTGCCTGGGACCTACATCAAACTTAATCCTGGCCTGTACACGACTGCTGCCCTGCAGAAATAAGTGATAACTACAAATGTGTTGTTTCGCAGCCTTCACAGATCGCCAGCTGTGCTCCCATTTACATTACTTCAGAGGTATTATGATATGTCCGAAATTCTGGAATTTGAAAAATTCCATAATTTCAGTATTTGTAAAGGTCCAGAATTTCCACTTTCCGGAATTGCAATCACTACCTATATTATTCAAAAAATGACCATATTGATTGCAGATACGTTAACGTAATGGCATTGTCTACGGGTGCTGTGACAGTGCAGTCACAGAGGATGTCCAGACAGGTAATGGCCATGTTCAGACGTTATATAGCTTCATCATCAGTTATGGGAGAGAAGCAAGAAGTCAGGTTTGGTGATGTTGCTTCATCCATGACAGGTCTACAACAGCTGCGCAGTAAATGGGGTTCGGCATCATTTGACACTGCTAAGATGAGAGAGCTTATTGACCACAACAGTCGTGAACAGAGAGAGCAGATGCAACAACTTTTCAGCCAACCATTATTCACACCACGCTATAACATAGGCTTGGATGCTGAGCGCGAGCTGGCCTTGGTCAGACTGAAGGACATCTGTGCAAAGAAACATATATCTGTCCTGGACTTCCGTGGTGACCCGCGACGCATTTTCACTGCACACGAGATGACAGCCATTGTCGATGCAAGCACAGCAACAAAAATGACTGTTCAGTTCAACCTGTTTGGAGGTACTGTTCTTCACCTTGGCACAGAGAGACACCACGCGCAGCTGTTGGCCGGCATTGACACAATGGAAGACGTCGGCTGTTTTGCACTTACGGAGCTCGGATATGGTAATAATGCTGTGGAGATGGAGACCACCGCAACATATGATCGCAAGTCAGATGAATTTGTTGTCAGTTCGCCAACAACTCTTGCACAGAAGTAGGTGGCACAGCAGCAAATTGTTTAACCTTAAAGTACCGGTATTGCTGCTACATTACTCATCATACTTAATGTGCAATAAAAATTGTTGGATTATTGGCATTGCATGCTAATGTTGTTTTTAGGACTTTGCCAGTACAGCTGACAGCCATGGTAACAATTTTCCTGGAGAGCATGCCCACAGATCTAATGGTGCTTCCACCTTCGATGGTCGCATATTTGTAATTCTGATGCATGAGTTTCTCCTGGGACTGCTGCACTATCTTGTTACAATGCTAACAGTGGTAATTCTGAAATAGCAAACAAAGTGCTGAAGGAATATTATTATTAGTGTTATTAAGAATGCAGAGACTATAGTGACAGTGTCACAAAAATGCTGTAGGGACACTGTACAAAAGTAACATTTCTGCATAGTAGGCCAATATGCTATCATATCCAACAGCATTTTCAGTTTGAATCAAAATGCCAGATACATAGGAGATGTTCTTGTAGTAACTGGTGGTAGACAACTGATAAAGTATCACGTTTGTTTTTTATCCACATGCCGATAGGCAAGGTGTGATATATCGGTTACTGTTTGTGTGTTTTTTGTTTGTATGGTTACGGATTTCTCCGCCAAGGATAAAGCTAGCGGCATCAAATTTTGCACAGCGGTTCATAGGCGTCCAAGGCATGGAATGTCCAATTTTGGGAAACTTTGCTCCTCCAGAAGCCCAAAATCTGATGAATCACCCCGGGGTCAGCCATGCCATGGCGTGGGCAATGCGGGTGTGCGCACGGCCACGCATAGGATCTGCATGTGTGGAGAGAATATACGGCCGTCCCTGAAGATGGACGTACTTGTTTTAAATATGCAACTCTAAGCAAAGTAAGCATGTACAATTTTCTGATGGTTTATTTGCAGGTACTGGATAACCAATGGAGCAGTGCATGCACATCATGCAATTGTCTTTGCACAGTTAGTGATTGATGGTGTGGGATATGGAGTACATGCAGTTCTTGTTGCAATCCGTGACAGAGAGATGCAACCGTTGCCTGGAGTCACTGTGGTTGACATGGGTGTCAAGATGGGCCTTAATGGAGTCGACAATGCACGGCTTAGTTTTGAAAGTGTTCGCGTTCCTCGAACCAACCTCTTGAATAGGTCAGTTCACTCAGTTGTTCCCAGTGGCGTCTTGCACAGGGAGACAACCTGTATATATGAGTTCAAAGTAATTTAACAGCATGATGGAGTGCCACTGATAGTACTAAATAATGTGATTATTTCGTAGATATTTCCACGTAAAATTGCTATAGATCATACTTCTTATAATTTCTGAAAATGGTACCCTGAGGTAGGAATATGCTGGGTGCACTGCAGCAGAAATTTGCATTGTTCTTATGGCATAAAATGATTTAGACTGTTATAATGCTGCAGTGCTAAGAATCTTGTGTTGTACACAAAATATACTGTTATGGCATACCCAGTAATGCTTAAGCTTTTGTCGAGGATGTCATAGCTTTCAGTATCTGCAAAGATATGGTCATTGCGAATGACTAACTGTGTCTGCAAAGTGTGCCATCATGGAAACAAATTAAGAACCATTGGATTGCAATGCAGAATATATCGAGAGTCTTGCTGGAAGTATGATAGATATTAAACACGCCTATATTGGTTGCTCTTGTCTTAAGTGACATCTAGAAGTGAGGGAGTCTGTGATTAAAGTGGATAAATATAGGTAGAAGTATATAGGTTATACTGATATTAATGACATTATGCAGGCATATATTTTAATCTTGCCAGCGTTGATGAGGGCATATTTTTACGAAAGACTGATGTCAGTGCATATTTAATGTTAAACTGCCTTCAGTTAACTATGTTCATAGCTGAAAGTCACTATCTTATTTATAGATATTTACATTTACTTTTGTGCAGGATAGCACAGGATCAAATGCCACCTCATGATTATTGACACTGCTGATGGTAATCGATGTAGGTATGGAGAAGTCACTGCTGATGGTTCATATACCTCTCCAATTGAAGGCACAAGATCTCGCTTTTTGGCAGTTGCAGACCAGCTGTTGTCTGGCCGAATATGCATTGCAAGTATGTCAGTTGGTGTAGCAAAAGCCACGTTGGCAATTGCTCTGCGATATGCTGCCAAACGCCTTGCCGTTGGGCCACGTGGTCGCTCTGACACTCCAATCCTAGCCTATCAGCTGCAGCAGAGGGCTCTGTTGCCGCTTCTGGCAAGGACCTATGCCGTGTGCTTTGGTCTGGATTATGTAAAAGACCGCTGGAGCGATCAGCCAGCCGATGGGTCGGAACATGCTGACATTGTTACTATGTGCTGTGCCATCAAGCCGCTGGCATCGTGGACTGTTGGGCAGGTGGCAAGTACTGCAAGGGAGAGATGTGGAGGACAAGGTTATCTCTCCTGCAATCGTTTTGGTCCTTTCATTGGGTTGGCACATGCTGCTATGACTGCTGAGGGTGATAACAGTGTCCTTATGCAAAAGGTAATGCTGATCCTTCTGCCTTGTTTTGTTATTTTGTTCATACAGAATACTCTAAACGCCACTGTTCTTGTGCGTAATGCTGTGTTTGTGTGAAATGCCTGGGCAAGACTTAAGGTGAGAGGAGCTACTGCAAGTGCCACGCACAAGCCGTTGGCTGGAGCACTCAGCAGCAGCCACTCGGCTGTAAGACCGTCTGTCCATCCAACAGCCGCAGCAAAGCATACTAAGAACCGGAGATACGCTAAGCTGTTTAACTACAAAGTACGTGACGTATACAATCTGCATGCTTGCAGAGAATATGAGAAGGGAAAGAAGGGGAGGAGAGCAGTCAGAGTACGCAGCAGGATAATTGTGTGAAAAGTACACATTCATGGATGGTAGCTTCTGCTGACATGACTATTGGCATCTTGTACTCGGGACTTGGGATACTTAACAGCACAGCGGTGGTTCATGGTACAACGGGTGCTGAGCGGGAGCCTTCACAATTACTGGTCTATAAAGCTATTGCTTGTTGCTGGAGACGTACATGCAGGTCTGTTACTGTTTGTCAGGTGACCAAGGAACGACTGGCAGTTTTCCGAGGCCCACAGGCACCAAAGGACGCACCTGCGGCTGATCTTGGTAGCGCTTCCTATCTTCATCATCTGCTTCTTCGTCGCGAGGACGCCCTGTTCATGGAAATTGGTGGCGAGATGAAACGAGCTGGAAAAGATGGCTTGTTTGCGGCATGGATGTACAGTCAGAGTGATCTTGTGCAGGCTGCAGCAGTTGCCTATGCTGAACGACTAGCCAGCGAGCAGTTTCTCAACGTCATCAGCAAGGCTGATGCTGACCTGCGTTCAGTCCTTGACCGCCTGTATCGGCTGTATGCCGTGGACTGCATCGAGCGAGCTCTAGGCTGGTATGCTCTGTCTGATGCTGGTATGCCACGTGACATGGCCAAAGCGATTCCGGCTGAAGCCAGGCGACTGTGCCATGAGCTGGCTCCGGAGGCGATTGGCCTGGCAGAAGCATTTGGGCTTACAGATGCCATGCTGTCAGCACCAATTGCTGGTGACTGGATCGGTTATAATCAGTACGATAATCGTGGTGAAGTAATCGCAGAATGATTGCTAAATATTATTAACACTGCAAGTTATTTTTACTAATCAAATAATGCAATACTACTTCACTACCATTGCATATTATATAAAAGTAAATTGTACTTTTATATAATATGCAATGGCAGTGAAGTAGTATTGCATTATTTGAGGCATATTGTTGTACCTGGTGTTAATTTTATTTCTTCTGCCCTGAAGGCAACAAACTTTCACACTGCTTCTTTGCCCAAGATGTATTTCCGTGTAAACAAGGCTGCTCTGGCCGGAACACTAATTAAAAACGTATTTTGAATTGGGACAACACTTCATTGCTATATGTTTGTCGTCTAAATTTCAATTATGCACCACCTTCAATATGGAACGAAATGCTTCTGAAAATTACAATAGCTCTTCGTTTGATTCCTTTAAAAAGCATCTTAAGACTTACTTGCTTGTGCCTACCTTAACTGCAACACCATCTTCTCCTTGGCTAGTGCCGGCACCTCAGATTCTACCCTTACAGTACAAATATTGTATTGTATTATGTATAAACACGATTCTACAGTCTGCAGTTTGTCAACATGTAAGTAAGAGCTTTTGCTCAGTTTTTAATGACACGATCACCTCCTTAAAGTGGATAGTCATGACTGTAATTGCTACATTAAACCCCTCTGGATGCTCTACTACATGTAAGTTGACATTTGATTCTCTGTCCATAACACAGGCTGAAGTTACCAAGCTTATGTCATCAACACCAGAATGTTCCCTGGTCTGGATTACATTTCAACGTCATTTAAAAAAATGTAATTTGAACTGTAACAACACCTAGAGTTATCGGCTATTATCTATCGTAGTAGCCCAAAATATTTTACTTGTGCCTTCCTTAACTGCAACACACCGTCTGCACCCCTAGCTACTGGTGGCACATCAGATTCTGCCTTATGGCTGACTATGTGCACACTGTAATTACAAGTATATAAACAACATTCTACAGTTTGTTGTTTGTCAACATGTAAGTACTCTGTTAAATTCTATAATGTGTAACCTGTAATTTATTGTCAACAGTATGTTTGTTGTGTGTACTGAACAGATACCACATTCATATTTATGCATTTTGTGGTCTATTTATAAGTTGGATAAGGCAAGAGGTAACCATCGAATGACATGCATAATGTATATATCAAGGTTCAACATGTAGCTAATAACAGAACAATACAACCAATGATGTTCTACTGCAATCGACTGACTGCAACATTTTTACAGCTACAGCACAACAATGCAACGCAGCAGCACAGCTGCGCCAGTTCATGCTAATGTAATGGGGAATAGCAGACACTCGTGACTGCACCTTCCCCTCATAAAAAGAGCAAGATATACACGTGCTTTTATGTGTGTATATCCTGCTCTTTTTGGTTAGGGGAAGGTGCAGTCAGGAGTGTCTGCTATTCCCCATTACATCAGCCTGAACTAGCGCTGCTGTGTTGCTGCGTTGCCTTGTCAAGCTGTAGCTGTAAAACTGTGTGTTGCGGTTAGTCTGCTGTCAGTCAGTCAGTAGTCGATACAGTTGATAGCAGTAGAACGTCGTTGGTTGTATTGTTCCGTTATTAGCTATGCGCTGAGCATCGATCTGTACATTAAAGCATGTCATTCGGTTACCTCTTGCCTTGCTATATCCACCCCGCATGGGGCCGGGGTACCCCTTTTCTCCTCCCTTGTCCATTCACTTCATCTTTTGCTCTTTTTTACTTTTTCCACTTTCTCATTCGCTTTACCTATTTTCTTCTTTTGCCCATCCCTTCCCTTTCTACCAGAATCGTCCCACTCTATTTCCAGACCGGAGGTCGTAGGAGGCAATCGAACCTGGGTTTAGTTCGTTCTGTTCATTGTGTGTTATCTATCTTAGTTAAGATTTATTATGGTGTTTTGTTGTATTTGGTTTAGTTGTGCTGCAGTTCAATATCTGTCTTCCTCTATTGTAGGCGCTAGCCTAATAATTTAAAGGAGTCTGTCGATTCCTTTCCTTTTTGGGTGGCTGCTGAACAAAAAATGCGGCCAGGGTTGAGGTTAATATATCACTGGCCTTCCTTCACTGGGTAGGGATAGCTCTCCATCCCCGACCTTTAACTCCAACTAACCTTGATATATCCAACTCCGATTCTAAGTAGACCTCAGTTTCTCTCTTTGTTTAAGGATTCCATGTCTTTTGACGACGTGTGGGTGTGGGACATCTGTTTTGTTACATTATGAATTTTTGGAACATCGTACTCACATATCACGAACTTCGTACCCATCACCGTTCTATGCCATAGTTAGCACCAAACAGTCATATGCTGATCGGTATTTAATTTTGTCTTAGTCTATGTAGAACGTTTTTAATGCAATTGTAAAACTGTGCTTTGTACATTATAAACTTAACAAGTACATCCGTCTTCGGGGACTGACATGTATCCACACATGCCAATCCTACGTCCACATGCCGTGCACACTTGATAGGCATAAGAGTCAAAAAGCCTAGAAGGATCAAATTACAACAAGGACGCGCTGGCCGATTCATTCATTATTGGCTGCCTCCTGGTTGAAGGGACGGAAAGTTTGCAGCCAAGAACATATTTCTTTCATCGTTAATAGTTTTTAAAAATGATTTTGCTTTCATATTCCAATTCCAGCATAAAGAGTACTGAAATTCTTGGCTCTGTTTGATATCTTTCGCTTTTACGACCGGCCATTTTGTATGTGTGTAATCTGGAAGAAAACGTATTATATTCCACTTTAATTCTTGGCTCAGTTTTCAACGACTATGTCGTCTTTTACGGGGATATCAGTTTAATTTTGTAATAAGCAATCCGGGTTCAAATACGGTAGGCCTACTTCTGACTCTTCATAGCACATGTGCGATGCACGAAAGGGTATTCATTCATTCATTTTATTTGCTCAACAAAGATTAAAACAGAAGCACTTCAAATAGAGAATGAGCAGGACAGCAAGGCAAATATTTATGCACTAACAGCTGCCCTAACAAACAACATAAAAA
>Ga0209780_1002975_pt1 | contig 12384 bp, 10 predicted proteins | sample WorMetexBAHAMAS2_FD_187384 | JGI IMG/M metagenome (GOLD analysis project Ga0209780, IMG submission 187384) | Marine gutless worms symbiont microbial communities from Max Planck institute for Marine Microbiology, Germany - Inanidrilus exumae... | ecosystem: Host-associated > Annelida > Digestive... | reverse complement strand
GCGCGACTCCCACGGCATAAATATTCTATAACAACAAGGTGGACTGTAGCATATTCATAAACTCAAGACTGAATGCGCAGTACTTGGCTAGCTATCGTCTAATTGGTTAAACGAAGTAGGTTCTCTTTTTTAGTATTTTGAAGTACGTACGTGCCATATCGTCGTAAAAAGTTGACGTTTGCTATTTCATCTCCTGATGAGTTCTTGTTGTTCATATCTTGTGAATGCCCACAACTGAAGTTAGTTTGTCTTTCATTATCATGGATTCATGCAATGCAGATATGCACTTAACAGAGTAATCTGCACACATTCCATTTGTGATGACCAATAACAATAGCAAATTCATTTCAGCCAATGAAGATGAAGTGCAGATGTGCTGGTTATGAAACAGAGTGGACAGGAGAATGCCGCTGTTGCTGGTAATAATGACCCAGCAAGCCGTCATCCATCACGTCTCAACAGTGTTGCAGTAACTGGAGGCCACGGCTTGCAGTCCACTCCTGGCGTCAGTAGGCTGACACCTGGAGACGGTGCACCAGCTGCTCACGACTACACTATACGAACTCACACTGATGGACCAACAGACATGCACGTCAACAGCCGGCACGCTTCTGAACACGTGGCTGCCAATTGTAAGTCAGCTGACTAGTTGTACTGTAGCTAACAGACACCAGATATTTGAGGTTGATGAATTACAGTCTAAACTAGAAATGGCCGGCACTCAGAAGAATGCAAAGACCCCACGCCGGCAGCGTTTTTGTAACTCTTGACCTTGATCTTTGACCATTTGACCTTCAGAATATATGGGTTTCCAAGACTCATCGTGGAACATTTCTATGTGGAGTTTGCTGATCTGGTAAGGTGCGTTGTTTTTTTGAGATTGTATGGTAAAACAGACGGACAGTGAGCTACACATGAGACTGCCGGGTAAAAAAGCCTGCAGTTGTGGACAGTAACTTTGCCACCAGATTGGTTTCAACTCAACCAATCATAATGTTGTCTGATGTCCGACCGGTGCTGCCACCTGGTAAACTCAGCAAATCATAATATTGTGGTTAATTCTGGCCCATTTGCCCCATTATGTGAAAACATGTCATTAACAAAACCGGAAATACATAACGTATTGCACTGTCATCCAAGGAGGACCGAACCATGACCGTAGGTAACGTATACAGAAAATGTTGTGAAATTTGATGTGTTTTTGAGATATGCGAGTGGACAGGCAGATAGATGTGCAGACATGCTGATTGCAATACTTTACCCACATACATGGAGTGAAGTGACAATTAAAATGTGTTTACCGAATCAAGACAAGCAGTTTGTTGTAGTGCCATGCCTGGAATGTCCATGTCATACCTCAGTACAGAATGAGACAGGAAACTAAAATCGTTATCTCTTGACAACACTTATTAGTCTACACTGACTGATACTCATACATGTTGTCTAGTAATTGCCCATAGACGGCAGATATTAACAGTTCTGTAACTGCAGGTATCCTCGTAAAAGATGACATAGTCGCTGAAAACTGAGCCAAGAATTAAAGTAGAAAAAATAAATTTTCTAACAGAATAAATATATGCAAAAATGGTCAGTCATAAAAGAGGAACATATCAAATGGAGTCAAGAATTTATGTACCCTTTCGTGTTTGCATTGGATGATGAATGGAAAATCATTACAAAAAAAATTTATTAATGATTAAAGAAATGTGTTCTTGGCTGCTACGTTAGTTGGATGGACGGAAAGGTTCAGTAATAAGCTTCAACAAATGCCATATAAATGCGAAATAACACCAAAGGCTATATATACAATGGCAATCTGCTGCCTAGACTGCACACACAAAGTCCAGTCATTTAAACTCTCAAACATGTTGCTATAGTTGATCAAGACAGTGAAATTATCACTGATAATAATCGGTGATAATTGATAATCAGTGATAATTTCACCGTCTTCATCAACTATTGCTCCAATACTGGTTTTATACAAATACGTGACAAATACAGATTTTTGCTGGAGATGAGGCAGCTTGATTTTAAGTTAATGCTTTCTGAAATCTGTAGTTACTGTCACGATATTTACTATGCAGTGAGGTATCTCATGGCCTGTTACAGAGGTTTTTCCAAAGCTTACGTTTTAACAAAGCACACTAACGTACAGTACGTGAACGTCTAGGTTTAATAGCACTGGTACAGCATGAATTGTTATTAGTTACATATGGTAGAAAACAGTCAGTGTAGTGTCATAGTAGCGTTGACATGTTTAACGTTGCGACATGTGAAACTTGTCTTGTTAATTTTGTATGTTGCCCGTGTCAGTGTAAGTTACTAGAATACTTGTGTATGTGCAATAGCTGGACCAGCATCAAAACTGCCAGTGACGCGGACAGAACACGAGCGTCGAGTGAGCTCTCGACTGACGAGGGGAATTGCTACTGATGTTGAGCTTCCAAAGCGGATTGGTGCAACAGCATATGGCGCTGGTGTGGGCCGTTACCGCGACATGCCAACAGCCTCATGTGTCATTGATGCCAATTCTTTAGGTGACTCACGCTGCCTAGCTTCAAAAGACGACATTTCACTGCAGCGATCCGTGCGACAGACAAAGAAATAGTCAACTGACTGACGACATTGTTGTATCATTCACAGCTGTCACACTCTATCGCATCACACACGGTCACTGACAGTCACGCGCACAGTTTAACCCTGTAGTGAACACACAAATGACACCACACTGTGGACAGCAGTGTGATGATTAATGTGGTGTTTTACTGGTACCGGATGAGTGTCCTGTTCATTTGGTACAGTGAAGAAGGTCGAGGCAGGTGGGCACCTACCTGCTAGACTTGTCGTTGCTGTGCGATACATCACAGTTCACCTGTGAAGTTTCATTCAGTGTAAATTTGGTGTGGCACTTTGATCAGCACTGCACTACAAGGGTTATTGGTGCCATTCATTTCTGTCATCACCGCAATCACAGCGATCATGAACCTGGTTAACAGTGTGTCATTACTGTCACGTTGCTGACTGCACATGTTTTGTATGTGCGTGTGTACACGTGTGTGCATGTGATGCCTGTCATGCACGCATTGTTTAATGCTGTACTGTATTTATGTTGTGATGTCGTGCTACAGTCATACTGTCATGCTTTCAGTATAGGAAATATCATATGTAGCATGGTGTATGAACTGATATGTACTGAAAGCTGTATTCACGTGTTATTACTGGTTTGCAGTTCTGCCCATTGCGTGGAAAAGGACTTCGATTCCATACAATTTGATTTGTGCATTTGTATCGTTTTTATTCAGTACTGTACGCAGTATGCTATATATGCAGTGGACATTATGAACTGTGTGGTAATGATAATAGTAATTTTATTCAACCATAGCAGCATTTAAAAAGCAGCAAGACAGTTAAACCAAAGTTCGATGCTATGACCCAGCTTATGTCGAAAAGCCTGTGGTATGTGGCCAGTAAAAACAGTTTACCATCGACAGCTAAGTCTGTGAGCAGTGCGCATAGTGACTATCGAATTTATATCTGCTATACAAAAAAACTATGTATGTATGTATGATGCTAGCAATAGATAGGTTGACAGTGACGTCATTTCGACATTTTATCTATGCCATCTTGTAGGGTAAGGAAATGTAAACATTTTGCAGCACTTACAGTGAGATCGCTGATCTCACTCTAGCACTATGCCTTTCTTAAATCTCCTGATTCAGTTTAAATAATGTGACAAATTATCGCCAGTTAACTTCTCAAAGTATGACAACTTGCCCGACAGAGATTGTAGATTGCTGTGACGTCACTACCTATCTATATTATTCCAGGCATCATCACAGTGTATTTACAGTATGAATATAAGTTCAATCAAACGAATGCTGACTGCTGAGTTACAGTAATCGATCCTGGACATCATCAATGTGAGATCAAGATGGATCATCAGTTATCCATAATGCTGCTCCGGCAGACATGATGAAGAAAATGTAGGTGTAGTAACAGAACTGTCAGGTTGTTTGTAGACAGAGAAGCTGTATGAATCGTGTTGATTGACTGTGCAGCCTACCAATGCAGCCTTTCTTTAGGTCATGTTGCTCATCTGAGCTTGACAGTGTGTTGTGTATATGTCAGGCACATTATCAGTATTTGACTGTTTTCAGTTAAGTCAGTTATGCTGTGATTGTTGACTATGTATTGTTATCTGCACATGCCGATAGGCAAGGTGTGGATATATCGTTTAATGTTTGTAATTTTGTTTGTTTGTATGGTTACGGATTTCTCCGCCGAGGTTACAGCTAGCGGCATCTAATTTTGCAGGGCAGTTCATCGGCGTCCTAGGCAGGGAATCTCCGATTTTGGGGAACTTTGCTCCCCAGAAACCCATAATCGGATTATGCGGTGTGAAATTCATGTGGGGCTTGAACATGCGCTTGCCGATTCATCTAGCACGCTGGCTATGTGTAGGACCGGCATGTGGGTATAGAGGTCAGTCCCCACTGACGTAATTGTATCACTTGTTTTTTGTCGACGTTTGTTTCGTCATGGATGCACTCTGTAACGTCTGTGTATCAATACATGCTAATTTCATCTGTACTACTGATCACTGACTGTTGTGTGTCTCAATTATGTGTGCTCCACGGCAATGTTATTTTATTTTAACAGTTCATTTTTATTCGTTTTTATTCACTTCTAGTTCAGGCTTTTAAAATCATTTTAGCTCTTATGCACTTCTCGTTCTGGATAAAACATTTATTTCTCTCGGTAAGTTCATATTAATTGAACTGTTCTTAGCACCATGTTGTAAGATCTTAACTGAAGTCACAGCAGTTACATTAGTCAACAAAACTCTGCATTTTTATTATAGCAGTCACTGCCAGTCAGCTTATGATGTGCATATGAACTATCTTATTCTACTGTAATGACATAAGACCTGAACTCAGGACAGTAATAGTCCACAGCAAAGGTCTTCTTATTTTCTAATAGAAGCCCCCAGCTTCTATTTGTACAAATGATTTGGATCCCCGGCTTGTATTGGAGACCCAGCTTCTGTTTGAACATACTCTTTTGATCTCCATCTTTTGTCTACATGTTACAACGTTACAGAACGCTGCCGCTTGTCTGATTACTGGATCCAGGAAGTGAACCAGATAAATAAGTAACGCCCATAGACCAGCTGTATTTGCAACCCAGCTTGTATTGGGAGACCCGCCTTCTTTTAGAAGATATACGGTATTATGATGTGCTTATTCAGTTTCAGGAAAACACATTTCCAACGTTGCCATTTCATTTGCATTTCATTTTCAGCCGATTTTGTCTTCCTGCTGTCAGCAGACCACAGAGGGAAATGATTCATTCCACATAATTCTTTTGATGCTGGTGCTACCAACAAGTCCAGGACAAGTGGTGCAAGATTGTCAAACAGTCTTATGCTCCATTCAGAACTCCTTGCCAGTACGACTTTAACTCAAGTGCGTGTGCTGCTACTGGGGAGATGGACCTACACCTTGCATCATAGTTTACTCTATGTAGGTCTGTGTATCGAGATGGTCGTTTTTGCATTTCATTTTCGTTCGCTTTGGAATTGTCGTTCTAGTTTTATCCAGTTTGCCTGTAATCTTCATACAGTACTTCTTATTCAGTTCTTGTTCTTCTGTGTCTGTTTAATTCTAGTTCTCGTGAACAAATTGCTTTCTTTTTCGTTCTAGTTTTTGCTCTTGTTCACGAAAATAACACTGCTTCACGGTACTGCTCGTTGTGTATAGCAGTGTGCTTTTCATGTAATCACGCAAACACTGCATCGTACATGGTGTACTTTCTATCTTGCATTATAATTACTTTGTTACTCTGCCCCCATTAGGGGTGCCAAATATTGCGATTAGCGTGCCTGTACGTCTCTGTTTACTCACATATCTAAAAAACAAACGTCCAAATTTCACCATATTTTCTGTACATATTACCTGTGGCCATGGCTTGAGCCACCTCTGACAGTAATGTGATACATTATGTTCTGGTTTTGTGGATGACATCATGTTTGCACATAATGGAGCGAAAATGCCAAAGAATTATATTTGTACGTTACGTGTTGTCCACCATTTTTATCAATATCTTTGCAACTATTCGTTGATTACGTTACTGCAACACCTCGACTGCAAGCCCTTAGCTGTGGCAATATGCAGATGTAGTTCGCTTGGAGATGAGATTTGTATCAACGAGATAAATCGATGGCATGTACGCTCGTACGGTCATAGTGACCAAGCAGCAAGCTATCGGCCAATTTATTGGCGGATAGTTTGCTGCTTACACAGTGCGTCCGTCCGTCCATGGCATATGAACGAGTGCATTATACTGGAGTCAGCCATGTCAGAATCAATCAAACATCAAACGTATTTCATTTGACTTATATGATCAGTGATATGTCAGATATACATGCTGTTTTTGAGTATCCACTCCATCATATCAGTCGTTATATATTAATGTCTGCGTTTTACGTCAAGTTAATCTATGTACACATCGAACACTGCCTGCACTGTTCATGCTTCCTGTAGGTACTCTGTCTTTTGCTTTTAAACTGTATTTTAAACTAAAACTTTGTTTAAACTTTAAACCTTATTAATACACAAAACTGACAGCGAATATAAGACCATCATAAACTGAGTTTTTTTTAAGTGGAAGCTAAGACCAAACTTTGGTTTTAAACTTAGTTCGAAAAACTACATGGCAGATGTTGATATGTTTATCATATCACGGCACGGGCGTCGGGCGATAAGAAATCAACTAATAGCCAAACACATGCACTGTCGTTTACATGTACTAGTATTCTGTACATTAGTTTATTTATAGCCAAGTGAAAAAAACACAAACAGCAGTTTTATCTGTGATTTCATTATTAGCGATATCATTTTTATGGCGACTCTTCGACAGAGTCGACCTAATAAAGCCGGTCGCAAATGTCCGTCCGTCTACAAAAAGTTTCTTTGATTTCAATGAAATTTGGCGTGTAGGTAGAGGTCGATGAGTGATGCACGACGTCATGCAGTATGACCCGATCCAAGGTCAAGGTCACGAGTCATTCAAAGTTGGAAATCCGGCCATTTTCAAAAGCTATCTCCACCATTCACAATGGCAGCTGCCAACTGACTACGGATTCTTAAACTAGGGCACAATATCTAAATTGTTTGAGCCGATTTTTTTATATTTGGTCTGTTTTTGTGTCACGTGACTTTAAAGTTGGCAGAAACGTCATTTGCGAAGAGTCGACCGTCAGTCCCGTACGGGGCTAATTTTTAGGTGGTCTAAAATTCCAGCTTTAAACCGGGTTGTAAACTCAGTTTAAAATAGATTTTAAACTGGATTTCAGACATGGTTGAAAAGCGCAGTTAATCATCAATCGCAATTAATCCCAATGATTTAAAATAGGACTTTTGGCTCTAGTTTAATTTAAGCCTCGATGTAAAATCTTAGTATAAAACTTGAGCATGTGAAAGATGAAGTCAGTCTGTCTCAGTGGTGGATTGAGGGGTAGGCGACTGGAGCAGCTGCCCTGGGCACCAAGGGAGGGGGTACCAAAGAGGGGAGGGAAGAGCAAAAATAATGCAAATCTGAATAACAGAAAACGTAATTGATTTTAAATAATCAGGGGCACAGTCTGGAAATCTTGCCAAGGGCACCAGAAACCATAGATCCATCTCTGGTCTGTCTCTTGCTTGTCACACACAATTCCACTTGTCTAGAAATGTATCAATGTTGTATGTCAGTTTGATTTGCGTACCGCGTTTGTTTAATCATGCAATGCAAATGCAACAGCCGACACTAATCATGTGGTGAAAATTGTACGTTATTTTACAATAGTAGTGAGTGATATTTTGAATACACAGACACATTTAGGAATACAAATTGCATTGTATTAATAAATCTGAAGTCTGTAAAGTATGCAGCTTTAGAGATAACGTCTTAGTTTCATAACTGTGAAAGTTTTCATAGCTGTGTGATATTAATTTTAAAATATTATGGTTTTTTATTGGCATGATGAACGTGCAGTTAATCATTCAATTACTCCAAATATGTGAAGAATGTCCATGTCATGACGTGTCATTACTTCAACCGTGGTGGTGGGAGGGACAGGTACCGTGGATTATCGGATGCTTCTTTTGGGTTTTACCTACGAGAAGCATTCCAAAGCCAGACCAACACAGAAAAGATATAACACAACAAGAGTCCTTATGTTATAGGAACTGAAGAACAGAAATCACACAAGATTTCACATTGAACTTATAATTAGGTCTTGTGATGGTTGGTTAGTTCCATCCTGTTGTAGGCGCTAGCGTAATAACTGAAATGAGCCTCCCTATCCTTTCCTATTTTGGGTCGTCGCCGAACAAAAGGCAACGAGGTCGGGAGGTTACTGTATCCAAGACCTTGTCCCCGATATAGCCTATTTTTGTGCTGAAAGGGGATGTTAATCTCCCAACCAGCCGACCAACCTTCGCCTGCAGGAGCCAGGGGCGGATCCACTGGTGGTGGAGGGCGATTGCCTCCCCCCAGATGGTTGCTGGCCAAAAAATCGAGACGCCAGGCCGATCAAAAGTAGGTTTCATCAGTCCCAGAATGCACCAAAACTGGTATTTTTAGCTCAAAATCGAAACAGTTTCTGGGGAGGGGCACAGTCCCCTCTCCAGACTCCTCCCCCGATGGGGAGGGGGACACCCACATCCCATTCACCTCAGCGCCTCGATCTTCGCGTCTATGGCGCTCGCCCTCGGCGCCTCGGCCCAGGTGCCTCCATTTGCCCCTGGCAGGAGCAGTTGCGAAGTATTGTGATGAGTACGTCTGTGTATGTGTGTGTGTCTGTCTGTTTGTCTGTCTATCTATCCGCAATTATATCTCTGGAACCACACATGTGATCTTTACCTGATTTTTTGTGCATGTTGCCTATGGCCGTGGCTCGGTCCTCCTCCAGCGACATTGCGATAATTTTATGTACTTCCAGTTTTGTGAATGACATGATCAGGTTTTTTCTATATTGGGCCAAATAGTGGTATGAATTTCGCTATGAAGGACCGATTTTGCTTATATTTATTTCTTTACTGCAAAGTCAGACAGAATTCAATTTCCTATTATTAAACGGCATAATTTTGACTGTTTTGAAATTACTCGCAAACTGAAGTACAGGAAGTACAGAGAAATTTTACGATTAATGGGAAGAATTACTGAAACGCATGTCGCCGTAGCTATTATTACTATGGTACCATCGACTTTGATGCATGGACATAGGAAAAGCATTAATGGGACTTAAGGAAGTGTATAGAGTTATAGGAGAATTGAGCCGCTTAGAATTATTGTCCCTCAAATTTCAAATCTGCGAATATACCATAGTTGAGAAGTTAATGTTGATAGGTTTGCAATGGCCCCTGTGGTTACCTGAAGCAAGGGTTAATAAAGAATGCATTAGTATAATTAGCATGTCTGTGTATATCTCTCTGTCTCTCTGCCAGGATATCTCTAGAACAGCACGTGTGATCCCTACCAATTTTTTGTGAATGTTGACTCGTACAATCATCATTGTCATATTCGTTTATTTGTAACATGACAGAACGCATGCCATAACAAGAGAAATGTAAACGACAATGTACACGTCACATAAATATGTCATCGATAGTCTCCTGAACTGTTCCATAAGTAAGTTGGCTAGAAGATTACATATAACACTGTGAGAGCACTGTATCTAGGCCTAGTATGCGTTTTTATACAACACGTGAGTGATGAAGTTTTTGTCTGACAGGTGTGTGGTATGATCAGGTACGGTAATTGCAATAAATGCGTTCGGTTTCGGAGATTGTATCTTTGTGGTGCGCTAGGTGGGGGCGGAAGGAGGGAATGTAGCACGTGATTAGCTAGGCGAACAGTCTTGTTGAACAGTTCGTCGTCGGCGTCATCACATAGTTCATCAAAAGATGGTAGGTCGGACGCGCAATACCCGTTGCGGCGGGCACGGTCGATCACCGAGTCGATACGTTGGGTCGTTGGCGATCAGACGTGCTGACGAGACCTCGCCACGCACTGGCGGCGTACATCAGCTGCGCTATGAGAGTTGATCTGTAGACGTGCTGGAGAGCAGTGTCACATAGGCCACGTGACCGGAGCAATCGCAGCGCGTATAGTGTCTGCACACTGGCCGTCACTAGCCGATGGATGTGTAGCGAAACGGAGAAGTCGCTTGCAATGTTAACACACAGCACCTTCAGACAGCGGCTGCGTGTGATTCCTGGCAGTGGCGCCGGCTCTGGTATACTCCTACCCCTGCGCCGACTGTCGTGTCATCCGCAAACTTGCATAGCGAATTTCCAGCTGTGGCGGTAGCCAGATCCCCGATTGTGACAAACTGACAACGAACGACGCGGGCCCGATAACTGATCCTTGAACAATACTGGCTGTTATGTCGAGGAACGATGAACACTGGTCGTTGAACACAGTGATGTGGGAGTCGTCGTGAAAGAAGTCGGTTACCGGTAGGCCTAACCAATTATAGATGTGGTCGGGAAGATCAAGTTGTGCGAATTTCTGCAATAGAGTAAAGTGTCGTAAGATATCAAAGGCTTTTGAAAAATCGAACGACAGGACGATGACGTATGGTTCTGTGGTAAGTAGATTGATGACCGTATTCACTAGCGAGATGATGGCTGCGGTGGGGGAGCCAGTCGGCCGAAAGGCGAACTGGTCTTGAAACTGTAGTGTCGGCGGTGGCGACGCCAGAGCGGAGTAGACGTAGCGCCGAACGACAATCCGTTCCGTTAGACGAGTAAGTACCGGGGTAATGGATATCAGCCGATAATCGGAGGCGATGCGCCGTGCGGCGATGGAACTTTCGGCACTGGCTGAATGCGCGCCTGTTTCCGGCAGGTTGTCGAGGCCGGTAGCAGTTGGCCGCAATGAGTCTAGCATCGTAAACGCCTCGTAGTCAGTGACATAGTGTCGCCAACCCAGACGATCGGCGACGGTGTCCTTAGGTGAGGGCCGCTCGTAGCTGACATCAGTCGACACGGTAGCATAATGTTGATTAAGACTATCCGCCGTGACGCCCGGCTCAGGTGCAGACTCGCGTGCGTGTCCCGTCAGTTGCCGGACGGCCTTCCACAACTCTTTGGAGTTGTGTTTAGTGCCAATCCTCTAACTGTCGCTTGCTGTGACGTGTAATGGCGCGGCCGATCTGTCGCGCTAGCGCTCCTGCCTCGTCCACACGGCCGGCCCGCATTACGATTCTTGCGCCGCAGTTTGGTCTTGATGTCTGCGGTGACACGATGTGGGTCGCTGGGTCGCGAGCCGTCACAGTGATGGTGCGCTCCGGGTAGTAGGTGTCGAGCAGGCCGATGGCGAGCGCGTAAAACGCGTCATAGAACGCCTGCGGATCGGACGTCATCGCGAGCTCATGGGCGTTGAGTCGGACGCCCTGGTCCATCGCCGACAGACGTTGCAGGAAGATCGCATTCATCGACGGGGTTTTTGGCCTGAACACACGCTGCTGTTTAACCTTGACACCCGGCATATGACATTCTCACCTGACATCGCCACAACCGCTTTGTGGTCGCTTCTCACGACCGACGGTACGACACGCACGGTACTGTACAGCTGCTCGTCGGTCACGAACACACGGTCGAGCACGTTGACACCACGGGTCGGCTGGCTGACAATCAGCTGGGTGAGTCCGGTCCGTTCGATTACGTCATCGTCAGATAGCTGGTTGAGATCTCCGGCTAGTACGATTTCCGCGAGTGGGTAGTCATGACTCAGCTCAGCGATACAGTTCTCAATGTAGCTGAGGAGGTCGGCAGTGTCGTATAGGACGTGGCGGATGCTAGAGTGCTGCTACGAACAGACTGGCGCCGACACGTAGGCTACCCACAAAAGTTCAAATGCACGGCTGTCGGCCGACGACGGCGACCATACGGACTATACTGAACAGACGAGTTAACGTATACCGGTACAGCAACCCCACCGCCACGCCTGCCGGTCCTGTCTCGACGAAACAGCGTGAAGCCGTCTATCCCCACGGCACTGTCTGTATGTTTTTGGTTAAAATGATTCTCGGTAATAACGGCGACCGAAGCGCCGGTACTGACAAGATCGGCCGCCAGATGTTGGACCGCATTTGGCTTGGACAGTGCCGCGGCATTGAGGACGTACAATGTCGGCAGCGATGTTCTATTTGTACAGCCGAGACGTACCGGTTCACGTGCTCGTTGGATCCTTGTCAAACATCGGCCGGCAGTAGGCGGCGAACAGCGAGGTCTGCTCTTCGCGCTCGATCTGTTGCTTAAAATGATTATTGGTATATGGCCGTCGTCAGCGCCGCCGGTAGCTCGGTTATACGTTTGGAGTCGACGTTTCTGGTGC
>Ga0209780_1002974_pt1 | contig 12384 bp, 13 predicted proteins | sample WorMetexBAHAMAS2_FD_187384 | JGI IMG/M metagenome (GOLD analysis project Ga0209780, IMG submission 187384) | Marine gutless worms symbiont microbial communities from Max Planck institute for Marine Microbiology, Germany - Inanidrilus exumae... | ecosystem: Host-associated > Annelida > Digestive... | reverse complement strand
CATACGAAGGAAAGGCAGGCATGGTGTATTTGCAGGTAAAACTGTGTGATCCATGCCTGAGCGCTTTGAAATATACATAGTATATAAAAGGCGCCATATAAATACGCTTCCTTTCCTTTTCCTTTTTCCTTAATAACGTGAATAGAATCATCTCAGTTACCTTCAGCAATGAGAGCTGTTGCTCTAGCCGTTCAGCGGCCTCCAGTTTCTTCTCGTCTCGGAACGTCTCGGCATCAGCTTCGAGGTCCTTCAGCAACTCCTCCTGCTGAGCGAACTCTGCCTTCAGCGTCTGTGATCAGCAACACACAACATGCAGTGCAAAGCTTCCACACAGTACAACCATTTCCATTGCTGCAAACTGCACGTCAGTTGAACTTGTGCAGAATAAATTAGCCACGTACGGCACTGAGGGTCGACTCTTTGCACTGACGTTTCTGTCAAATTAAAGTCACGAGACAAAATATCAAAAATCTGGCCTATTCAAATTTAGATATTGTGCCCTAGTTTGAGAATCCGTGGTCAGTTGCCAGCTCCCATTGTAAATGGCGGAGGAGATCGCTTTTGAAAATAACCGGATTTCCAAATTGAAGGTCTCGTGACCGTGACCTTGACTGGATCATACTGCATACCGTCGTGCATCACTCGTCGACCTCTACCTACATGCCAAATTTCATTGAAATCAAAGAAACTTTTTGTAGACGGTCTAATAAAGCCGGTCTCAAAATGTCTGTCCGTCCATGCATATGTATGTACGTCCGTATGCACGGATGGACATTTGAGACCGGCTTTATTAGGTCGACTCTGTGGAAGAGTCGACCTAAAAATGCACATATATATATACGGCATATACAAAAAAAATAATTCTGAAAGGGACAGCACTGTGAAAACGTACTCATAGCCACTTACATAAAATCACAACACCCGACACAAAATAGGTCATTTCGGAGACGTTGTTCCCAGCCAATCTCTTGGCTTAGTACTGAAAAACTATATCTAACACAAGAAAAACAAACACACATCCGTAACAAAATACTACAACATAAGGTTGGTTGGTTAGGGTTTAACGGCGCTTTGAACACAATTCAGGTCATATCGCGCCTTAACGTAGAATTATATTGATACTACAACATAAAATAAACAAAAAACTAAAGCAAAGTTTGGTCACCTCATATGACCTCCGGCCTGAAACTGGAACGGGTCTATTCTTAAAGAAGTAAATAAGTAAGAAAGTAAACGGGTAAACAATTTAAATAGTGCCAGTGTGAACAATGAATATGGGCACATCACAACACCAAAGCCCAAAATGGCAAAAATGGACTAAAGTTAACTGTTCGTAGAGAAGACTTAGTTATGCAGACTTATAAAATCAGTGGCCGAGTCTTATTATGCCACCCTCTAGTATTACAACTAAAGTGCAATGGATACACACGAGCTGAGAAAATATGAAAAGAAACTGACAAAGAAATGCGAAAGTTAATAGGACTACAGCATCACAAGAAAACTGAAGACACAGAGGACGCGACCTCGTATTCATCTGGAACATCACCAGCAACAAGGTCAGCGTCGAGGCGCGACTGAAGGAGGTCGTTCATCTCCGTCATCCACTGTGTCATGTCGAGGATCTGTCCTTCACGATTCTGCGCCTGCGTGATGCTCTCTTCCAACCTCGTCATCCGCTCTTTGGCCTGCCAGCGTTTCATTTCACACCCACACCCAATATCAACAAGTACACTCAACACAGTGGGCCACTCACAAGCGTAACAGGCATAATGAGAGCGACAAGTCAGTCAGTGAATCAAGGTCAAGATTTTCGACGGTTGGCATCAGCACTTTAACTTTAGTAAGAAAGTAAGTAAAGTACACGACGATTTGTATAGCGCATCGTCGTAACTACCTCTAATGCGCTCAGACATGGATCACACAGTTTTACCTGCACATTACACCATGCCTGCCTTTACTCCCCAGCTGCAAAGCATCACCGCCCTTTGGCTGGTACTCATTTACCATCCCACGGAGCGTAGAAGGCTGAGTCGACCTGGGTGGTTGGTTACAAAGCGAAATAAAAGTGCCGCCTCCGGGAGTTGAACCCGGACACGGTCACCCATCCCAGTACTAACCGGGCTTAGCGTATGTTAACCTCGTTGATCGAGACCAACGACGCTACCACTACGCTACGCCACCACACACTGTCAGTGAATTAACATGTTAAAGGTGAAGGCTTACCAAACTTGTTACCGAGCGTTAGGCCCGGAGCCGGTACCGGTGTACAGGCAGTCAGCCCGAAAGTGACTTAAGTCATCCACCCGGCAGTAGGCTGCCACTACTTTCCACCAGGCCTGCGGTTACCTTCCCAGTCGCAGACCATCACCGCCCTTTGGCTGGTACTCATTTTACCGTCTCATGAACGGTAGAAGGCTGAGTCGACCTGGGGAATGAACATGACTGGTGCAAAAATACGCCTCAAAGGTTCCCTTTCAAAATAGCTGTTGGAAAAAAATCAATGGATGCATAAGGACAACATCCAGAGAGCGATTTACGTCAAAATGCATCTAAGCGATTCTAGCCGTACAAAAACTCTGCACCAATAACTTCTCAGGATCAAAACGAGAAACCAACTAACCCCACTTCACCTGGATAAACCAGTGTGTGTCGGCGTGCGGCGTGCGTTCGGGTGTATATCTGTAGGGGCTTACAACTCGGTGCATACACGACTACTGATATCAATAAAGCAATAGCTGTTGGACCTCAAAAATTCTGCTTCTGTAAGAAAACATCCTGGCACTCATTCTGCTATGTGATTTTTTTGGTTCGCTCAAAACCATTTCTCAAACTGTTTATCTTCAATGAGCTCAGTGTTCAACTGTCAAAACCATTACATGACATAACGAGGTGTCGCCCTAACGGGACGTAACCGTACTGGCCCGCCGTGCAGTGTCGGCCACCCGACCGCCCACGCGCCCGGCGGCCACCTGCCCGCCCGCCTGGAGCGTTACCGGCGACGACGACAGACGCCAGCCAGCAAAACAATACTGGCCCATTAGGCGGGCCAGTAACAAGAAATCAGCAACTGCTTGAAAAGCTAAATCCAACATCCCACCTCAGGGGAGATGTCTGCCTTTCTGTAAGCAGATATGGACCCCCATCTAGCTGTCCTCTGTAGTAAGCCTCAGATCAAAAACATCTCGATCTGCTTGGGTGTTTAGTCACAAACACCATCGTCACAGACAGACAGACACACAACCCACAGCATACAGAACCACTACCATGGTTGGTTAAAAACGACAAACTCTGAGAGTGAATAGACCTGTGAAACCAGAGCGGTGCAGCGACGCTCATAAGCAGACATTTCAGAGCTGACTGCGTCTCGCAGAACTTCACTGTTTCTCAGTCTGGCTGCAATTTCTCTCAGCTCGTCTTGCTTTTCTCTGTTCTGACTGTGCAGGTAATTCTCCAACTCCTGTCACACGTCACTTTAAAGGTGATATGCAATGATTTTTTTTGCCAAATTGATTAAAAGTAGTTTCTAGCTGCTTACTGCAATATAAACCCGTCTGTGTAACAAATGTCGATAATTTATGCCGTAAAATGCTAAAAAGTACAAGTTTATTGGTCAATTCGGTATAGTTATTCTACGGCTGTTTCCGTCATGTGTGACGTCATGCCAGGATACACCGGTCTTGTTTGCGTTGTTATGCGTTATTCAGATTGGATAAGAAGTTATTTATTTTACCAGTTTATGTTTTAAGAACACTGGGACATTTTGCTAGTTACTACTGTAGTGTAGTGTAGTGTCTCACTCAACACTCCAATAGCCTGTTCCCTTGTTTGTTTTCCTGGTATGACGTCATCACTTGCAAAAGTAAACAAATCATCGGGCGTGCACTTTCGGGCGCTTTTTCTAAAATTTCCAAATTTTTTGATGTTCCTTAATATTCAAATAGATTTACTTATATTAAAGACATAACAATGGGCATTTACTTTAACAACCAAAAAAATCATTGCACATCATCTTTAATGCTGTAACAGTATACTTGGAAATAGATCTCGTGTCATCATAACTGATTACAGTTATACATCAAAATATAATGCAAGACAAAAAGTCAAAAAGTCAACTACTACACAATATGTACTAAGTAGCAAAGCGACAGATATAAACAGTACAGACATCCAGTTCTTCAGACAATTCTTCAGCATCACATGTCGGACGAGGCCCGCAAGACAATTTCTTCTCCAGCTGATCCAGCCACCGTACCTCATCTTGCAGTATTGCTACCACAACATCACACCACTCACTCTTCACTTTTCAATCTAGCTACAATGACACGTGAAGCTAATAAAATGCCGTGGTGTAATTTAAACAAGTACGTCAGTGGCGACTGACCTCTATCCACACATGCCGATCCTACGTCCACACGCTGCGCGATATTCCACCAACGACACATCTCCGGCAGTTCTATTTATAGTTCAAAGTGCGCACTGGCTGATTCGCCAGCCGCTCTGACTTCAGTCAGCCTAGGCCTGCAAACTAAGCTAGGCTCCTTCCAGTTCTATTTATAGTTCAGTGCGCACACTAGCCGATTCGCCAGCTGATTTTACGCTTCTAAGGGAGCAAAGTTCACAAAAATGGGAATTCCCTTCCCAGAACGCCGACCAACCGCCTTGCAAAATTTGACGCCAATACCTTTATCCTCCGCGGAAAAATCCGTAACCGTACAAACAAACAAACAACAAACAAATGAACACACAAATAGTAAATAATATATCCACACCTTGCCTATCGACATGTGTGGATAATAACGAGCTACAAAACTATTAATTATTATTAAAATACACACAGGACAACAGTGACAACAACCGCCAAGGAGTCAGATACCACAGAAATTACTTCCTTGTCACTAACGCTTTTGTGAGTCACATTCAACCTATATACACATTGACTGATTACTGAACAACAGCTGATAAAAATATTCAACACAGCTCAACGTGATTGGTCAATCAGCAAAAACATATCCCAGAGGACTTAGCCACATCTGTCTGCTTCGGCTCTCACGTCAGCGCGGCTAACACCTTGACGCTGCCAATCAAAGCATCAGCAATGGTCACAGTTTACAGAGGACACCGTCGAACCCTCTTACCTGCCTGGGATTAATTCCCTGTTCATCATGTGCATAGGAATTGTTAGAAATAATTCTTTGGTAGGTGGACATGCCCAGACTGAGGCACAAACCTCGTCCACTGAGCGCGTCACGCTCTACTGCACATGGCAGCCGAGTGCTCTGACCACTCGGCCACACGGGCAGGTGAACTGTATGACAAGCATACAGTATTGCTTCAGCATAACCAACACCTAAGCACATGTTCTAAATTAAATTCCATAAAGAACATAAATTTAAAATTTTTCGCATTTCAGAAATTAACGAAATAGCACAGCTTTGTAGTATGTCTATGGAATGACCCTCAAACATGAATGCAAAACAGTTCTGGAAATCCACAACTACAAATGTCACAACTCACCAGTGAAGGCTGGATAGCTGTCTGCCAGCGTATCAAACTTGAATTCGGTTGTGGTAATGCAACCACGGAGGTTTTCCCATTTGGAATTAACCTGCGTCAGCAACTGAGTGACGTCATCGAGATCGACAAAGGTGTGTTCGGCTAACAGAGCACTGACGTCATTGTTTACGTTGGTTACCAACGACTCCGTCCCATTCATTCCACTATCTAGTTCCTAAAGCATCGATCACATCTTAAGATAACAACACATGTTCACCTCTAGGTGACTGCATAATCACTTTTCACGCTTTGATACCGACTGTTTGGAGCACAAACAAGGAAATTTCACTTGGAAAAACCACAATGTGGCTTTCTCTAGAAAGAAAGACGACTTATTTAAAGAACACGGCTGGCTAACCAGTGGAAAACAGGTCAATTGAACATCAGGTGCACAAATAGGAGCAATCAAATTATCAGACACCAGCGACAAGTATGCTGGTGTCGGACAAACGGAGCAAAAGATGTGGTCCACAGAAGAACTTCATCAGTTGAACTCACACACTTTACAGATGTTTGTTTTCAGCAACCACATTTTCAATACAATACAAGTACATCCGTCTTTAGGGACTGACAAATATCCACACATGCCGATCCTACGTCCACACGCCGTGCGAACTTGATAGGCACGTCGTGGAGTCACCAACTGGAACATTCATCGTCCTTCACACGCTGGCCGAATTTTCCAATTTTGGGATTCTGGGGAGCAAACTTCCCCAAAATGGGAGATTCCCTGCCCAGGACACCGATAAACTGCCCGGCAAAATCTGACGCCATTAGCTTTATCCTCGGCAGAGAAATCCGTGACCGTACAAACAAACAAACAAAATTACAAACAGTACACGATATATCCACACCTTGCCTATCGGCATGTGTGGACAACAAATACAAAACTAATTTGTAACACACACAAGGTCTAAAGACTGCAATCAGAGGCGCTTCATAGTTTCATCACAGGTGGGCATGTCCAAGCAATCTGACACCCCATGATGAATGTTGTCAGATGCTGTCACTTGTGACAGCTGCTTGACTGCGTCATCACAGAGACATAAAGTGACACCGACATAACGTCACGCTGACAACATACATACTCAGCTTCCATTTAACCACCTTTCTTATCTGCAGTTAATCCACCTCAGGCTGAGTCACGTGGTCCAGTAACAGACTCCTGTGCAAAGGTTCATGCCAGCTGCCGAAGCCAGAGTATAATATACAGTACAAAAGCACACAATTATTACTGGCCCACCTACACATAGTGGAGGGGGGGCAGACTAGTAACGGTCGCTTGTGTCTGTCGGCGTCTGTCGTCTGTCGTCATCTGTAACGCGGCACATATGCAATGTAACGCACCAGGGGCAGCACGTGGCGGGCCAGTCGTCTTACGTCCCGTTAGGGTGACAACTTGTTAGTTTGTGTATTATATTTTACTTGTATTTTATTTGTACTCTACGTGTAACATTCTGCGAATGTCACATTGAAATAAAAGGCTACTTACTTACTTACTTACGTACTTACTTAAGTCTCATGGCATCATATATGTGGAGTATTGCTATACAGTAAAGCAGTGAACTGAAGGTTCTCACACTGACAGTGACAAAGCGCTAAGGAAATATCCTCGGAATCTCTGAAATAGATAGTCTTCCGACGCAGTCTGACAGAAACGCTGTCTGCCTTTCTAAAAGGGACCTCAGAAGACTTGTTAACTTAATATATATTTCAAAAAAAGTTATATTAACTCAAGGAAGCAATATTACATATGCAATGAGAGAAACTGAGTTCAAGCAATTAACCTTCAATTCAGCGTGCAATTTTGAGGCACAATTTGGCTCAGCAGCAGCAGCAGCATCCAGCTGTGAAAGCCTCGTCATCATTTCGTCAATGCCAGCATCCACCTGTTGAATGCTGCCCAGTAACGTCTCAACACGCTGCCTAGTCGACAGTAATGTCTCGCTGTGGATTCGCGAGCGTTCTACGACGTCGTCAAATGCAGTCGTCAACTCTGCAACCTCCGCACCCAGCTTCTCTCGGAATTCCCCACTTCCGGCCGCATCCATCAACGACGCCGACATCTGTTGGATGCTCGCAATGCTATCAGTCATGGACATCACGTCCTGCTCCACGGCCTAACACACCAGACAACAACCATGTTCAACTACTGTCAGACATGCTAACCGTTTGCTCATCAACTTCCTTTCATTAATAACAACAAAAATAATGGTAATCCTGTAAACGGCGGTCCCAAATCCAGATACCATGTTAAACAACGCATGTCCAAACCAAACTATTACCGCTAACAAGTCAAACTAAACTGACCCTAACCGCAACACTAACCCTAACCGACACAGTAACCCTAATATTTATGCACACTTCGGCAACGTAAATTTACTTACCATATTGTTAAACATGGTAACTGAATTTAGGACCGCAGTTTACAGTATTGCCAAGCAATAATACAATTTATACAGCGCCCATAAAGTCAGAAGATGCAGAGGCGCTCGGTGACGCTGGGCTAAGTCTGACTAAACAAATGTGTCTTTAAATGTCGCTTGAAGGTAGCGGTGGTGGTGTCACAGAGTCTAATGTCGGGTGGCAGAGAGTTCCAAACAGAGGGTGCAGCCACAGATAACGCGCGTCCAGCAATGTCAGTTGGAGTGCGTGCGACGATAAGTAGTGGTGCGGTGGATGATCAGAGCTGTCTCGCTGGTGCCGATGTATGGAGCATGTCACTGAGGTATGACGACGCTGATGCCGTCAGGATCTTGTGTGTTAGTACCGCCGTCTTGTAGGTGATGCGGTGCTGAACCGCAGCCAGTGTAGCGACTGCAGAGGAGGCGAGGCGTCAGTGCGGCCTTTACAATGGCAGACAACGCGGCGAGGTTGTTCTGTGCGCGTTGGAGCTTGTTGATAGTCGCAGTCGGCACGCCATAAAGCAGAGTGTTACAGTAATCGAGTCGCAAGTGTCAACAACAGGTCAACCTATGTTAGCTGGCATGCCAAGTTAACAACAGCAGAATTTTGTTGAAGCAACGTTCTACAAGCCTTTGCTGACGACAACTGGCACATCTGCATATGGAGAAAACACTCGCGTTTTCCTCCACAGTATTATCTACACTATCTCTGTACTGTCTTTTTCCTCTGAAAAAAGGAGATAATATGTTAAATGCAGACAAAAACATATTCCACAATAATAAGCAAAAAATGAATGTAAAGCACACAAAAACCTTATTTCTTTTCTAAATTACAAAGAGAATGACACAGACTATACAGAACAAAATATTTTCTGGAATAAAGGTAAAAAAATTAAACGATAACAAAAAAACAAACGATTCATAAACCATAAGCACATAGAAAGAGAGGAACAGTATGACAGCACTTATTTCTCATCTTGATAACAGCTGATAATTTTAGAAACTTCAGATGTTAATCGGTAGCAGGAACAGACCTGACTTTCACGCAGTTCATACTCCAGTCCTTCAACACCATCAACAGCGACTGAAGACGGCTTCAAACAACTCTGTACGTCGACTATCCACTTTCTCACGTCTGCAACCAGCACCTGTCAACAAAAACCACATCTCATCTATTTTCTGTGTTCCTTACACGTTGGTCTCTTGACACAATATCACAAAAAGTACTATTTTTTCCAAACCAGCAGTGGTGGCAAGGGCTTCCTGATACCAACGTTGGCGTTTCCACTCCCACTTGGGTTGTCAAAACCGTGATTATCCATCATTCTTGTTGTCTGTCAAATGCATTTGACAGACTATCTTATCACTTTAGTTTCTGTGTGTGTGTGTCCACATATCGGTTGTCGAATGATTACGGCCACAATTCTTTACCATTTTCACCAAATTTTGCATGCCGCTTGGAAATATGATCGGCTCGACCGCTATTGTTTCTGAGACAAACCGGAAGTAGATTGCCGATTTTAGAGGTGTGCAAATTCCGATTTGGGCATATTTTGGCAGTTTCGAGATTGTGGTGGCCATATTTTTGCCACGGATTGTTACAAAAACACGTACTAAGTTAAAACTAATTGGCGTTAACTTTGTAATCCATGATCAACAAAACCGGAAATAGAATTCGAATTTTAGAGAGGTGCAAATTACGGTTTCAGTGTTGATTTCAACGGGTGTTGAACCATTACGTACGCAATTCTTTACAATTTCCACAAAATTTTGCGTACAGCTCAGAAATGTGGTCGGCTAGATGCCTGTTGTTTCTGAGACAAACCGGAATTAGATATACGATTTTAGCAGTTTCACAGATGCAGTTGCCATGTTTTTCCGGTGATCGTCACAAATATCCAACCAGAGTTAAAATAAATCTGGGACCTGACTTTATACTCGAGTATTAGTGAAACCGGAAGTAAAATTCGGATTTTAGGGAGGTGCAAATTTCGGTTTCAATATCGATTTCATCCGATCTCGATCTCGATAAGATTTTTACTGATTTTCACAAAATTTTGCGTGTGGCTCGGAAACGTGGCTAGGCCCAACGCTTATTGTTTCTCAGACAAAGCGGAAGTATATACCCGATTTTAGAGTTGTGCAAATTCCGATTTTTGAAGTTTCGCGATTGTGTGGCCATATTTTTCCACGGTTCGTCACAAAAATTTGAATTGAGTTGAAATTAATCAGCATTGACATTATACTCGGTGTCAACGAAATCAGGCGTGAATTCAGGTTTTAATGAGGTGCAAATTCAGACTTTTTGTATCCATTTCGTCGGCTGTCGAACGATTACGTCCGCAGTTCTTTACCGATTTTCTCCAAATTTCGTATGATGCTCGAAAATGAGGCCGGCTCGACGCCCATTGTTTATGAGACAAACAGGCAGTAGATGTCCGATTTTAGAGGTGTGTAGATTCTGATTTTTGAAGTTTTGCGGTTGTAGTTGGGACGTTTTCCACGACTCGTCACAAAAATCCGAATATAGTTAAAATTAATCAGCACTGACTTTACGTTCAGGTACCAGCGAAATCGGAAATAAATTCGAATTTTAGAGAGGTGCAAATTCCAGTATCATTTTTGGTTATATTCGTTCATGAGCGATTACATAAGCAATTCTTTACCTGCTATCAGAGAATTTTTTTCGGGTGATCGGTTAAACACCTATTGTTTCTGAGACAAACCAGATATCCGATTTCCAGGCTATAATAATGGCGATTTTGGCCGGTCCGAGGTTGCATTTGATAGACCCGAGTTCGACAGAACACAATATAGTGCTTGTGGTTTATAAATACAGCTGGCGTTCACGCAACATGAAACACGCAATGAGTACTGCAAAAGACAACACCGTTGTGTGCTTCGTATTGTACAAACATGCACCATAGTGTCAAAATGGTCAATAATGTTGACTGTTGCCCGTGACCTTCTGGGTGACTAGACATCTCACCTCAAGATATCTCTCACAGAGACAAGCTCCTCTCACTTACCTACAGAGTTCTCACAATTACCCAACCTCCGTACCTTCATAACCTCATCTCCACTCAACGTCCTCGCAGTACTCGCTCTTCATCCGTCGTTACTCTTGCTCGGCCACCTTCATCATCCTCTGAACAACTGATCGCTCCTTTCGTTATGCTTCACCTTGTGTCTGGAGTAAACTCCCTTTATCTCTTTATCAACCTCAATCTGGTACCAGTTCCCCTATTTCCGACAAACCTATTCCTTCACCTATGACTTCTTCCTCTTTTGATTCACCATTCTGCTCATCCATAACTCCCTCATAGCGTCAGCTTTTGAGCACATGTAAATATATCATACAATATAGGATCGTATCTGGAATATCTACAGAAAGCTATGCAACAATCACTATGTAAGATAAATAAGATCTATAGAAGTTATTATAGAGTACAACTACCTCAATCATAACAGTAAGCGCATCGCAACATATGAATACCAGCTTTAAGAACTCTTGTTACCACTATGTGAGTTTTTGGAATGTTTACTGCTATATTTCGCCGTTGCAAGGGCCACCCATGGCGAATGCACCTCCCCGGTTCCTTCCCGCTGCTAACATCATAATCGTCATCAGAAACTGACCTGATACTGCTTGAGTTGTTCAACTGTGGACTGACAGAGGTCGACCCGGTGGTCAACATTATCGACGAGTGTCTTCCATCTGTGCAGACTGTCCAGATGAGAGTGAAGTCGATCTGTGTCCAGCCCAGCTGGACATTTGTCCACCAGCTGCTGACCAGTCTCCGTCACATAGACGTAGTTCTTCTCATGACGTTTCACGTCATTCTGCAGAATCTATCACACACACACAACTACAGATCCACGACTCAGCAGCACGAAGTACATCAGAGAGCACTCACAGACTTCAAACCTCTGCCAAATGATTCACTGTGACTGATATCTCCCACAGTGCACTACTTTTGTCTGATACTATAATACTAAGAAAAGTTGTTGCCTACGCATTGGTCCGAGACATAACATTCCATGCGCTCCGTTGAATACATTATCAGGCAATTTAATATCATGGGCAGACGAACTGCGATATCTTGGTGTAATTGTTTTGCGTTCTCGTGTGTTCAAATGCTCGCTTAGTCATGCAAAGAAATTATTTTATCGCTCAGCGAACGAAATTTTTGGTGAAATAGGGCAAAGTGCATCAGAAAAGGCTGTTTTGCAACTTATGATCAGTAAATGTATCCCGGTTATTCTGTATAGCTTGAAAACTTGCCCATTAACGAAATCAGATCTGCAGTCTATGGACTTCGTGATAAATCGTTTTTTTTTTTGAAATTATTTAAGACAAATAACATTGATCATGTCAATTACTGCCAACACTGTTTCTGTTTTGATATGCCGAGTAAACTATGGC
>Ga0209780_1002973_pt1 | contig 12386 bp, 9 predicted proteins | sample WorMetexBAHAMAS2_FD_187384 | JGI IMG/M metagenome (GOLD analysis project Ga0209780, IMG submission 187384) | Marine gutless worms symbiont microbial communities from Max Planck institute for Marine Microbiology, Germany - Inanidrilus exumae... | ecosystem: Host-associated > Annelida > Digestive... | reverse complement strand
ATTTAGACCAAACTTTGGTCTTAAACTTTGCTTTAAGCGGTAAGTTTGGTTTTAGACTTTGGTCTCAGACCACAAAGTTTAGCTTCACTTCACGTTTTGCATTAATTAGGTCTTAAACCGGACTTTTGGTCTTAGACTAAGGTTTTAGACTTTGGTTTTAGCGAAAGATAAAGTGACCCATTGTCTGATGACAATGGCATAAAGACTGGAGAACCTGATGTGGGGCACCAGCAGGTATAAAGACTGCATCGCCGACACACTGCAGTATTGTGTAACCACGAACACCATAGTCAGTCCACAGTCGTTCACGCAGCGTCTCATCCAAGTACCACGACTGGTCGTGGATCGGGTCATGGTTGGGCTCCACTGGCTTGCCAACCTCATCACCGACCTGCATCCGCAACATCAACATCAGGCTCATTGGCTAAGATAAGGGTTTACATCCTACATCACAGAAACAGGTCATTTCAGAGACGTTCTTGCCGGCCAATCTCTTTGGCCTGGTGCTAAAGAAACAAAATTTAACTCAATTAGAAAACGAAGTTCAATGCCTAAGCATCCATGTGGATGACATCACCACCTCGATGGCCTGCTGCGACCTTAACCTTTGACATTAAAAATCTAACCGGATCATCAGTAGGAGCTACTGGTTATTCCTCGTAAGTTTCATCGAGATTGCTTAAGTAGTTCACCCGATATGGTGTTCACAAGATTTGACCTTGATGGCCTACTGTGACCTTGACCTCAGACCTCCTGAATCTAGTCATGTCATCACTAGAGATTAGTGAATACCCACCTGTCAATTTTATCAAAACTGTTCAAAGTGTTCATGAGATACTGTGGTGATAATACCTGTCTCGACTGACTGAGTTAAAGTTATGCGTCCCACCCCACACAAAATATCACTGGGCCAAATGGACAGGTTCCATCACTTGGTTAGCAAGTTATAATTTAACGGCATTTTCAAACAATTCAGATTTATGCCTCAAGATTACGGTTTATAATACAAATCGATATTCTAAAAATATCTAATACTTCTGCAAGTTGAGTGATGAAACAGGTCATCGACATTAGTGTGGAAATAGCATTTCTGTCAATAATACTCTGTCCTTAACTCCTTATCATGTCACGAGTGTTATAACAGTACTCTATATAGCAATTGACCAATATAACCAAACAAGGTGTCGCCCTAATCGGATATAACACTACTGGCCCGCCGTGGAGTGTTACAGACGACGACAGACGCCAGCGAGCATTACTGGTCTGGCCCACCTACACAGTTATGTGTAGGCGGGCCAGTAACAATGGACACAATCTGAATTAACACAAAAAAGGCCAGTTATAACTGTGAGTGTTGGTCTTCGTTGTTGTCAAGGGACGCCTCATAAATTTCTTTCTTGTACACATCCGATATTATTTCTGCTGCCAAACAACAGCGTCAAAGCAAAAGCATGCAGTCAATTTGACTCTACTTCATTCCAGGAAATTTCAAGAGTAACTTACTCTCAGTATCGACACAATGGAGCTAACATGAAAAGTGAACAATGATTTCAACACAGCTGTGACAGCCCGCATATTTCCCAAAGTCTCCCTTGAAAAGCCTTGGTATTGTAATATCATACCTTTTACACACAAGTTATGTTTCTTATGTGAAAGCACTAACAGGAACTAACGGTTCATCCTCAAAAATGACTAAAATTATTTTTGCTCAGTATACTGCAGAAAACAGCAACTAATTTTGTCACTAACTTGAGTGGCTGCGTCAAAAATGGTCCAATGTCTACAGAACGTACAAAAATCACCTTCTTCAACAAATCGCGGATTTTGTCGGAGTCCTGCGCTTCGTAGATGTGCCACAGTGCACCTGGCTTGCGTTTCTCGACAAGCACGCGATCTTTCGACTTCGGGCAGCATCCGGCCACGTCCATTGCCTTCGCTGCACCTATTTCACAACGCACGCTCTCTCCGTTTTTGTCTAAGAAGTATTCTTTTCAAAAATTACCCCCAGGTTGGGCCGAAAGAAAACTTCTGAAGACAACTGGAGCGAGCATGTAATTTCGCTGGCCTGGTGTCCTTCCTGTTGCCGAACCAACATTGACAAAGCATCGCACAGAAATCACACACACATCTCATCCACTCTCGACTCACAAACCGACTCGTAATGGAAGGTATATAAGGTATAGGCTTCTCATACTCTTTACCGAGCACTGGGTCCACAGCTGATCCCAGTGTAGAGGCAGTCAGCCCACAGGTGGCTATAGTCATCCACCTGGTGGTAGGCTGCAATTACTTTTCGCCAGGCCTGCGGTTACCTTCCCGACTGCCCCTTGGCCGCTACCAAGATATACTGCTTGGTGACAGAGGCATATAGGTGTGAACAACTTGCCCCAGGTTGTTAGGCAGCTTTGAACCCATGACTAGTTGATTGCAAGTCCAACGCTCTACCCCTTGAGTTACTGCATACTTAACGTCGATTGTCTGACACCAGCATCTAGACCTACTGAACAACAATTCTACATGTTGATGGCAGTGTGAAATAGTGGTAACAGCACTGGGCATATCAACATGGTTACTCTAAGCCAAGCCCAGTTATTACTGAGATGGTGACTGTTTCGTTTTGTGGGTATACCATCTGCAGCTGGAAATGCAACCGCAGGCCTGGCCGAAAGTAATGGCAGCCTACTACCGGGTAGATGACGTCTAGTCACCTGCGGGCTGACTGCCTGTACATTGGAATCAGCTTCGGGCCCAACGCTCGGTAACGAGGATGGGAAGCCTAACCATCTTGGTATGTAATCAGCCACCCAGGCCAACTCAGCCTCTTGAACCTTCAGCGGACTGGGAAATAGAGTACCGGCCAAAGGGCTGCGAAGTTTGCGGCTGTAAATACAGACATACATAAAATACTTAATTATATGCTAATGACAAAATAAAAATGTTCAATAGCATAGCAAAATTGTCTAACTGGGGATAAGCTAAATTGAAGAATCTGACCGGTTAAATTTTAGATATTGCCCCCTAATTTAAGAATTCGTGACCATTTGCCAGCCCCCATTATAAATGGGGGAGGAGATAGCCCTTGAAAATGGTCGAATTTCCGACTTTCATCGGCTCGTGACCTTGACCTTGGATCCGGGCATGGTCATTACCTTTTTTCATCTATCATCGAGTACTACCTGTAATCCTGTATGCCAAATTTCATCGAAATCCAAGGAACTTTTTGTGGACGGACTGACATACGGACGTGTGGATGGACGGAAATTTGACACGCATATTATTACATTGACTTCCAAAGTTTGGAAATCGACCTAAAAAGTGCAATTTCAGTTTGAATTTTGCAGTATCAGTAACATCATGGAGGTTGGCAGCTATACTGAGTCCATTAGATCAGAAGCTATGATCGTCAAACTCGGTAAGACAGGTATGGCTCATAAACGTAGATAAACGCGTGGGTGGCAGGTAAAACTGTGTGATTCCTCGTTAACACAAGCCATACCGGAGAATATTAGAGATGAGCAGTTCACAATAAAGTGGTATAAAGTGCTACACTTTTTTGAACTTTACTTCGGGCTTGTAGCACAATAATATACACATCAGAAATTTTCTTCTCCATCCATGAATGAAATTAATCGTACTGCTTGGTTCATCCGGGTACTGTTTGTGCCACTAGAAAAATTAAATTCTACAAAACGGTAAAAAATATCGCACATGAACGTTTCTTAGATTACAGTATCATGATTTTGTCCAAAATAATTTGGAAAAAAGCCGCAATGCCATCGCTGTATCAATCCTCATGTCGGCACATGTATTCGTCCACAGAATGTGTTGGGTACACTAAGTTGCTGCAGTGAATGCAATGTACTCGTACATAGGCCATGTTACAATGGGTGAAAGGTAACAAAGGTAAACAGACGGGCCACCCAAATAAGTAATAAAACAGTGCCTGATTATGCTGTACTAACAGCACAGAAAAGATAAATGGCCTACTAACCTTCAACTTGGTTTTCTTCGTCGTCCCGCGGAATGCCGACATAGACCATCAAGTTGACGGCGTCAGATATGTCCAAGTGAAGGTTCGTGGAACCGGTCTGCGGCAACAACGCCGAACCATACGCATTGTACATCTTCGGGCCAAGGTCTGGCCGAACGAAGAATCCCGGCAGACGCGAAGCCAGATTCAAGGAGCCCGTGCGGTCAGTATATTCCGGCAGAGGAAGTGCCTGGAGCAGATTCGTAAACCACTCTGGAAGCATTTCGGCAAAGTCCTCCGACGCCGGCCAGTCCTTCAACTTCAAGATCATCGGCGGACCGGGCCAACCGCCGCGACCTCGCTCTCGCAAACGTTTCCCGGCGCATTCAAACCCTTCCCAGAAGTCACTCATCCGATGTCCGACGAGCACCACGTTGCGGCCACAATCAACAAGGTCATTTCTGCGCGATCCGAACTTCGTCAGGAAAGTCTCCGGCTTCCAGAGATCTTTGTCGAGTTTGCCGTCGCAGTTGCTGACAACGATCGGAACGCCGCGGCTCCAGTGTTCGCGGAACAGGCCCAAGTTGCCCGGATCGTCTGGATCCAACAGCTGCAGCAGACGACCGTCGTCGAGCCAAGTATGCTGCGGCAGTCCGCAGCCCACGACATTTGCCGGTAGAGAAACCGTGGACGGTGGAACGTGGCCAGCTGTCCGCCACCGTATCGTACGAGCACAGCTGGAGTCTGACTGATCCGACTGAAGGTGATCTAGTGCATCTGCCGAAGTCGATGACGGAAGTTTTTCCTCGGTTGGATTTTCCCCACAAACGCAGCCTTCTCCCATCCGACAGCTCCGCCTGACGTCGTGGATTCGGTGTCCGACGTGCATCAGTGCTACAAATAAATAATTAAAATTAGAACTTAACAAAACACAGCACGAATTGAAACTACTGACATGCCTCCTAACCAAATGCTAAAACTGAAGTGAAAAGCATTATACTGACCTGTGTGTCTCACTTCGTTAAATGACAATAACCGTTTTATGGTCATTATATAGGTCAACTAGGTGGCGCAGTGGTGCAACAGGTAGAGCATTGGACTTACAATCAACAAGTCGTGGGTTCAAATTCTACTCGAGGCAACCATGCGTAACAACCATGGGCAAGTTGTTCACACCTATGTGCCTCTGTCACCAAGCAGTATAACTTGGTACCAGCCAAGGGGCGGAGATGCACTGCGGCTAGGAAGGTAACTGCAGGCCTGGTGAAAAGTAACAGCAGTCTACCGCTGGGTGGATGACTGATAGCCACCTGCGGGCTGACAGCACGTACACTGGAATCAGCTCCGGGCCCAACGTTTGGTAACGAGTATGGGAAGCCTTTTTATACAGGTCAACTTGTGTTAGCCAGCAATCCTTGTTACGAACTGAAGGATTGTGCCGCAGCAAAGTTTCACTGCCTGTATGCCCATGCTGACTGTAACTAGCACAATCAGACTGGGATTAAGAGACTAGAATTCTCTTTACCGGCATTATCTATAATGTCACCATCCAGTTTCATGAAAATAAACCGGAAACTCTATCATTACTAATAAGCCAGTACTGTTTTGCGTCAGTCGGCATTCGTAACACTGCCAGCGGGTGGGTGGGTTACCCGATACTTTCGGATCAGGTGGAACACACGCTGCTTCCTTCAGTGTAGCATCTGTGCAGCCCCGAACATCAAAGGGCATCATAGACCTGCCATCACTCAATCTCGTGTGGCTGAAAGCCACTTGTCCATCTAAGAAGTTAACACAGATGAAAGGCAATCGGTGAACTAATTAGCCGGCCAGTCTTGTTCATTATCGCAATTAACCAGACAAATCACTCCTCCAACTAAGAACGGCCATGCACCACCACCCACCAAATCAAGAAAGAGCTCTTAACCTGTCAGTTCTATCAAAATTATTCAAGGCATACATGGTAACAATATCTGACCAGACAAATGAACAAAAGCGGCAGTTGGACAGCCAGCAAACATAATGGTAATGGTAAAAGTAGATTTGTATAGTGCATTGTCACAAAGTCTCTAATGCGCTGACATTGTCGATGTCTTCACTGACACTGTCGGCGGCATAGGCGTAATAAGTCAAAACTTTGGCTTAACACGGATGCCACAAACCGGTGTTCGGTATGATCTGTGTCGGTATGAGGTCGCTGACAGTATGAAGACGACGGTGGATGCAGCAACGCTGAGCAATCCGCTTACACGATTCGCATCGATCGCCACCGTCAAACACATCCGTACACTGACGCAGCGTGTTGTAGCAGTCAAGGCACACGACATGTCCGCAACGCGTGCACGTCCAGTGGACATTGAACAACGTCGTCCGACATCCGTCACACATTTCACGTATGCCCTCAACCGGGCGTTTCCAGGCGATGTTTTCTGCACACAGAACCACATTATGCCCGTGCTACATCAGCTGCACTGACTTTCCGTCCAAAAACTCAAACCCCCCACATTGTCCACAGGTGGCGGCGTGGCATAGTGGTAACGGCGTTGGTCGTATCAACGTAGTTACTCTACGTCAAGCCCGGTTAGTACTGGGATGGGTGACCGTGTCCGGGTTCGACTCCCGGCGGCAGCACTTTATTTCGGTATGTAACCAGCCATCCAGGTCGACTCAGCCTTCTACCCTCCGTGGGACGGTAAAATGAGTACTAGCCAAAGGGTGGTGATGCTCTGCGGCTGGGGAGTAAAGGCAGGCATGGTGTAATTTGCAGGTAAAACTGTGTGATCCATGTCTGAGCGCATTACAGGTAGTTAAGACGATGCGCTATACAAATTGACGTATACTTTACTTTACTTTACTTTGTCCTCAGTAACACGAGCACATACACGTACAATCACAGAGATGCAACTGTGCTAATAATAGGTTCGTTCATTGCTGCGGGCAGAGGTCTAGCCTATTCTAGACCTCAGCGCTGAGACCTCATAGTGGTCCAATGCACGTGCCCATGGAGAGGAGGGTAAGTAGGTGTGCTTTGTGTGTGCATGAGTGTGGGTGGAGAGCAGATAAGTAAACAGTGAGTAAATGTCGGGTATTTATAGCGTGCTCCCTCAAGACGTGGCCTACCGTCTGGCTAGGCCTGAGTGGTGATATGTATTGCCACCAGTCCATGGACAGCCATGTGTTTTAGCTTCGGCCCACGCTGCAGTGGCTGACAACCTTGACGCTGCTAATCAAAGTGTCAGCAGCGGTCACAGATTATAGAGGACACTGTCGAGCCATCTTTGTCCTGCCCGGGATTATCTCCCTGTTCATCATGGGAATCAGAATTATTATAAATAATTTGTTAGTGGAGAGCAAATGCAGCCAGACCGAGCTCTGCACCTGGCACCTAATGTGCATCACACTGCACATGGCGCCTGACGGCCTGAGTGCATTATCCACTGAGCCACATGGGCAGGTCGCGCTAATAATACACTGTGTCCCAAAAAACATCACACCATTGGCTTGCTATGACTATAACATGCACGAACCAATTTATAGGTTGACTCCTCCGAGTTGACCTAATAAAGCCGGTCTCAAATGTCCGTCCACAAAAAGTTTCTTAGATTTCAATGAAATTTGGTATATAGGTAGAGGTGGACGAGTGATGCATGACGGTATGCAGTATGACCCAATCCAAGGTCAAGGTCACGAGCCCTTGAAAGTCGGATATTCGGCCATTTTCAAAGACTATCTCCTCCCCCATTTATAATGGGCGCTGGCAAATGACCACGGATTCTTAAATTAGGGGGCAATACCTAAAGCTTATCAGGGCCGGATTTTTGATTTTTGTCCTAGTTTTTGTGTCACGTGACACTGAAGTTGGCAGCAAGTAGGAGTCGACCGTCAGTCCTGTATGGGGCTAATTATATTATAATTTTCGGAAGTAATGATAGTCAGAAAGTAATAAATCAAAAGGTGCTCTGTTTCCCACCTCACCTAATTAGCGGTGCTGCATTACCTTGCGAAACAGGAAACCGGAAAATTTTTACTGCTATCACTAAAGCTAACGTAAAAAATTCAGGGTGAACTCCTGCAAAAAAATGCCGAATTCGAGAAGAATTCAGGGTTGCAATTAAAATTTAAAACAATATAAAAGAGCCAAATCCATCTGTAAGATGTAAAACGAAAACAACAAACTTGTCAAAAGACAGCAACCAGAGATAAATCAAAATTGTGAGTAACGTCAATGCAGTCAGTACATTTCAATCAGTTTTATACTGAATTGCATCTTCCAAATAAAATTGTATAAAATAAAGTGGCATACACCTTGCTGTCATTTCTAGGCTGAATTTGTAGTCCAGGCTGTTATTTAGACGTTAACGGATAAAAGTTTACAAATTTGTGGCATTTCGTGGCAAAATGCAAGAATTCGCAGTGGTAGGCCAAATTTGCAAATATTTCCAAATCCCGCGATGGCCGCGAAAAATTTACAGTCCTAACGAGCAGTACCCAGTACCATAAGCATAGAGCTGCTGCAAACAAGTCGACATACCGTCGGGGTCCATCCATGACATGGCGGATTTTTCTTGCTCAATCAGTTCGCAAAATCCAGTGCCGACGTGGTTGATGATGTACTTGGCCGTGTCGGCGGCCATTGACATGCCATCAGACTGTGGCATCCAGAGGTCCAGGTCCGAACCGGTGGCATCTTGCTCCGAAGCAAAGCCACACGAATGTGCCACGTTCTTCTTATCGACGCGCAGTCTGTAACACACGGTCAACGCACGCTCGGAATCCATCTCCGATGAACCAGTTGTGTTACTTACAAGTAAAGCATATGCAGGATTCTTCTGTAGTGGATCAGTTCATTCACTAAAGAAGAATCCTGCATACTCACAAAAATGGAGTTATTCTGTTATCGGGAACTTGGCCCAACCCGGAATTAACTCACAAAAAAAGAAACAAAAACTCTGTGCACGTTACCAACCTAAACGACTCCGGCAAAAAAACTTCATATTTTTCCTTACACTGCAATATAACAGTAATAAACATCAGTGGGATTCAATCCTGGGATTGCATACACTGTTGTCCGACATGTTAAGCAACAGATCACTGCGACCTACACGTACCTGCGGAAAGAAAAAAAGCGACACTGATGTTCATTAGTACTGTGCTGAGCAGTCTTTGATCGACATTCGCGACATCGTAACACAGGCCGCAGCTTTAGACAGGCACTGTTCTGTATGTACGGCTTCACTTTGCACTTCTTTGCTTGCTGCAATTTCTTGGCAGCTCGATGATCCAATGCACCCTTCTTACCAGCCACTGAAACACCACAGCAGCTTATCGTTTTGACGTTTTTATCACTTTCACATTTTAAACAATCACAGCTACGACAGTCTAGCTTACGTTTTAGAACACATCGCATGTACAGCATAGATGCAGCCTACTGTGACAAATGTCACACGTAGCGTGGTCTGCGTGTCTGTGTGTTGGACACATGGGCAAGCTGTGCAAAGACGGGTGAACCGATCGAGATGCTGCTTGGGGGCTGACATACGTGCGCTCGAGGAAACATGTATTAGACAGGGGTCGTTCGTTCGTTCGTTACTGCGGGCAGAAGCCCAGTCTACTCTGGACGACTGGACCCCAGCGCTGAGACCATATAGCGGTCCAGTGCACTTGCTCTGGGAGAGGAGAGGAATTGGTAGGTGTGTGTGATGTGTTATCAACGTGCGGGCTGAGGTTTGAACCCCGGCCACTGAGCTCAGTGCTCAGTGGCCGCATTCAAACCTCAGCCTGGGCACATCCGCCTACCAAGCAGTTATTTCAAATAATTCCTACGCACATGATGAACGGGGAGATAATCCCGTGCAGAAAAAGAGGGTTCGACTGTGTCCTCTATAAACTGTGACCACTGCAGGCACGTTGATCTAGCAGCGTAAGGTTGTCTGTCATGCTGGCGTGAGTCAAAGTAAATAGACTTGGCTTGCCGCTGGCTGGCGTAATACATAGCGTCAGATAGTATACCACGTCTAGAATGGGCGCGCTATAGAAATACCCAACAAGCTGCTCACTCCTACTTAACCCGCCTTCCCCGCACGTCACTAACACTTCACACACACACACACTGCAATCCAGTGATACACAGTCCCACGTGATCCCTTTATGGTTAATTTACCATCATATTATGGCTACTGCTTGTCACAGCCAAGCCCAAACTGTCTAGTTAACCCCTTTAAAAGATATCAACGCATTCCAATTTTTTTTCAAAATAAGGTGATTACGGGGTCAGTCAAGGTAACAAGAAATTGTACCATTGACTAGAACACATGTAAGTTCTAGTTAGTTAGTTAGTTGGAGTTTATCGTCCCCTTTCAGCACAAATATGGCTATATCGGAGACAAAAGGTCAGAGGTGGTGAGCTAGCCATACCATGTAAGTTCTAATTAGCACACCATATAAACTTTGTCTCTATCTGGCACTGTTTATTATCATTATCATTATCAGACCCATCAGCTCAAATCTGCGGACATGAAAATAGAAAGTTCTAAGCAAAATAGCAACAGCAGCAGCAGCAGTAGTAAGTAGTAGTAGGAGTAGGAGTAAGAAGGGTAGGAGAGTAGGGGTTGGGGTAGGAGTGGGAGTAAGAGTAGGAGGGTTGGAGTAGGGGTAGTAGAAGTAGGAGGAGTAGGGCTAGGGGTAGAAGTAGAGGTAGGAGTAGGAGAGGTAGGGGTAGTACAAGTAGAAGTGGCATTAGTAGTAGTGTGCCATTAAGAAGCTATCTTATGCTTTACTGTTGCATATTCAATAGGGAAGTGATATCGGAGTCACTGCCTTTCATTCACGAGTCATCCCTGCTTCATCCAGCGTGGTGGTGCACGAAAAAACGATAAGGCCAGGCAACTGGTTGGGGTCAGTGTTCTGAGTTTACTCCAGAGCTTTGACACCATTTGTTGGGAGACCGGAAGGGCATTAAAAACCCGCCCATTGAAAACCTCCTTCTTTTTATCCCAGTGATTATCTTCAGTCCGCTTGCAGGTAACAGCCATGGGCAAGCTGCTCACACACGTGCCTCTGTCACCAAGCAGTATAATTTGGTACCGGCCGATGGATGGGCGGTGACGCCCTTTGGCTGGGAAGGTAACTGCAGGCCTGGCGGAAAGTAATGGCAGCCTACCGCCAGATGGATGGCTTCAAGTTACCTGCGGGCTGACTGCCTGTACACCGGGATCAGCTCCGGGCCCAACGCTCAGTAACAAGTATGGGAGAACTTTTTATTTTAATTATCTTCTGGAAGAAGCTAAGGATGAAAACCAAGCGGTCTGAACAAGACTCATCAGGAATACGGCTGTTAGAAATGGAGGTACTTTGGTACCGTTTTATATTCCAGTATGATAACAAATACCCTAACCTTTGATATTTTTCGTCTGTAGATGACTCTTGTTGCTTGACTTGCCGACTGCAACTGCAGAACTGCTGCATAATTTCTTCTCCTTCCTTTTCGTCTTTATCACCTCAATCACCTGCAGGAAACATCACAGTAATTCTACAGACATCAAAAAATGTTTGTGATATAGCTTTAATAACAATAAACAACATTATTGTAAACTAGAAAACATAGGCAGTTATATCGACATGCCGGCAGCAGCAGCACACGGCTGTAGCAGCAGGCGTCACTTGCGACCGTGGCAGTTTTCATAACCGTGTGACCTTGACCTTTTGACATCCTACCCTCTGAGGAACGAATAATGAGTACCGGCCAGCCAAAGTGCGGTGAGCACTGCAGCTGGGCATTAAAGGCAGGATGGCTCATTCCATTCCTGGATAAACGTGTGGGTGGCAGGTAACTATGTGATCCCTCGTTAACACGTACCGTACCTGAGCGCTTTAGAGTTACTCAACTGTATCACACTCATTATAAGGCACTACAAAAATGTCCTGTTTATTAACGATAGATCACGTAAATGTCAACTCCATAACTATCTAAGTAAGTAAGTAAACTGTAAAGTAACATACACACCCCAGACTCTTTCCTCAGTGCACATGTATCTGCAGAATACTTGTTGCCAGTGCCATCGACTTCTGTATTGTCGAGAAGATCCTGAAAGGACAAAGATTCCAAATATTTGTCGGCAAATCTGCACTCTTTCTTCTGCGTTGAGTTAGGCTCACTTTCTACCGGCAACTCTGTCAAATGCAACTTTCTTTTCGTACTAGCACACACGGGGGACTGTCGCTTTCTCTTCGGCTTTTCCACATCCGCATCTGTCTTCCATGTGGAGTGAGCGTCTCTCGGAGGCTCTATCCGGTCCTGCTTCCTTTTGACCCCAGCATACTCCAGTGAGCATGGTTTCTTTATCGGTTCAGCCACATCTGCAGACGATGCCTTAAGGGAGACCGACTTTGCCATTGGTCGATTCTGTGACATTCGACC
>Ga0209780_1002972_pt1 | contig 12387 bp, 8 predicted proteins | sample WorMetexBAHAMAS2_FD_187384 | JGI IMG/M metagenome (GOLD analysis project Ga0209780, IMG submission 187384) | Marine gutless worms symbiont microbial communities from Max Planck institute for Marine Microbiology, Germany - Inanidrilus exumae... | ecosystem: Host-associated > Annelida > Digestive... | reverse complement strand
TCACAGACAGCCGCATAAAGCAGACCACCCAGTCAGACAGACCATAAGTACAACACTCACAGACAGCCACATAAAGCAGACCACCCAGTCAGACAGACCACACGTACAACACTCACAGACAGCCGCATAAAGTAGACCACCCAGTCAGACAGACCACAAATACAACACTCACAGACAGCCGCATAAAGCAGACCACCCAGTCAGACAGACCACAAGTACAACACTCATAGACAGCCGCATAAAGTAGACCACCCAGTCAGACAGACCACACGTACAACACTCACAGACAGCCACAGTCTATGCCGACTACAATGAATCAACAGAATGGCATGTATTCTGAGAGGGTTCCATGAGTGATATCTGAAATTAAAAAATTAACTGACAATTCTATCACTCAATCCTATTACACTGTCATAAAATACACACAAAATAGATCAAGAAGACCACACATAAAAGTGGCTGTCTACCAAGCAGACTTAAGTGACAGCAGTTTAACAGATGGCTTTCATCATTTTGTGTATATGAATGTATCTGCAACAGCTTGTAGTGTCCATGCAATGTGCTGCTAAGTGTCATTACGATATCGTAATTGTAACTGGCAGCATGTCGTACTTGGATCCGTATGACTTGGACTCAATGCCATGAAGAGTGTCCTGAAGAGAACTGATCAGGATCTTGCAACGGTCATCGGCTGCGATCTTGCTCTGTTTTATCAGTGAAATTGCTGTCACGAGCGTCTCTATCGCCAGCGGGAAATCACCTAACACACACAGACAAATGAAGACAATGACTTGATTCAAGAAATAACATCCCAGACGCCAGTAACGTGCTGACCACAGTTCTTAATATTCCCCGCAGAGTGACTCCGCTCCAAGCTCTGTTGTCTATGTGTCTGTCCGGACAACTGTGCGATGTTGATCACTGGCAGCTTCACAGTTCAACAGCAATTATCATCACAGAAGCTGTCAATCAAGATGTCTAAATAGCTAACGGTGCTAAACCTTCGCTGGCATCCTGCACAGCTCTCATGATGGCGCCACTGGACACGTTCTTGTTGCGCTGCAGAATGTCATCAAACTCCTTGTCCGTCAGCGTCACGATATGTCCCCGCTCTGATCTGTACACGACAGACAGACATACCACACCACATTCATTTCATACCACGCCATACTCATGTACATGACAGACACCATGTATGTTCTTCCTTCAAAACTTCAACGCTGCTGCATGTCAACAGCGACGTGTAGTCTCTAAGATATCCAACATCACAGAATGTTCCAATTTCTGTGAAACTTTTATCACTGAGCATAACTAGCAGCATATCTCCAGAAGGCTGAACAGAAGCCAAAATGGTGAAAATGACACAGAAGGCACTACATTTCAAAGACTAAAATTGAACTTAATTCAGACAAACTGTAAACTTTGAGGAACAAAAGTCACCATATCATGAAATGTGGTGGTTTGCTATTAACTGATTGATTGATTAAGGTTTCACATCCTACTTGACACAAAATAGGTCCTTTCAGAGATGTTCTTCCCAGCCAATCTCTTGGCTTAGTACTGAAAAAAATAAAACAAACACAACAAAGCAAACATGATCCATAACAAAATATACTACAACATGAGATTCCCAATGCTTTTCAATCGGCCATACAATCCACAAAATTGCCATTCCTGTGGGACCTCTACCCCCATGTAATACATGGTTCCTTGGACCCACAAGAGTCAGCCCCTCACCCAAATGGCATTTCAATCAGTTACGCTGTTTTGCAAGGTATGTCCGTGTACAGACAGACAGACAGACCATGTTGCATGCGACATCTGGCCACATCTATGCAATGCATGCAATGTGGCCTAAAAACTGAATCTGGCCTCAATGCTGCTAATGCCAAACAGCTTCCATCTGACTTTCAGGATCCCAGTGAAACCTAAGATAATTCAGAGAATTAAACAAATGTGGCTATAAACTGAATTTCTACAGGAAGTCGAGGGAATGGCCTGCACAAACGTTAGCTGTACATCTATGTGTGTCTGTGTGTGTGTGTGTCTGTGTACTTGTGTTTCTTTGGAGACTCATCACGCTGATATGTAACAACAGCCGCAGAGTCACGTTCACGTTCATGATCACTAGACATGCACACACACAGACAGACAGACAGACAGACAGACATGCACACACACACAGACAGACAGACACACAGACGACTGCATGCACATCTACATCATCACTTTAACACCTGCTACATGGAGATCATGTGTCTGCGTCTGTTTGGAAGTCTGTTTATCAGCAGCATGACCCTAAAGAGTTTTCATAAAACACTTGGCATAGGAACAATAAACAAAACATTTCACTGCCTCTCATATCATTACCTTACAGTTGAAAGAAGTGTGTATGTTACTGTTATTGTCATTTGTCTCATTATTATTATTATTATTATTATCATTATTATAACTAAATTTGCATGCACTGCAGACCATATGCTGCAGAGTGGAAGGTCAATAGTGCTTTTGTGAAAACTGTCTGACAATCACCGACAGTGGCTCAATGAAGGTTTGCACTCCATGAATGCATTCTAGTTGCAGCAGCTAGCTGAAATGCTAAATAAGGCTAGAAAATAATGTAAAATAAAAAGCAGAATATTCTTAACGACACTAAAGCAGCAAATCAAGTGATCAAAGAAGGACACGCTCAGTAATATCTGTACAACGACGACGTCAGAATGATCACAAGAAAACACAACTGCACAGACTTCAAGCAGAAAGATTTGTCATCCAAATAAATCAGACTTTCACATAAACTCACAGTTTAAGCACAGACCTGATCCACAGCGATGCAATATGGAGTTAGCGGGCCAACGATTGTTGAAATGTTCTACACAATCTCACCGTTGGTTCAGCTGAACTTAATGTTTACAAGGTCAACAACCAGTCCAACTTCTCAACATTGTGCTTTTTGTATAACGTAAAATAGCTCGTATTTTAAAATGAGCCATGGAGACTATAAAAATAAAGCTGAATAATGTAAACAAAATACAACTCAGAACTACAAATGAAACAAGAACTGACGTCAGTAGGACTGACATATATCCACACATGCCTATCCTACGTCCACACGCCGTTCGATCATGTGTTCAGGAGCCAAATGGTAATCGCTGTGAACGTCGTGGAGGTGATTTTTTGGCGTGGTGGCCAATTTTTCCGTTTTTAGGCTTCTAGGGGAGCAAATTTAAAAAATGGAAGAGTCCCTGCCTTGGACACCGATGAATCGCTGTGGAAAATATGACGCCACTAGTTTTATCCTCAGCGGAAAAATCCATAACCGTACAAATACACAAAAAACAAACACATTCAAACAAACAGTAACCGATATATCCACACCTTGCCTATCGGCATGTGTGTATAGTAAAAACAAAAAAAATCAAAATAAAATTTTAAAAGTAAGACTAAATAGTACACAAAAACTGTCAAACACTGACACACACGGAGTAGAGCTATAACAGCAAACTGACCGTTCTCGTTCTCGGTCCGGAGATGGCGGTGCTCGACGCTTGGGACGGTGTTCAACAGCAGCAGCAGCATCATGACGAGCAGTTGTTGAGTGATGTAATGATTGTCTACAAACAAACATCACCATTCACCACATGATGATCATACACCAATACTATGTTTCTGCTGCTTCTATCATCAGCTTTTGTTCACCTGGCCCTTCTATTGCAACTTACTTCAGATTCTCCACAGTAAAAACTTTGAGAGTAATTGGAAAGGTTTTAATTCACCCGACCAACATTATCAAAGCCCTTACTTACTTCTAGTGACATTGCATGGTTGTTGCAGTGAACAAGACACACTCATTCGGCCGTTTTATTTACAACCATATTTGATCTGAACGGCTAATGAACAAGAAAGCAGAGGTGGTCGAATGGGCATGCGTACACATGCCGGGTGCATTTAATACCCCTGAGACTTTGACCTTTTGACCTCTGGGTCAATGCATGCCGAGCGACTGCTATAGAGTACATGTGTACCAAGTTTGGTGTTGATAGCTCAAGCCGTTTTCCTTCTAGGGCACGGACAAACAGACAGACAGACGCGACTGAACGCCCTACGCACGCCGGTGGCTATACAGCCGGCGTAGGTAACTACATATATAGATCATAGCAAAATAAACAGAAAAAAAAGACAGAAAAAGAACGACAATGGGACGTGAAGAAACTCAACTTTACAACACAATATAACATATAATATAATAACTCATGATAAGAAATGTGAACGAGATATTTGAGACCTGTCCTCAGGAGACGGCATTGTATGAACAGACTGGACGTGTCCAGAATGTCCAGCGGACTGCAACTGGACAGGCTCATATGACTGTTGACGACCGTAGATGTCTGAGTACTGAACTGTCATCTAGACCAAACACATCACCAAAACAACTGCTATTCCACACGTACATGTACAGTGCATGACAGACACCTAGTATCACTGACTGACATACATAGCACATACCCTTACTGCAGTGCCTAGGTCGACTCAGCCTTCCACCCTCCGTGGGATGGTAAAATGAGTATCAGCTCTCGGGCTGAGTAATAATAAATGGCGACGGTGGATGTGGACGGTAGCTGCCACTTCTTTCTGGCGGAATCACAGTCCAAGTTAGTTGGCTTGGTCTGAGGGTTGGCGGCCACCTCGGCGCTGAGTCTGCAATCATCAAATGAACCGGGTGAACTCTCGCAATGACTTTGCCATGATGACAGCACCATAAATATCATCTTGGTTATTATTATTATTATTTTTTTATTATTATTAAATGTCACTACAGTTTGCTGTCATCATGGACTTTTCCAATCACGGCTGCATTGTTCCCCAGACGTTGAAGTAAATGCTATTCACACCTGGTCGCCACATATCTACTGACTGGTATTCATTGTTCCCCAGACGTTGAAGTAAATGCTATTCACACCTGGTCGTCGCCACATATCTACTGACTGGTATTCATTGTTCCCCAGACGTTGATGTAAATGCTATTCACACCTGGTCGCCACATATCTACTGACTGGTATTCTTGCATCTCGCGTGTCAGACGCTGTTGAAATTGACGGCGTTGTTAATGTTCAAGATTCACGAGGTAGTGCAGTAGCATCTTCATGCATGGGATGTGGATCAGGTAAGTGCTAACATACCACATCAGCAGGAGTCGGTGGTGACGTCACTGTCTGTGCCGTCGTCACGTATGACATCTGAGTGACACTTGCTGGCAATGGAACCGCCGCCGCTAGCGGCATGTTATAATTCACTGGTACATGTACAGCATGCATTACAGTGACGGGCGGCAGTCCGCCATGAATACCTCCACCTAGACAACAACAAGTCAAACGCGGATAAATTACTACACGCACGTGTAGCAATGTCTTAAAACAGCATTCACATCTGCATCCATAAATAATACATTACTAAAATGTTACTCGTTAATTGCTCAAAAGCAAATTACTGTAATGGTAGGCCATATGTGACTTCCTATTAGTAATCTGTAGTAATCATGCACTGTTTCCAACATATTACCACTTTTCACTTTAACCTTCAGCGCTGCCTCACCCTAGTTACAATATATCAAAATTATATGTCATGTGTAAGTTCACTATGTGCATCATTTTCCAAGTTACGGCATTCAGAAAGGTTTTAAATGGCTGAACTGACCTTCAAGGGCAGCATCATGAATACTGGCATGAACATTTGAGCATTTTCATCATAAATATGAAGGCAGAGATATTTCAGACGGGACCAGCTGAGCCAACATACAATTATTCGTGTTGAATTTGTTAATTAACCCATCACAATGAGCCAGTGAGTGACATGGTTACTTGTGAGAAACAGGAGTTACTGCAAAAAATTAAGGCTATAAATGTCGATCCACAGCACCCGTGAAATGTAATCAATTTTCCTTGGCCAACCTTTTCAAAAATTTTAATAAAATTTGTGCATGACTTTTGGAGTAACCTTACTGACACAAAGAAAACAAACTTGATAGAATAAAAGTAACAGGACGACTTACCAATGTCGACAGGTGTCGGTGGCAGAGGCACGCGACTTGCAAACTGTGCTGCCGCTAAATGGTCTGTTGGAGGTGGTACCAGAGGGTTGAACACCTCAACAGCTGACATAACATCACCACAGACTCATCAACAATGGCTTCTCACATGGACCACAGATTGACAGACATACAGGGACAGACGCACAGACAGACAAACAGACCAAGGCAGAACCTTCTCTGTGACCAGTGATAACAACAAACTTACTTAACAACACACCCTGCAGGACAACATGGCTAAGCTGGTACTAAGCACAGTGAATACACATCTGTCACTCTCACCCACGCTTATTATATGCGACAAACAGACAAAAATTTAAGTTCAACTCCAAGAACAGCTGAACATGGACAACTAGTGTCAAAACATCATCAGTGAGATACAACATTCAATAGAACACAACGGTCAATAGAACACAAAGACTAAGACTTCCACAATGTTTGAGACTTTCCAACAAGTTGCCTGGTTTGGTCACTAATAGACTAATATACAACAATACAAGCAGACAGCTATTATCATGAGCTAGCAACACGATCTGTAACAAAGAAAAAACAGTTATGTATAAATGCTTGGCTAGGTGGTAGCATGCTAGTGTCAGTCTACCAAGTTACTCTATGCTGACCACCGGTCAGTACTGGGATGGCTGACCACTGGTGGTCAGTACTAGGATGGCTGACCACCAGTCAGTACTGTGATGGCTGACCACTGGTCAGTACTGCAATGGCTGACCATCTTTGGCAGGCAAATCATCTTGACATGTAACCAGCCACCCAAGTCAACTCAGCCTGGCCATCCCTTTGTGGGTCGGCACAACACAATGATTACCAACAAAAGCCACGGTGCGCACCATGTGATGCAGTCTGTAGTCTTGCAGCATAAGCTGATGCCTGAGATCACCCATGGGCCGTGTGGCTTGGAAAGGACTTTGCTTGCTAGTACTGTTGAGAAGCAAGGATTCACCACTGATACTCACTTGGTGCTGCAGTCCAGCGTGCTTGAGGAAACAATCCTGGCGGTGGTCCAGCAACAGCAGACAGTGGCACGGGTACTGCAGATGGAATATGAGGATGAGGATGCACAGGAAATGGTAGTGATGCAGCTGCCGGACCTGAGCTGGGCACTGGCTACACAAATCAACAACACAGCACAGTCAACAGTAACATCACACATCTCAACTGGCCTATCCATCCCGAGGCTCAATTTGGACTGAGTACCTGCCCATCATTTGATCCATTCACAAACTGCCACAGTCACTACTCACTACTAGGCGTAGCACGCAGACAACTTAACAACTTTGAGGCTGCTAGACGTGTCAACAAAGACCACCACTGAAGTGTTGGAACGTAATGAGTCAGTGAGGCAGGTGCTTCAGTCAAGTCTACTGACAGACCACACACAACGTGCTCTCCTCACTACATCCAGGGTTGTGCTGTGAGATACTGCAACTGTTGTCAACATCAGACGACCGGCTGACAGACAATGATGAACAGACATTGCTGTCTGTCTGACTTCACTTCAATTAACTGCAGTGCTCAGTCAAGGCACACTTCATGTCTTCTCTTCTGCTCTTGTGGTAAACACACCAATCACACGCTCTCAAATTCATCTAGGACACCCAGAAAACATTTTGAGTCTTGAGTCTCACAAGACTTGTGTACATCTCTCAGTGTCAACAAAGTAATCAAAATAATTAACTTTACTGAGCCGCGCTATACACGTCCCTACATCTGTATCATCTATCTACTGACTTTCAGTGTTTTGGCTTATTGTCCTTAAATGCAAATACAGTTCACTATTAGCAGCAATTGAGCTGTGTGTGACAACATCTTACCAAAGGAAGATGAGAAGGTCTTGGCTGCAGAGGCTGAGGTGGAGGTTGTCGAGGTACGAGCACCATGCCAGCAGAATGCTGCGGCTGTTGCACTGCGAGCAATGTTGCTGATGATGTAGGGGGAAGCAAAGCTGCATTGCACAGTACAGCGTTACATCATCATTCAATTCATTCCTAACTTTCATTCACGGCTAGCAATATGAGCAATAACTTTGATTTCTAACTCTTCACTTACTCAAAGAAACTTCAAAAACGTTATATGCAGTAACGTGTAAAAGAAGACCAACGTCGAATCTGTCGTGGCGGTGGAATGCTCAGTAGAGATGGCACTGTGGGTGGTCTTGGAGCGCGAGGCTCAGCTCCAGCCAGCAGTGGTGCCGGTGACCTCTGTGGCACTGCTGATGGCATCATACGTAGAAGAGGTGGCACTGTCACTCGCGCTCCTAAACAACAACGACCACGAATGATCAAATCACACAAAAGCCAAGCAGGCAGTTGGTGCTTCCAGCATCACTGCGTTTAAAGGTGTTTGAATAATATAAGGGAAACACGGACGGGCTTCTTCATGGACTAATCCACCAAGCCCTAGGCCTCTCCGGTGGATTTTCTGGCTGGTGAGGCCACACGAGGTGAGTAACAAGGTGAGAGTGTGTTATGTTATGATGACATGTTTACAAAGGTTTCAGTTACTAAGCTACACTTGTACACCAGCCAGCATGACAACACTGCTGCTGTAGAATACTGTCATACAACTACCATGACATGCAAGCATGTTATCTGTTAACAAACAAACAGACTTGCAGCAGTACCTGGTAATAACTCTGGTCTCCGAATATCAAACCGCATCACTATGCTCGACTGTCCGAAACACTGGAAATGAAAACTTCAATGACAAATTGGCTGACAGTTCTGTTCAGTACAACTCAGAATCTTATTCTGTTTCTGTACAACATGCAAACATAGGCAGTCAGCCAGAAGAGCTGTAAAGTGTGCTTTTGCTAGTAGGATCCAAATAAATATTCAGCATATATCATCACATATCCATATGGTACCACACATTTGATAGCAGTTACAAGTTATTTTGCAGCTAGTAGTACCAACAGCAAACAAAACATATAATAATAGTGATCAAATCCTGTTTCATCTGATGAATGTGGCTTCTGAAACTCCACCACTTTAAAGTAGCTGCAGCGCCAGCAACCATGGCAGTCCTATTACTCAAAATGGTGCGTTTGGCCAGGCCGAGTTTTAAGCCTGGCTTGACCAGTACGTACGTTGGCCGGAGGGGCCTTGAAGGCTTTTAGTCCAGACCAACAAGTAGTGCTGTCACAAAAAAGCACAGACTGTGTACAAATCGTATTGTATCATATCGGTAGTGCGGGCAGAGGCAATTGCATCTATGCCAGTGTGGCTGACACCTTTACGCTGCTAACCAAGGCATCAGCAACGATCACAGTTTATAGACGACACTGTGAAACCCTCTTACCTGCCAGAGATTAACTCCCTGTTCATCATGTGTATAGGAATTACTAGATATAATTCTTTGGTAGGCAGACGTGCCCGGGCTGAGGCGCGAACCTTGGTCACTGAGCGCATCACGCTCTACTGCCCATGGCGGCCGAGTGTGCTGACCACTCGGCCACATGGGCAAGTCTTAATGTAGGTGTACTAACATTCAGTTCGTTGAACAAAAAAACACGAGTTCATATGTGAGTACAGTTTACACATTGCAGCAGTCATAGTATAAAACTACTAAATCTCCATCAAATCTGCCCTTATTAGCATTTTCTGTTTCAGGTAAATCGATTATCTTATCCAATATTGTGGAAAGAAAACATTCCATGACATTCTGTCTGTGTAGGCCTAGATGATAACTCAAAAAGTACTTGGCACATTTTCACAAGTTTCTGGAAAGGTTAGTTAGGGTGAGCAGAGGAGACAACTTAATTTGTTGAAACATGTGATCCTACGAATCTCTGCATTAGGGTGATTATCAACAACCATAATGGAGGAAGGAAGTGCATGTCAGCCAGTCTCCAGATTCTAACATGCACAGTAATAGGTGCAGTTCGGCGCACTGTACCTAACAAAAATTCGTTCGTGCAGTTCACAGAACTGCACCTAAAAATTGTATTAGGGTGCAGTTCGGCAAATTGCACATACAAATTTTTGCTAGGTGCAGTGCGCCGAACTGCACCCCAGCACAACTTATAGGTGTAGTTCGGCCGGATTTACTAATTCATTCACCAGATGGCGAGACAATGCAACCAAACGGGTCAGCCAAAACAACGCAAGTACGTAGCAGGGTTTGTGCATGGGGCGAATAAGCGGAATAACTGCACTACGGTATCCGTTCGCTGATTTAGCTGTACTCAGCTTAGCCTAGGTACTAAGCCTCGTCATCTGCTTAACCGCAGAGCTCGGCTTAGGCTCAACCGTTCGGCGAAGGCACGGAAAAATTTCACGCAACTGTCACTCTTTTAGTAACAGTGTTAAACATTTATTAATTTCGGTATTTACAACTTACCTGAGTATCAGTTACAGTTGAACACTTCAACTATACTCAGCTCAGCAAACGCCAGCTACAAGAAAGTGATCATTTATCATTAAAAGAGGGTTTTTGTGGGGTACCTATAAGAAAAGGGGCTGCGTCTTTTGTGGGCAAGAAAGAAAGAAAGAAAGAAATGCATAGCATAGAATACGTATAAGGACTATTGGCGAACTGCACCTAGTCGAGCATTATAGGTCCGAACTGCACCTATAATTATCGTTCTATCAGTCTATAAACGAAAACCTACACATAAAACACTTAATATTCCTTTGAATTTCCTTCGTTTGATATTAATAATATACAATTAGCTTAACGTACATTACAACCATAGAAAATAGTAAAGACGGTCAAGCATGTTACATATTCTACGTCGACATAACGTGACGTAAGCTAACCCCTTCGAATTTCGATCTCAAAGCTATATAGGCAAAACCCAGGAGCCCCTGGGCTACTTTCGGTAAAAAAGCGTGCTTTTTGTCGTCAGCCGTTTTGTCACGGTGCAAGTATAATACTCCCGCGAACTCGTTTGTACCGTTCTAGGTTGCTCAAGGTCATTAATTTTGATGTTAAGTGAAAGCCAATGTATACTATATCGACAAAACCAGGAGCCCCAGGGCTACTTTTCGGTGAAAACCGCGTGCTTCTATCGTCAGCCGCTTTGTCTTGGTTCAGGTATGCTACTCCCGTGAACGATTTGGCACCGTTCAAGGTCGCTCAAGGTCATCAATTTTGATGCCAAGCGAAATCCCGTATATGCTTTCGTATTGCTATTAGTGATTAATTGTAAAAAAGCTTTGTCTGGCCTTGTTTCTCAGACATAGCCATGCGAAGTCCAGAAATTAGGCGCTCCGTCGGGGGCAAACTCATTAGAATTTCGTCCCCAAAATTTTTCGCCCATACCAGGAGCCCCAGCGCTACTTTTCAGTGAAAACTGCGTGGTTCTATCTTTAGCCGTTATGCCCGATTGCCATAAACTAAAGATGGTGTACTAGACCTGTATGGTGCTCAACGCTCTACACAGGCAGTGGCTATTGCTATGGGAAGCGTATGACTGGTGCATTTGGCACTCAAAAATAAGCCAGGACGGCTCCGGGCGGTTCCAAAGATGCCAAAAATCCCGACGAAATTCCGACGTGGTCACCTCCACCCCATTTTCGATATTTTGTATCGCCTTGCGTATCTTCGTAATGGGTAGAGATACAGAACTTGGCAGATAGACTCATCGTAACGACTAGCGAGTACTATCCCATGGATAACAGTGTCCATGAAAGGGGCGTGGTCAGGTCACGTAAACCATTTAAGTGGGCACCAACCATATCTCCGGAATGGCTGAAACTATAGTGGTCAAATTTAGTGTAAGATAAGCTATATCAAGTCCAAGCATAAGAATGACAAATCACCCTTAAAAGGCGCGTGGTTAGGGTCACGTGACCCACTTTATATTCTGCCTCCAATGATCTCTGAAACGGCTGAAGCTAGAATCGTCAAATTTTGCACGCAAGTACTGTGTCAAATCGTAGCTATACGGTGACAAACTACCCCTAAAAGGGGCGTGGTCAGAGTCACGTGACTCACTTTTTAAATTTTGAACTTGGTGAAGCTATAGGCATTTCAAAGTTCGTGTACTGATTGATACAGAAGAGTACGAGTGCATGCATGATATATTACTTCCAAAACGGATGTGTTCAGAGTCACGTGACCTCATTTAAGTTTGGGAAATAAGTGATACAGATACTATCTAGGAAACGGTGTAAAACAGAGAAATAGTTGCAATAGAAGACTAATAGGAAAAATTAGTCCGTACGGAGACTGACGGTCGACTTCCGCTAGGGCATACTAGGGCCGTCAGACGTGGTTAGGACCAAAGTTCTGAGGTCACGTGACGGAAAACGAGGACGAATTTCAAAAATCTGACCGGTTAA
>Ga0209780_1002971_pt1 | contig 12387 bp, 8 predicted proteins | sample WorMetexBAHAMAS2_FD_187384 | JGI IMG/M metagenome (GOLD analysis project Ga0209780, IMG submission 187384) | Marine gutless worms symbiont microbial communities from Max Planck institute for Marine Microbiology, Germany - Inanidrilus exumae... | ecosystem: Host-associated > Annelida > Digestive... | reverse complement strand
AGTTAACATTTTCACAGATTTTTGCATGTAATTTACTAAAGCAATCTTATAACTTACTAAGTTCTTCCTATATATATGCAGACAATTCTGTGAAGAAATGTTAAGTTATTTTTGAGAAATTGCATTTTTCTTATTAACTTGATCTTAAGTTTTGTGTAAGTTCATCCTACGTTTTTCTTAAGATTTTCCTAAGTCGCACTTTATCCTAAGATTTTTCTAAGTTTATTGTAAGATATTTTGTAAATCGGGCCCCAGGTCATCAGTTGGGGCTAGTGGCTATTCCCTGTAAGTTTCATCGAGATTGCTCGAGCCTTCAGGAGACATTGTGGTAACACTGTATGGCCGGACTCCGGGCAAATTAACAAACGTGGCAGATGGACAGCCTGAAAATATAATGACGTCGGTGACATGTCATTAACTCATGCTTGCTCCCTGCACGGCGTGATCACAATCTTGTTGCCAGACTCCGTGCTGCCCGACGATTTCCGGCACTGGCCTCACGAACCAAAAAATACCAGTCTTTTTAAAAATAAATTTTGGCCTCTTAAACTATCAATAAATCTCGGTCCGTTTGGCAAGTCAGATGTATTTGTACTATTTTTATAGTTTTATGTTTACGTTGGTTACGCACCGTTTTATGCACAACTGTATTTGTACTATACTTTTAGTCACATGGTTATTTTGTTCTCTATATGGCTATTCGGCAACTGGTCGCAAAGTTGATCATTAAACTTGATTGTGATTGTGACGCTGTAGGCGGCAGAGATGACATAAAAACTGATCACTGATGTGAATGGGACAGCAGCACACCAATGCCGACATTCGGCAACTCTTCACATTATGCAGTTCACACACTGTCATGTATTAACTTTCCACATTTTCTGTTATACATTTTACCTTACAAACTATGTATTGCGCATATATAATACAATTTTTCTACCCCACATGTATCTGTCACCATAGTTTCAGCTGACCCCACTGGGCATTCATTAAGACCTTCAGCATCAGAAAACGAGTCCCTTGGATACCGTGTGGCGTTGTCTGCATGACAATACATTATAAAAACAAAAAACATTTTGATAGAACGCAGCTTTTGACAGATAGACACAGCATAGCATCTTGCAGTAGAAATTCTAACCATTAAATATGATGCAATACTATCTACGATGTGACAGCCGGGACACTTTGTTCGAAAGTTATAGACAGACAGACACAAAAAAACACAATGGACTGAATGCTCTACCTGGAAAATAATAATAATAATAAAATAGCATTTGTATAGCGCCATAAAGTCCGAAGATACAAAGGCGGTGGGAAGATACAGATAAAGACTGAGCGTCAACAGTAAACGTGACGAGCACAACGAATTTCAACCTTGCGTGAATAGACGATCTCCTCGCGCAGACATCGGTTGTCACCAGCATTCTTATCAAACAATCCCCAGTCCATCCGAACGTCCCAGATAAACGTGTAGAAGGTGCTGGCAAACGCCGACACGACCCAGATGTACAGGAAAGCACTGCTCGCGCTACTGACTGAGTCGCCTGAGTGAACTGCAGACACAGCAATGGCGGTCTTTTTACAAAACCTTCTTCACTCATCCCGCGTTTACCAGGATGATTACTAAGTACGGTTGCGACTGGAGTTCGAATCCAAATCTGAATGTTGTTGGATTCTGTGACAATTTGTTCTAAATCCGAAAGCCATCAAATTTATAGAATGGCTTAAGTCAGATTCGGATTTAACTTTTGTTTTTGGAAAGTCCACGATCATCATTCACTGCAGTGTGCTGTCAGCTGCAAACAAGTAAAGAAATACACATTAAATAGCTATTTATTCATGTCTATACAGATTATATGCCTAATAGGACCGGAACTTTTCGTCCGATTTGGTGTTTAGTATATATGGATACGAGTAAATAACTGTTTGTTGCTTACTTTTGATCGGGTGACAAATCTGCTTCCACATCCAAATCTCACGAATTTGAAATAACTGTCCAAACAGTCAAGGAAAAATAAGCGAGCATACCATTCACATTATGTACAAGAACTTTGACAAGAAGCGTTACAAAACACAAATAGCCGATTACAGTATGATCGTATGAACCTTTGTATATGCTGTGAAGTGTGGAGAAGATGACAACAAAAAATGTCGTGGCGTATTTCCCGGCATTCACGAGATGTGGAAATGCCAATCTCGTGTCACGGTAACGACGCAAGCACTGCGCAAAACGAAACCACGACGGCAGTGCGGCAACTAAAGGACGTATGCCATACACCACACCGCCACAAACGCGCGGACCTACAACAACATGTCCGACGATAACACGCCGGTTGAGAGTGTATTCAAGCAACAATATTGGCTGCGGTAACCATGCACCACCAGGCTAAGCAGTTCATACACAGCAAACGTATAACAAAATGCCACTTTTAACCACAATAAATTCACTTCACGACACTCATTCCATGACAATACTGGCACGCTGGTGCCAGAAATAAGTCAATAACCACTGTTAGTCTGGATAACCATTATTACTGGCCTGCCTACACATAGCGTAGGGGGCCAGATTAATAGTGATCGCTGACGTCTGTCGTCATTGTCTGTCGTATGTAACACTGCAAGGCGGGCCTGCAGGCGGCGGCCAGGCTATGATGTCATGCGACCTCCAGTCTAATTATAGCACCATGGCTGCATGGCGGGCCAGTCGTGTTACATCCCGTTAGGGAGACACCTTGTCAATACTGCACTATTCAGTACAAAAAGTTGAATCTCTTTTCAAATGTTAATTTCCTAAATTCTTTGTATCATCGATCTACGATTTTGGATGTTATCTTTGGCCTTCTTCTATGTTTATCGGCCTCCGTTTAATAACCGGCACATCATTTGACCAAATCGTTATTTCTCCTACTCAAAAGTGACCAATAAAACTATTAACTCAAACAAAAACACTTAATCAAACTGGAAAACGCCAGCACTCACAGGAGTGCCACGACTCACGTCGGCAACGTTTTTTGCCGTTGGATGGCTAACTGTGAAAAAATCCACACGTGGAAAACCGACAGTCGGCGCAATGCAGCGGGGTAACCCAGCACAGCTTACACACGCAGCATGCGTCAATGTTGTGTTCCGTCTGAAGACCAACACAGACTGTTTTTTGTGCCTCACGACCTTGACCTTTGTCCATGAAATAAATGAGTTTCCAGGACTCAAGGTGGAACATGTCTATGTCAAATCTGGCGATCCCAACCGCATCAGTTTTTGACATATATTGTGTGAAAAAACAGACAAACAATTGTACACACAAACACACAAACAAATGCAGCTGGAAACCCCATCCACACGACCGCCATGAGCATCCGCAATTACATGTACAGCACTACTACTACAACAACAGCAGCAAAGCAACAGTTGGTTGAAGTTTAACGTCCCTTATCAGCACAAATACGGCTGTATCAAAGACGAAAGGTTGGGGTGGAGAGCTATCCCTACCCAGTAAAGGAAGGCCAGCGATATATTAACCTCAACCCTGGCCGGCAGTTTGTTCAGCAGCCACCCAAAAAGGGAAAGGGATTAAAAGGTTCATTTCAATTATTACGCTGGTGCCTACAACAGGGGGAGACAACTATCACACCTCAAGACAAAAATAAATCAAATACGACAAAAACAAGCATGCATCCTTAACTAAAAAAATACACACATAACACAAAATTAACACAAACACAAAACCTAAAGCCAGATTTAGTCGACTTCTACGACATTTGGTCAGGAAACAGAGTGGGACTATCCTGGTAGAATGGGAAGGGATGGAAAAGAAAATAGATGAAGCGAATAAGAAAGAGAAAAAGAGAAAAGAAAAAGATACTAACAGATAAGAGTCGAAGGTGGGGAAGTCAGGAAGTAAAAGGGGGTGAGGGATTGCCCCGGGCCCACACGTGGCCAGCAAAGCAACAAAACAACAGTAACACCAACAACAACTGCGGATGCAGACGACCTGTGTAGCCGAGCCAGCTGACTTCTACCGAGTAGAAGCAGATGAGGTACTCGAGGTCAAGCAGAACAGTCGTGAGGCTGTTGAGCTGGTCAGCCAGCCAGAAATCCGCAAACCCAACATAGTGAAACGGTGCTGTGAAAATTCGAAACTGAGACAAACAAAACGAATCTCTCACTAATATTACGCTTGCAGAACTGCTTATGCTGGTGCCTTGTACAATTATTATTATTATTACAAAATTTGTATAGCGCACAAATTCAAGCATGCTCGAGTCGGAGGCGCAATGAAAGCACAATATCACACATCGTGTATATGCAAACTGAACTAATCAGTCATTACTGGCGTTGGATCCACTGAATTAAACATGACCATCTCTTCAATTTCAAGTCAGCATAACGAACGACATCCAGCACATCATAAATTCTCCATTAATCATCCATATTATCAAGGTGAGTAACTAGCTAATTCACCTGCAGAATGGCCATTCAGGTGTGCACATCAATCACCTTATGTCCATTTACTGTTTCGGCAATATATGCTAATCACACATAAATGTCTTAAAACAGATGTAATAACATTTATACAATGTCCACACATTAAGATGCAATTAGTGACTAAACCAGTGCCTCCCTCCAACCTGGAAATGGAGAGGGTCTATTCTGGTTTTGGGTCTTCATAAATTTGTCGCTTACTTACTTACTTAGACACCTACCCACTTACTCACAGCGCAGGGACCCACCCACATGGGGCATATTCAACCCATAGAGGCGAACAGTGTTCACAAAGACAATAACATAATGCACGCCAATAACACAGATAACCAGTGAGTTTCTTCACTGTGTTTATCATACCATATTTTCAAGAAGCAATTTCTTGTCCCAACACCCACCCCTTCCAAAAATTCATTTTAAAAATTCACTCAACTTTTGCAGTAACCTGACTGCAGTACAGCAAATTGAGCAATTCGGTCAAAAGCACCCCCGCGGTGAAAGTAAATAGTCAACCAATCCAGCAATCAATAGTTTATCATCATCATCATCATCATCATCATGGTCTTGCAGTGTCGCAGTGGTCTAGCGGTAACATGCCTGACTGCAGTGTGAGAGGACCCAGGTTCGAATCTCACCGCGGGCACTTGTTTATCACGACAGCCACTGTGATATACAGCCTTAGGCACGGGCTGCACACCCTTACTGCAGTGCCTAAGTCGACTCAGCCTTCCACCCTCCGTGGGATGGTAAAATGAGTATCAGCTCTTGGGCTGAGTAATAATAAATGACGACGGTGGATGTGGACGGTAGCTGCCATTTCTTTCTGGCGGACTCACAGTCCAAGTCGGTTGGCTTGGTCTGAGGGTTGGCGGCCACCTCGGCGCTGAGTCTGCGATCATCATATGAACCGGGTGAACTCTCGCAATGGCTTTGCCATGATGACAGCACCATAGATATCATCTCGGTTATTATTATTATTATCATCATCATCACCGTCATCTCTGTCATCACGGCACAAGAAGACAACATCATACAGCCGCAGCAGGCACTAACCAAGACTCGAAGCAGCCACCAGCGTGCCTTGAAGTGCAGGACATGCAGAGGATTGAAGAGATAGAGCAGGCAGAACCCAACGAGTGACAGTGGATGTGAGAACATCGGGATATGTATCAATGGACTCAGCAGATATGACACTAAGCTCAGGCACCACAGAGCCGCCAGGAAACCTGCCAACTGCAAATCCACAAAGCACAATGTATTGACTATGCAATAATGACTGAATATGCTGCAGTGGTATGGAAGAACATGTTGGACTTGCAATCAAAGGGGTTGCAGGTTAGACTACTAAAATGAATGCGGCTGTATAATCACTCAGCAAGTTGTTCACATCAATGTGTCCCAGACACCAAACAGCATAATGTGGTACCATTCAATCAGTAATGACACACGCCTTCTTCACTTATTAAACATTTACAATATTTGTAAGGGCTCAGTGACTAATAAAACAATTTTTGTTGGTTAGATGTTACATGTACCTATAAACCAATCTAAACACCGTAAAAATTTACTATACTTTCGGCTTTTTAGGTCGACTCTTCGACAGAGTCGACCTCATAAAGCCGGTCTCAAATGTCTGTCCATACATTCGTCCGTTCATTCACAAAAAGGTCAAGGTCACGAGCACTTCAAAGTAGGAAATCTGGCCATTTTCAAAAGCTATCTCCTCCACCATTTACAAAGGGAGCTGGCAACTGACCACGCATTCTTAAACTAGGGCACAATATCTAAATTTGATGAGGCCGGATTTTTGATATTTGTCCTAGTTCTTATGTTACGTGACTTTGAAGTTGGCAGAAACATTAGTTGTGAAGAGTCGACCGTCAGTACCGTACGGGGCTAATGTTTAACAAGTCTTCTCATCCGGAGTTGCTCTGGCTTAAGTCACACCGTCCAACAAAGAACTTTTTGAGACATCATATCTGGTGCCGTTTTATACAGGTTAGACGCCTTTTCTTTATGTCGCCCAACCGTGAAGGTACAGTGAACCATATACAATTGTTACTTCAATAATCACGTTCTAGCTTGTAACTCATTCTGCGGAGGACAGCACATTGATACTAATATTTGATCCATTCTGCTTTTCCTTGTTTCTCAAGTGGTCGCCAAAATTCAGCCCTAATCACTATACGTAAGACTAGTGCTGGTAGCATCTGCCTTAATTCTTGGCTACGATGCTGCTGCATTGTCTAATTGTTCGACTTTCTCCATTATTACGCCGCATTGCACAATAGCCATATGCAGAAGTAGCATGGTCTATCAGTGTGTCTGTTGGTCACGTTCGTTTGCAGACTGAACCGATCGAGATGCTGGTTGAAGCACAGACTCACATGGGCCCAAGGAACTATACATTACATGGGGTTTAGATCGCCCCAAGGAAAAGGGGCAATTTTTGGGGTTGCCCGGCCCACTGAAAAGGACTAAGTCACTGCTGATGTCCACGCAGGGAAAAATCAGTAACAGCATTAGCGTGACTGCTGCAGCTGACTGCATTGCTCCCAACTGGCGTGGATCACACTAACTTTTCCCTGTGACAAATCCCCCCCCCCCCGGCGATGCGGCCTCTTGTCAAAATTCTTTGACCACTTGTAATCTTTCCCATGCTACAAAGTGACAGTCACTCTTAACTATGTATTAACTGCAGCATTATGAGTAACTCACTCCTCATCGTTTCAACGACTACAATGAGAACAGTGACCCACCTCCATGAATTCCTGGTGTGTAAGATGATGGCGTGGATCCAGCTCAAATATCAACACGTGGTTGACACCCGACGACCGCCACCCGTACGTGTTGACACCGAGCAAGAAGATGAACAAGATGACGAGAAATACGCCGCGATACATGCGCAGTGCAGCCAGCCAGTCCACCGCGTGATGACTCATGGTTATTACCGCTACAAAACGACACATAAAACTCACTTCACCACAGAAGTTTGCATAAAACAAAAAAAAATAATGCAAACGTAAATTCGGCTTACAGACGTTTCCTGGAAAGTCACTTTCCCAGAAAGACGTTTCCAAAAATGGCGTTGTAGTGAAATGTCACATCGATGCCACCATGACTGACAACTCCATCGCCGCCACTGCTGACAGCCACTGAACCAGCTCGCAGCTGCCGTGCAGTGGACGGTATGCGATCATGTCCGCGACCACAACCCCAACCTCACGCGCGACCTCGACAACATCTGCCTCCTTGTATCAGAGACGACGGTGATGGCCAACATAATGCCACGACAACTACACCACCATGGCAACCACGAGCTGGTCCAGCAACCATGTTCATTGTGACGGAGTGGTATGTCGTGGCGGCATCGGAGAAGACGATGACGGTATAGCACATCAGCAACCACAGAAGCCACCAGCTGGTCCAGCGACCAACAGCAGAGATGGCAACAGACTGGTACGTCATGACGGCGTCGGCACGACATTTGGTGAAAAAGCCGTCATGACGTACCAGTCTGTTGCCACCTCTGCTGTCGGTCGCTGGACCAACTTGTGGCTTCTGTGGTGGTCTTTCCATGAAAGCGACTTTCCAGGAAACGTCTGTAAACCAAGTATGTGCGTTTTTCGTCCCTCCCATGTTTTGTTCAAGGTACTGGCATCAGCAACGTCCCTTCCATCAAGAGTCCAGCGGCAGATGAAGAAAGAATGGAGCCAGGCCACTGACTATGGTCAGTGCTTTGCGTTATCTTCAGTGCGTCTGGGTGACTGGGAGGACGTCTGGCCTGCAAACAACCTGTGACACGTATCCCGTTGGATTCTCATCCAGGACAAGCGGAGGAAAAAAACCACGAAGAACTGGCTGAGACCTGGAACATGGCTTATAAAGCAGATGGCATTGTAGGGTTTAACGTCCCACTCGACACATTATAGGTCATTTCGGAGACGATTTTATTGGTCAGATGACCCAACCAACAGTGTAATAGCCCTGAAGGAGGATAGTCTTCCAGGTCAAGGGCAGATCCCACAGGCTAAGCACACTAAACGATGGTACCGAGCCTTTTCGCTCCCGGGCCCATTCGCTAGGAGCGAATCGGCCAATTCGCTCCCTGGCCCATTCGCTCCCTGGCCCTTTTGCTCCCTGGCCAATTCGCTCCCTGGCCATTTCGCTCCCTGGAACTTTAGCTCCCTGGAGCAAAATGGCCCGGCCCTTTCGCTCCCGGGAACGAAAATTCTTGCTAACTTTTGCTCCCTGAAACTTTCGTTCCTTGGAAATTTGGCTCCCATAATGTTTGTCTCATTGCCGTGAGTCGGATCTACCCGCTAGTCAGCTATACAGATGTGGCGCGTAGTCTATACGTAGCTACATTTTCTCAGTAGCTGAGCCGTCGTGATCTCTCCAGCAACATAGCTCGCCCAGTATTTGCTGTGTCTGTTTGTGGGCCTTCTTCTGGTGGCGACGCAAGTGGTTTTCGGACACAAGGACTGCCTGCAGGGTGACGCATTGCGCCTCACTGTACATCAGGGGCGCAAGTTGTACAAGTCTAGTTTGCCGTGGTGCGACGTCTGGTCTGGTACAGCCGGTTGTGCCACCCTTCCACGTCACTGTTTGTTCTAATGGACGACTGAAAAGCACACCGGCTGCTGATCCAGTTGTCATTTACGTAAGTCACCAGTGCCGTCACGCGCTCGTCCACGTCATCGGGTAGACTGTCACGGTTGGATATGTTCGGCAGGCAGCAGTGGAAGAGCCACCAAGCAGCTGTAAGTCGCATATTGCATAGCAATATGTCCTGCATCATCGCATGGAAAGTTCCTGGAACCAAAGTTCCAGGGAGCGATAGTTCGCAAGAACTTTCGTTCTGTACCAAGGAGTGAAAGGGCCAGGGAGCGAATGGGCCAGCGAGTAAATTGGCCAGGGTCCTATTGGCTGATTCGCTCCTGGGAGCGAATGGGCCCGGGAGCAAAAAGGCTGTGAATCCTAAACGATAAAGAGAAGGATGTAATCAAAAAATTTTCTACATATAGCACCAAGTACAACAAAGACACAGAGGCGCTCGGAAGACAGCTAAGCCAAGCAAGATCAAAGCCCGATCCAGTCGACCGTGTACGAACAGCATCTGAGTCTTTCACAATTTGTACAGCATTTCTAAACCTGACAACAGTTTCTTCGCAAGTTTAAAGCAATAAGAAAAACAACCCATTTATCGGCACTTTATCCAGGACGACCAACATGAAGGGGTACCAGAAAAACACGCACTCAGTAACAATCCATCTTCGTCATTACTATATGACACCTTTTATTAACCGTCTCCGTTTCCTACACTTCACAGCATCTTACTTGCATAGTTGCCGGGTCCGACAATCTTTTTTCTACAACCTTACTCTTAAGTTTTTTGGGCCTACCTGTAGGTCTTACACCTTCCACTTCATAATCCATGCATTTTTTCACCGCTTCATTCTCGTTCTGTCTTGAAGCACGCCCATACCATCTCCACCTATTTCGCTGCACCACTGTAATTATATCATCTATTCCCAGTCTCTTTCTCAACTCATTACATGTGAAGCTATCACCTATCACTGCATTAATGGGTATGGCTGAATAACATAATGCACACCGTAACCACATATATTCAAGTAAAATGTTAAATTCATACCACAGATTACTGCCACGGCAACCAACACAATGAAGATTCCAGCAAAAAAGCCAACTCTGAATGTTGTCCATGCATTTTGCTGACAAACAATAAATCATTTCATTGCAGATAACCAGTGAACGATTGGTCTGGAAATGGAATGGGCCCATTCTTAACTTAGTAAATAAGTAAGAAAGTAAACGACTTCTATAGCACCGAATCAACAAATAAATCCGGGCACATTACAGCCTTGGATCCTGTATGGGGCAGATAAAGCGTAAGAAAATGGTACCAATTAACCAATGTTACAAAAACATTAAAAACCTCACTTCTGAGAAAACCACTGCAATTGCTATAGTTAGTTAGTTAGTTAGAAACGTATAGATTAACGTGGCATAAGCAAATGTGCTTCAAGGACACGGTACACAAACTAGAATTATGGGAACAACTTAGTGAAAAGAAATACCTTTAATTGTCTTTTGCTATAATACTTCATTACATTTTTGTAGGTATGCAAAGCCATTTATTAGCTTAGGTTAAGCTTCATTCCATGTGGAAACAAGCTGATTCAGTGGAAGTTAATGTTACTTGTAACCACGAGCACATTCTGTCATATTTATGCATACACTCTCTTGAGTGTTTTACCATAAGACAGCAACTGTACACAGACAATGTTCACTGTTGAGGAATACAAGATACACGCCAAATGACACTGATATTCCACCAGACACAAAATAGGTCATTGAGACACTCTTCCCAACCAATCTTTTGGCTTGGTACTGCAGAAACTAAATCCAACGCCACAAAAAGAAACACTCACCAACACTAACCGACCTCTTAGTATCTGTGTCAACGTTGACTACAGTTGCCATGGGGTGAATATGAGTAAACCGGAAAGCACGGAAAAGCCCAGCGTGCAGCCCACATGGCGCAAATGCACCTGCATAATGCAGGGGTTACGGGACCAAACTTCAGACATAGACGGGTCGTTGGCAGTGTTAACATGTGCATCCATGCTGCGCTACTCCCATCCATTGTCGAATGCCAGCACACACAATAAAAGGTGAGGTATGCCAATGTTCGCCGATTCACCCCAACATCGGTTACCACAGCAACAACCCTTGCATGATTGCGAAAAGCAGGTCTGATTAACCATACCCACCAAATATGTGTACCTATCCCGAAAATTTGAATATTGGTCCAGTACATTCTGAGATAATCGGGTTTCCAAGGTGACCGTTTAAAAAATAAACATAAAAAAGTAACACCAGCAAAACATAAGCCCTTTGCAGTGCAATGCTGGGCAGGGTAAAAAACACAAAAAAACTAAAAGCAGGTTTGGTCACCTTTTATGACCTCCACCATGGAAACAGATAAGGCCGTTCTTACAGCACTGAAGCCCACATGGGGCAAGAGATGCAAGTTTAAGTGATAAATGTATACAGTATTTGTTACATTCATATGCATTCACAGTTTATTATGTTATCTGACAGTCAAACACTACAACAGAAAGCCAAGGAAATTTGGCGAAACTGGTATGGTACGATGGGCACCGGAACAGCAGCATCTGCTGTTGCCATGGCGACTGAGTGCTTGTTACAGAGCAGGCATAAGCAAAGCAATGTCTGTACAGAACAAAGACCATGAACCACTGGCCACATGGAATCAAAAAAGACACCACAATACTCTTGCCCACACTTTACTCTTGCCATACTTTGCCGAGCAATTTTCAAGACTCGGACACCGCGACACTCGGCCGTAAATTTGTAAGAAAGCCATCACTGAAGATCACAACAAATCTTAAGCACGTCACTACTGCCGGCATTTTTCATCTCACGGCAGCAAATGGCCTTTTTTGCACCACCCTGTAACTTTAAATCTAAGACTCACTAGCAACGTAAAATACGATGCATTAACGAAATAAAAACAAAATCTCTGGCATCCATTCGCACACTTCACGCACAGAATTACTTGCTACAGAGGCAGTGTGATTTTCGTTAACAAAAACTGAAACGAAAACGAAAAAATAATGAAAACTAAAACGAAACTAAAACGAAAAAATCAAAAAGGAAATAAAACAAAAACGAAAAAATCCAAAACGAAAACGATAATAATGCTGACAACAGTTCCCTGAAGGCGGCGACTGCACGCCTGAAACAAGCATGCCAGTGTTTAGATTCTGAGCGTATGATGATGATAATGATGACGACGACAATCACGAGTAACTCTGTGTCTGTGCTGTATACTGCGGCTACTGCCTTGTTGTTATT
>Ga0209780_1002970_pt1 | contig 12388 bp, 8 predicted proteins | sample WorMetexBAHAMAS2_FD_187384 | JGI IMG/M metagenome (GOLD analysis project Ga0209780, IMG submission 187384) | Marine gutless worms symbiont microbial communities from Max Planck institute for Marine Microbiology, Germany - Inanidrilus exumae... | ecosystem: Host-associated > Annelida > Digestive... | reverse complement strand
AATAGTAATAGTAGTAATAATAATAATAATAATAGTAATGTATAGCACCCGCATATGAATGCAGAACCAAATCATCCCAAAATCTAATCAACGGTTTGCTGCTTTAAGGCCTATTCGTTCCAGAAATGTACTATAAATGCACCCATAGCTCTGCCTGATTCAAAAAGAGAATCTTCTAAACTGAGGTATTTCTTAAAAGCGCTAATGCGGAACAAAACGTTCGAGTCACTGACGTCTTGCGGCTTATCGAGCGTCGAAGCAAGAAGTTGACAAAGACGACGAGTGAAGTCTGATGGTACGGCAGATAGCGAGAGATTCGTCTGAACACTACAGATGGGCAGGGACCGAACAGATTGGCATTGATGACTGACAGACGTCCATCTAAACCTCATCTTCGACATCAGCTTCAGCAGCATGACACTTCTGTCGTCACGTTACACGCATACACGCACATCGGCTACCGACAGGCTGCGAGCGAAATATTGCGATCAGTGTGTCTGTCTGTCTGTCTGTCTGTCTGTGTGCTCGCATATCTAAACAAACACATCCAAACTTTACGAAATTTTCTGCAATGCTCTGACGCCAATGTTACCTACTTCCGGTTTGTGGATGACGTCATATTTGCACATAATGGAAGCCGATGGGTAAACATCAAAGACAACGTTATATTTCGTCCCAGTTCGCCAGACGGCGGCACCGGGAAAGACGTTGCTATCTACGACTGCAGACTTGTTAGATGTTAAGAAATCGCATGCTGCCGAGTAAACATTCATCACTCCAAGGTGTCGCCCTAACGGGACGTAACCGTACTGGCCCGCCGTGTAGTGTTACCGACCCCCGACAGACGACGACAACTACAGACGCCACGCCAGCGAGCAAAACAATACTGGCCCATTAGGCGGGCCAGTAATAACAATGGCTGCAACCAATGCATAATTACGCCAGCCTTTGCGTAAAAAGTGACAGTAATAAAAACATTAAAACAACTGCATCGGACAGTATATACCTAGCGATGATTAGTCTATTCGTGTTTAGACCTACCTGAATAGACTCATAGCTAAACGCTGCACTGCGAACTTCGGCGAAGCCACTAACATGCAACGAACAGCACGTACGCATGCCGTACCGGTACTAACACACAGTGTGTGGCGGACTATAAACATTGGCGCCGTCTCGACTGTAAAGCATCGCTCACAACCACACGATATTATTGTTCGACAACAGCTGGACAGCACTGCGAGTCATGCAGTCACGCAAACTAACCTGTAGGTCTCGCAATACACAACGAATAAAATAGAAAGAAAAGTTGTAATGCCTAGACATACAAGTCAAAATTCTATTACAATGCGTCCACGAAGATAATAAAACAAGGTGTCGCCCTAACGGGACGTAACCGTACTGGCCCGGCGTGGAGTGTCGGCTGTCCGACCGCCTACGCGGCCGGCGCGCCGACCGCCCACGCGCCAGGCGGCCGACCGGCCCCCCGCCGGCAGCGTTACAAACGACGACGACAGATGACGACAGACACCAGGTGTCGTTACTAGTTACTGAATTGTAGGCCGCCTACGGAGCTTGTAAGCGGAGCTTGAACATACAATAGTCGGCCCACATGCTATGTGTATAAATCCACGACCTGACGTCGAGTGAACTCGCCTTGTGAGAGGCGAGGTCGCTATATCAGCACAGAGTCCAACTTTATCACTTTGGTTGTGCTTTGAGAGCAATACACAAGAACCTCAGCTATCGCAGAGGGAACTCGGGACCCATTACGTCAGATGAAAATATCAATTGCTCCATATCTGTACTAAAAACCGCATTTGAAAAGGATCACAATAATATAGCTGAATGTCCTTGAAATTCGAACAGGGTCAGCCCCTGCAACGGGTCGCCAAATGCAGGTTGTGTAAATAAAAATCGGCGATTTTCGACCAGTATCTCGCTATATCTCAGATATATTGCAAAATTGGGATATAGTTATGTCCTAAGCAGGATGATAGGGACTCGCATGGGCTTTATCGAATTGTACTATTTCCAGTGACCTTGAGTGACCCATAAGTACCCCGAAACCACCCCATTGTCTACATTGTGCGTCGCCTTTCATATAGTAGCCGGTGGAGTTGGAGATTTTGGTAGGTAGATTGACCGTAACAAGTACAAAGTGCGAACGTTAATCCACCCGTGAAAGATGTGTGGTAGGGGTCACGTGACCCATTTTACCCGCGCGGTACAGGGTTCGTCTATGGCTGGATGGAAAGCGCATTGTCGACTTCCTATTAGCGATAATTGATTTTTTTCGCTAGCTCCCACGGCTGCGGCACTGTGAAGCGAAATCTGTCGAAATGGGCGTTTTCTAGAGGGGTGGGCCACTTTGAGCACAAATTTTAAGTATATGGGGACGTCGCCCGCAATCCATCTATGAACCATTAAATAAAGGAATGATGTAGCTACAACTTTGCCGCTGGAAGTTTTCATACAAAGAAACTTTGTAGCACACTTTTTCGACAAAAGTTGGATTTTACTGACAAAAGCAGCAAAATCGTGTTTTTGTGCCACCCTTTAGCGTTAGGGGTAAGGTACAAGGTTCATCTATGGCTCTATGGCTCTCCCGGTTGCGGCGCTATTAGCGGATTGGTCGAAATTATGGTGTTCGAAAAAGGGGGTCACTTTGAGCGCAAATTTCAGGTGGAAGGGGGTCGTCCACCAACGATTCTTGGTGTCCGAAAACTAGAGTCCCTGGGCTATCACGTGGTGTTGTTTGCATGATCTTACGTTTAGCCGTTTTGATACAATACCGGCGTGTGACTGACAGACAGACAGACACACAGAGACACACAGACACACGACGACAGCTAATACCCGCTCATAGCTAGCGCCGCGCGGGTTGAAACGTTTCCCCCGGCCTGCCACCGTTAACACAGCTGCTTTGATGTCAAGGATATCGATTTGAATTATCATTAAAACAAATTTATTTATAGTTGGTCAACATCTACTTGTTTTGATTTTTAAAACCTTTATTAAGAGTTGTTAATATGCATTAATTTAATAATTTCTACAAAAATACCTAAGAGTGTCACACAGGTGCATTATAAAGATATTGAATCTTGCCTGCCGATAACGTGTCGGTTTTAATGGAGTTTTTATGCGCTAAAATTAGTGAACAATTATCGCGGTTGTCAGTAATAAGAGAGATGAAAGACGTGCTGGAGATGCAGCAGTGAAAGACATCAATGAAGCAGGCTGCAGCTGCTGATCAACTCGTAACGTTGACGACTAACCCAGCATCCTTTGCGCACGCAACCACGCTGACCAACTAGTGCTGGGCCACTATCAACGATTAGTTTTAGAATCGAATTTGATTCGCACGTACTATATGGCTGTTGTTTATCGTATGTACCTAGATGCAAACGATAAACGTAACAGGCAAAAGAAATATAGTGATTATGTAGTCAGTATGTTTTGTTTTTAACTGTGTAAATACATGTAAATTAAAAACACAGACCGATAACATAAAGACTATTATTGTTTTTTGCACTTTCTACCTTTAGTACCTCTTGCACTTTTCAACAAATTTTTTACGTTCATAAATAGTAAATAAATAAATAAATAAATAGTTTTTAATTCCGTCATTACGGCGACCTCCACTATTTAGCCGTCGACATTCGTGCATAGTCATGCAAGTCAATGAACATAATTTTAGTTGATCGATAATAGCAACTACAGCTGTAGGCCTTCTACAAATTTATATTTGACGGCGCAATGCATCTGTGTTCAAGATGCCCTAAAAAGATTCGCTAATAATTCACTGGTGATTTGTAATAATACTTGTTCATTTGTTACAGATAAATATCACTAACAAAATGAACACACATTACTAGAATGTTTTATAATCTTGCTTAAAGTTTAGTTTATTTCCCGCACACAAGCTCTACATCTCTGTGTAAATATTTTTTTCAGGCCAACATGTACAAGTAATCGACAGATAATGATAAGTTTTCTGCATCGTATCGAATCGAATCGAATTGCACGCCCCAGCCCTATTCAGCTGGGCGGAAGGTCTCGCGATGATGGAGGTGACTTGGCCTGTCGCGCATGTCCGGCAGGTGCGCGCGTTTATCAAACACACACGACGACACTGCGCATGCGCCGTACGTCGTGTTTCAATAATTCACTGCCTCTATTTCCTTTTCTTTCCGTCGATCAACGAGACCCAACGCCGTGAGCGACAGTTCCTGTCAGAGCAGGGCCAGTTTAAACGTGAAACGTTTCGTCGTCGTCAAATGCCGTAATACTAATAATAAATAATATTAACATTAGAATTAATATTTGTAATGTTAATATCATAAGTAAATTAGTAAGTACGTTTCAGAAACGCCACAGCAACGCCGGATGAAGTTCGCCATTGCCCGAACTTGTGAAAATAATAATCGAAGATTTAAATAAAGGAAATTAAAAAATGCAGCAAACTTAGCCTTTAGTGTTGGTCAGAGTGCAAAGAAACATTCTTTTGTCTACGAAGTTATATACGACACAATGTTAACGTATGACGCTTTAATAAGTTCATGCTAATAAAATTTACATTTTTGGAGATGTAAAATTGTTGTATATGTATAAAGCAGCGGTTACTGATAATCTATTACCTCTAATTTCGGCATGCACAGGGCTTAAAGTAAGGGGCCTCGAGGGGCTTAGCCATCCAGCTCTTAGCTCAGCCTCCCCCAGCTCAGGGGGAGTGGTGTGGTGGACTGAGGGATGGGATAAGGGAAATGGGTAAGTGTTGAGAGGGAGCCCCACCAGCTTATTAAAACTACTTTAAGCACTGGACATGCTAAATGACAATTGACGTGCAAATAGAAACATGTGCAAGAGATTAGCAAACTGAAGCAATCTGCTCATCTCTCGTCGGTCAGTTCTTCGACGGAAGATCGCCGCACGACATCTTGCAGGCCATCGGGGCGACACTGACCTACGCCCTTCATCAAACAGCGGCGTCAGCGATAATCGCGCGAGAACTAAGCGACTTGTAAAGGACATCAACCGGACGAGACGAGACGCCGTGGATGAGCAGTCTCGTTGTAGAGTTGGCAGCCGTCGTTGTTCGTTGAGCGAAGCTTCAGTGACTGGTCGAGTGCAGCCATGTCGTGTATGTTCAACGAGTATAAGGGCGGCGGACTGGCGACTGAATCAGCGTCAGATTTCAGACTGATGCAACAGACAAGGACCAATTGGACATCGGCCACCGACGTCAACAAGTATTTCTTATCTATGATTATCATCACAATTTCATTTACACTTACAGTTAGGCTATAATAATAACAATAATATAAAGAATACATAATAATATTATTATTATAACCGCGTTTCACAAACAAACGGACTATTATGCCGGTGTAAGATACAGCGTGTTGTACTCTAAAACTTTTGCAATGTTAATTATGTTTAATTTTTATACTTTTTTATAAAATCATACTACCCTTCAAAGCTCCAATGGATTATTGGATTATTCCGGATGTCAAATTGTACGCCGTCCGAAAATGCCATTAAGCTGCCTCAAAACGCAGCTAGAAACCGGGACTTAAAGACATCGCAATCGCTAAGCTGCAAGTATGCGTGCACAAAACAGTGCTAAAATAGTACATATTAACCAGTGAAATTAAATGAAAGTTGTCGTCTTTGAACGTCAAATTCCTCGAAATATCGACTTTTACATAAGTGGACCGTATAACACAAATTTTTAATTTACATTAGTTTGCTACAAAATACACTGTGCTTCAAAAAACAATACACTTGAATTTTGATCATAACTTCGGCAAATATAGACCGGTTTTCAATTTTTTTACTGCCAGATTTCTGATGAAACTCTATGTAACTAATGTCCTCCACCTCACCTTCACTGTGATGCTACACTACCTTGCGAAATTCAAAAGTTTCAAATGATGGCTGAATTTTTACTCACATTCTCAAAAATTAATCAGTTTTACTTGAAACTTAACAACAAACGCTATAAAAATATTACAGTGGTGATTTATTTAATTTTTATGCAATACATAAAGCACAAAAAGTTTAACGCAAGAACTTTGGGAATATGACTCGATGACAAACTCCGTTAATTTTACGCAATTACTGTACGCAACAAACGATTACTTTATTGTCAGAAGGTGATAGTAGCGTTTGTAACTAATACGTCCTGCAGTCCCCCTGCCTGATAGGATAAAATAGTCCGAAAGTTAAAGCAAGTACTTAATAAGTGCGTCGTTGGTACACCCAAGCAGACATTTACGCCATTCACTGGTGCAAGCTTCATCAATGACTGTCTGCTGCAGCCCATGTTACACGTCAATCATCCACTGCTTTAGTTCACTGACATCACGGATCCTCTTCTGAGCACTATTTGAACTATTACAGAATAAAAATGGCGGTTATTCGACAAAGGTTTGACGTCTTACGAACGACATTAGTAATTATACCATTTTAAAACTTACAGAAATATAGGCCCGTATTGCAAATGTTTTTAATGTTTTGAGACTGACGTAATTGAAGGCACAGGTTGACATGTAAACACAGATAAATAGTTAAATGTCTGTCAAATTTATAAAACAACAATACAAAACAATATACATACAATATCCCCAAGGAATTGTATACGTTTCAAAATTCATAAAGATGAATTTATTGTTGCCTTTTAACGACAATGAAATTAATTGCCTCCATGGTTTTGCAGTTATGAATGTGATGTTATAATAATTATCAATCAATCAATCAATCAATCAATACGGTTGTATAGAGAATTAGAACAGCATGAGTTCATACACCGGCGAATGCGCCTATACAAAGGCGTTGCCAACAGCTCGAGACTAATCTTGGTATTGGACGTCGTTCTCATCTGCATAACAGGTGCGACCAATGAACCAATCAGCGCTGGACTGGCGAATCTGCCATCAGCAGATAGCGAGTTCGTTCTCGTACGCTGCAGTGTCGCGCGGGTCAAATAATTATGAACTATGAGTTTCACATATAACGTGCGACTTCAAACCAAAATTCGAACTATGATAAAAATTTCATAGATGAGTGACTGGGGCAGCGCCAGGCGTCAATGAGGACGTAGCAGACTTTTCGTAATAGCTAGGTTACACATCTATACATTGATATGAATAATTTTTGCACTATTTTCACGGTCGTTACTATAAAGCCGCCACCCGCCTATAATGTGAGAGAGTAGATGATAATGACTGGTTCTATTGCGATAGGGTGATGAGAAGATCTTCGCCGTTGATTGGCAGGTGCGCCGGGCGATCTATGCCCGCAGTGACACGCTCTGGCCTCCGAGTACCTGCTCACCGCCTGCCGCCGACGATGAGTGCGTGCGGGCCCACGACGACGGCGCTCAGTGGCGGTCAGACGTCGACCCGTCGGCCGGGAATCAAACCACGCACGGCCTACAAGCACATTCCTCACCGTGACAAGCCGCCTCACCTGGTGGCTCGACGCAACGCGCGTGAACGTCGTCGAGTTCAGGCCGTCAACGCCGCCTTTATTCGTCTACGTCGTCATCTGCCACACCCTGTCGTCGGCAAGCACAAGAGACTCTCTAAGGTAAGCCTGGTCCATGAGTCAGGCAACGATAAAGCACTCACAGAATGCAAACTGACGTTGATGCGCTGCGTTTAATTATATACATTTAAATTCGTTCGCCAGGGGGCGGCGCGCTATTTTCCGACGTAGGCCTATACAAATGTGCGAGGAATTTGAAAAAATTCTGGCAGATCCGGATCAAGATTGCGCCAAAAATCTGATTTTTACTCAAATCACATTTCGCTTTTTTGTTTATTATATTCAAATTTAGTTCTTGGCTCAGTTTTAAACGACTACGTCGCTTCCCTACGAGGACTAGTCGTGCATGTTGTACATTAATACTGTCGAGTGGAGAAAAACTCGTTGCATACAAAACAAGTATGTCGGTCCTTATTGTTGGGCCGAAATGTACGCTGGCCACGTTGCACGCTCCCCCAGGTGAGTGGTGAGTCACGGTGAGTATGCCGACAGGACAGACAGACGGACGGACGCCAGACCGTTACATTACGCTTTCCGCTATAGACGCGGCCAGCGTTGCTAGATAGACGCTTGTTAAATGTGAGCATATTCCTGAGTATACATCTGGGACTTGGTGACACCAGTGGCCGATATACTGCATTGCATGCGTCGTCCTGTGGCTGGCTATACCTCGTCGTTGAGTGGACACGTCGACAAATCGCCGACAGAGCTTTCCTTGTTGCCGCCGACATCAAACAGACTCAGACTCAGGCTGCAGACAGACCTCAAGCTGGTGCGATTAATAGACGTATTTCGCCGTGAACTTAGGACGAATTTATGTGAGTCTGTTTACTGCGGGCACGAGAGAACAGGTTGAAATGTTTTGAAATGCACTCTCAGTCTAGGCCGGCTACTAGCAATACATCAGAATCAGATGTTGTTACAGTTTTACACAACGGTTGTGAAATCACAGAAGAAAAATAGCGGTAAATAAAAGGCTGTTGTGACTGTTTGCGGTTAACATGCCATCTGCAGAGCATCACCGTCACCGCCTTTTAGGACAATAACAGATCTTAGGCCCATTGGGTCCATATGTAACAGCAGAAAGTAGAATCCGCACCTCGCGATAGTCAGACGTGAGACGAGTATAGTTATGACAATGACGATATTCACCGCTAATTTCACATTAAACGTACGATGAGCACTTGAAGACATGAGTAATAGACACAGTAGCTTATACGGTTGATTATTGTGTTCTCAGGTGAAGACATTGCGATGCGCAATCGACTACATTAATCACCTACAGAGACTGCTGCATGACAACGACCTAACGACCACAGTCACACAACAACAACATCACGTGACCAGCAGTACCCTCCCGCCTCACGATGACGTCACCTCGCCCACAGCCTATCACCGTTCGTCTTGGACCAGACCCTAATACAGGTAAGAAAGTACAGGTGATGTTCGGTCCACCATCCATGTACCTGCAGGATGTGCGGTTCGTAAACAGATTCCAGTTTTGAGCAGTCAGTCAATGAATTGAAATTGATCGTAAACATCAATTTCTGTTGCGTATGTATTGCCGAGGATTCAAATTTTAATTAAGATTTTTAATTTGTGAATTTCAGGCATGTCATGCGTCGTCGTTACAGTGATGGTTGGGCGTATAGACTTAATATGGCTGAATTCAGTAGGTTAAGAAATTGACATAAGTGAACTATATTGTTGAACAAATAAAACAAAAACACAAATTAAACATCAACACACATCACAGTCGACCGCCATTGCTTTGAGACGTCGATGAGTCGCAATCTCCTCATGTGGTCGCGACGTGCAAATCAAACCTCGTTGTTAGTCGTGCTGTCCATAGACGAAGATCTGCCGAGAATTTCCGGCGATCTGTAATCATTGCTGAGTTATGGTGGCCGGAAGTCTAAAAACGTCAAACGTGAATCCAATATTCGGCTGAAGCCTAGCTTCGAGCCGAATAATAAACTATTTCATGGAATAATCGCACCTCCCACACTCCACCGCGCCTCCATCCAGCCCTCCGTACTATCTTTACGTGCGTGGCGTGGCGCCTATGCTGACCACACCACCACTGACAACTTGATCGACAGACAAGTTTTGGAGTAAATTTGATTTGTCCTCACGATAGTTTTAGTTTTTTACCGTTTTACGTTTCAGCTGCTTGAGACTGCGTTCATGTTCAAATTCGTCGCTCTTCGTGTACTGTGATAGTGAACTTAGTGCACGTTTATTGGTGTATTTGCTGCAGGAATGTGACGAAAGAACATAAAGTGATCAGCCAACGAAAGGCTAGCCAGTGAAAGAACAAGCGTTGTCACTTGCCTATACAAGTCTAGCGGTGTCAGTTAACCCACACCATGGAGAATCTTTACTGGTTTCCGATGGTGACTTTTCCTGCAGTTTCGTCGACATTGGATAACATCATCTCTATCCTGGCGGTTCATCTGTTTCGTTTGAATTATTACTGGCCCGCCTAATAGGACAATATGGTTTTTGCTTGCTGGCGTCTGTCGTCTGTCATCGTCTGTAGACTGTGACGCTGCCAGCGGGCGGGCGGGCCGCCCGCCAGGCGCGTGGCCGGTCGGTAGCCGCCGGGCCAGGCACGTGGGCGGTTGGCTGCCGACGCTGCATGGCGGACCAGTACGGTTACGTCGCGTTAGGGCGACACCTTGTTTGAAGCACTGTTGACATCGACGACATCTGGTAATGTCGACACAATCATAATTCAGCGCTACTCCACATTCGACAAATTTTGTAGCTACGTGATACAACAAGGCTGCCTGCTTGTACAGTCACAGTACACTGGTGAACCTGCATGTTCATGCCTGCTGTATTCAACAACTGAATCATTTCGTCGCGTATTCGTAGAACGACGACATCAGCTTTGCCGCTGAAAATGTTTTCCGTAGGACTCTGATCTTACTATTGTGGATCTTTGTCGCAGTGATGCTGTACTTCATAACGCAGGTCTCGATTATTGGGGGTGGGATCCTCCCCAATTTTTCCAGAAAGGCAAAATAGCAATCTTAACTTGGCGAGTTCGTTGGATAAATTTTGGCATAATCAAGATATTGTATATGATTTTAGAGCACAGCTGCAGGGAACCGGAAGTCGTAGTGAAGTATTGTGTGATGAATTTTAGTAACGTAGTTTATCGTGAAGTGATTTCAAGATGCGGGCATAGAGGCTTCGGCCTGCGCTCGTAAACTCCGTCTACGTCTACGTCTACGTCATTGAATACACAGTGTAGCATGATTGAACATACTGAGCAAAATAAGTATGCAAAACACAACAGCAGTTAACTGTAGTGACAGCAGATGGCGCCAACCACACAAGAACGGGCGACCATCACGTTGGGACGCATCCCTTTATCTCTAGTTTTCATTTGAGATGTGATATTGCAAGCTTGGTCAGACTTCATAATCGAATTGTCAACATAAGACACACTGAAAATACTGTTGTCTTGTTAGCTAATCGTGTACAGTTTTATAGCCTAGACTATTCTCACAAAAAAGCTCAGCTACTGCAGAGTGACCGCGCGACGCTTCATGCTATATTTCACGAGGCATGGGAGTGAGAAACATTTCAAACAGCAAAAGTGGCCTTTAAGGTCATTCAAGGGCATTGGCAATGGTGCCATTCGATAGGCCACATACGATTTCCTATTAGACTTCCACTGCAACTATGTCTCTATCTTGCACTCTTAACTAGATATTATCATTTATTTCCCAGAATGTATAGAGGTCACGTGACTCTTAACACATCCTTTTTGGATGTAATATATCACGCATGCAGGAGTACTCCTGTGTGTCAATCAACATGCAAAATTTGAAGTGCCTAGCTTCACGAGACGGAAGGACAGAAACACGACAACAGCATACCGCGCTAGCATAGTGTCGCGCGGTAAAAATCCGTCGTGATTCTTGTATATTGCAGGCTACAATAGGCCTAGCCGTATTTCTAAATGCGAAACTATATCAAGATGCATTCGCTGTTATTGTTTATCGTTGTAAAAATCACAATACAAATTTGAGGTGAGATAAAATTAAAGACCTTGTCATAAATACATAGACAATTCCTTTGGAAAGCGGCCAGTGAAAGAATTATGACAAGAACTCATCAGGAAATGAGATAGCAAACGTCAACTTTTTACGACGATATCGCACGTACGTACTTCAAAATACTAAAAAAGAGAACCTACTTTGTTTAACCAAATAGACGATAGCTAGCCAAGTACTGCGCATTCAGTCTTGAATTTATGAATATGCTACAGCCCACCTTGCTGTTATAGAATATTTGTGCCATGGGAGTCGCGCGGTCCCTCTGCAGACGTTTACTAGTAGACAGTAATCGCAAATTGCCCATAAGTATGGCTTTGTCAACCACTTTTAGGCAATGCGCCCCGGACACTACCAAATTCGGTAAAATAACGCAAAATAAGGGCCATTTTGCCGTTCAATTTCATTCAAAATCACCGATATTTGTACCAATCGAAAGCTTATATACGACTTCTTATCAAAACGATAGCTGGGCCTGTACTGCGCATTAAGTCTTGAATTTATGAATCTGCTAGGAATTTATACCATGGGCGTCGCGCGGTCTCTCTGCAGACGTTTACTACTAGACATAGTAATTGTAAATGGTCCATAGTTATGGCTCTGTCAACGACGTTTACACAATATGCCCTTAAAATTACCAAATTTCTTAAAAATCACGCAAAATAAGGGCCATTTCGCCCTTCAAGGTCATTCAAGGTCACCGATTTTGGTACCAATCGAAAGCTCATATACAATTTCCTATTAATGATTAATACTAACTTACCTCCTAT
>Ga0209780_1002969_pt1 | contig 12389 bp, 2 predicted proteins | sample WorMetexBAHAMAS2_FD_187384 | JGI IMG/M metagenome (GOLD analysis project Ga0209780, IMG submission 187384) | Marine gutless worms symbiont microbial communities from Max Planck institute for Marine Microbiology, Germany - Inanidrilus exumae... | ecosystem: Host-associated > Annelida > Digestive... | reverse complement strand
TTCCCGGCGTCACGCAGGAAGCGGCGTCGACGAGGGATGCTCGTTTCCGTCGGGCTGCTGCTGCTGCTGCTGCGCGTTGACGGGGGCCACGGCGCGCCGCGCTCCCGGTCGTCATCGTCCCGTGACGAGGCGATGACGAGAGGCGAGGATCTGGTGACGGACACGGAGTCCGGCCGTGTCCGCGGCATCCGCCACCGCGCTCCGCACCTTCGACGACCCGTGGATGCCTACCTCGGCATCCCGTTCGCTAAACCACCGCTCAACTCACTCAGGTTTCGCCCTCCGCAGCCGATCGAAAAATGGCGAAACATCTACAACGCCACTCGACAACCGAACTCTTGCTACCAGCTCCACGACGCCAATTTTGGCACCGACTTTTACGTAAGTAGCGCGTTTACAATTCACTTGGCACGCATATGTCACATTTTACGCAAACTGTTGTTATTTTCTTCCAGTTTTTACGGCGCGACGCATACGCAGCGTACATGCATAGCGCTATATATGCTATGGTTCTGTTCGCCTGTCTGTTACAGGTCGGAGTTTTTACAAAAAGGCTGATCGGATAGAGCTGGATTTTGGCATAGAGGCTAGGCTACCATCAGCGTGTGGAATGCATTCTTCAAGCTCATTGGTATACAGATATGCAGAGTGTGACCGCGTGTGTATACCTCATAACCCCCCCCCCCGAAAATCATTTTAGGTTTGCGCAAGACACGATGCTCTAAAAATGATAACTTGACGATGACTGTTTCTGCCAAAGATATAGCGTGGTGTGACTGGGTATGCGCAGGGTGCGAATATGTGGAATCCTCCTGCGAAGGTAAGTGAAGACTGCTTGTACTTGAACGTGTGGGTGCCGTACAATCGTCCGCGCACTCGCCGATTGCCGGTGATGGTGTGGATCTACGGCGGCGGCTTCTACAGCGGCACGGCGACGCTCGACCTCTACGACGGAAAGATCCTCGCAGCGCTCAACAACGTCATCGTCGTCTCGATCGCCTACCGCGTCGGCGCGTTCGGCTTCCTGAGCCTCGACGACCCGAGCGCTCCGGGCAACGCCGGCATGTTCGACCAGCTGATGGGCCTCGAGTGGGTCCAGCAGAACATCCGTCACTTCAGCGGCGACCCCAACAGCGTGACGCTGTTCGGCGAGAGCGCCGGCTCGGTCAGCGTCAGTCTCCATCTCCTCTCGCCGCTCAGCCACGGCAAGTTCCACCGCGCCATCCTCCAAAGCGGCAGCGCCAATATGCCGTGGGCGACTCTGACGCAGACCGAAGCCAAGCGACGTTCGCTGGAACTGGCGACGATCCTCGGCTGCCAGCAGACCGACGAGATGGCCGCCGTGGCCGACTGCCTGCGTCGATTCACACCGCAGCGGCTCGCCGACGAGCAGTTCGTCAGCCGCGGCCCGCTCCCCTTCCCTTTCCTCCCGGTCATCGACGGGACCTTCCTGCCGGACGCGCCGCTGAAGCTGCTGAACCGCGGAGCGTTCAAGCGCTGTCCGCTGCTGACCGGCTTCAACACCAACGAGGGCTCGTACTTCATCATCTACTTTCTATCGGATTACATGAACCTCACCCACCTTATGATGAACCGCCACCAGTTCCGGCGCTCCATCGACACGCTGTTCTTCCATTTTCCTCAGTACCCGCAGAAGGTCAACTCTTTCGCGATGGACGCCATACGCTACCAGTACACCAACTGGCGGGATCTGAACGACGTCCGAGAGAACGTACGGATGTTGGATGCGGCTCTTGGAGAAAGCCAGTTCATCTGTTCCAGCAGCCAGTGGGCGATGACTTACGCCGAGGCCGGCGAGAAGGTCTACAGTTACTACTTCACTCAGGTTTGCACGAAATTCCTCACGTAAATGTACAGTATTGTAGCGGATATTCGGCGAGGTATAGCAGTAACAGTCATGTCCGTAGGCCGAGAGCTTCTTCTGTGTAAAAGGTAAAAAATGTTTCCCATACGCGTTACCGAGCGTTGGGCCCAGAGCTGATCCCGGTGTGCAGGCAGTCAGCCCGCAGGTGACTATAAGTCATCCACCCGACGGTAGTATGCCATTACTTTTCGCCAAGCCTGCGGTTACCTTCCTAGCCACAGAGCATCACAGCCCCTTGGCCGGTACCAAGTTATACTGCTTGGTGACAGAGGCACATATTATGTAACAACAATGGGCAAATTGTTCACACTTATTGAGTGTGAACAATTTGCCCATTGTTGTTACGCAGCTTTGCCCCGAGTAGCATTTGAACCCACGACCTGCTGATCGCAAGTCCAACGCTCTACCCGTTGCGCCACCGCTGTGTACACGAATTAAAATATAACGAAGTGTGGTTCTTACGTGTTTAACCACGCGGGGTATAGTTTTCGGCGGCGTCTGTCTGTCTGTCTATTTTCAGCACGATATCTCAAAATCCGATGCAGATAGGAGTACCGAACTTCATATAGAAATATTTTGCCATGAGTCCTGGAAACCCATTTTTTGGGGCCGAATGTTCAAAAGATCAAGGTCACCAGGCACAAAAACAGTACCTGCGTTGGTTTTTGCATTTATGTGAGTGCTGGCTTCTTCTAGTTAAGTTCAGCATCGTTTTACGTCGTTTTTGCCGCGCGATACATATGCATGTCGCGTCATACGCTATTGACAGCGTCAGTCAGTCAGTCAGTCTGTCTGTCTGTCATGCTGCATCTTGTCTTACATCGAAATGGCAGAGCCGATCATCAACTAATCAACAACGACTGTAGCCCAGGAACTTCAGTTTTCTCACACGAAATATAGAACAGACATCTTTACGATACTTTCATCAGGGCTTTTACTGGAAGGGTAATGTAGACATGTAGCGACTTCACAGAAATATGTGGCTATATCGTATAAACGTTATAAGATAGAGACGAGACCTTACATTCCTCCAACTCCAGCGTACCATTTTCAATGACCTTGAATAATCCCTATGTTCAATTTCAGGATCACGATACCATAATGCAGCTCCATTGCATCGCATGGCTGGTCAACGCCGTTAAACTTTGAATATAGTCTAGCGATATAATATCGTAGCTGTTAGTAAAGACTTGATAGATACTGGACGGCTTCGTTCGTGATTACTGAGTGAAAACTAGAAAGCCCTCGCTGGAGATTACACCAAACGCTTTAGCACAAAGAACGCGACAAACAACCAAAATTACGTCACGTTATGTTGCAGCTTGTACATCTATAACCAAAACGGGATATTTTCCACCATACACAGAAATATGTAGCTATATCGTACTGTGCCACTGTGCCACGCCACCCTCGTTGGTTGCGTGGCACAGTGGTAGAACGTCGGTCTTTGGCCGGCGAACTTTCCCTGTCCTGCGCTCGACCTGCAGCTGATGGGTGACCACTTATGTGAGTAAATCGTCCTCTACAGGTCAGCCAACTAGGCCAACTCAGCCTTTAATCCTTTCGAGGTCGATAAATTGAGTAGTGCTGTAATCGGATGTTTGCTTCCTCGCACGGGTATCGACGTCTGGTGAATGCTCACGGGATGAAGGCCTAGTGTGTTGATTGGAGCGGTGGTGTGTTTGCTAGCTGCATAACGCGGGCCAATTGTACGTTAACGCGTGCAAGTGGATTGCCGCAGTTTGCGCTGCAGCAACATTGGCTCTTGCCAATCAACTGCCACTTCCGAGATTGTAAAGCGCGCTGGTCCGGTAATCGCGTAAGTTGCGCGATATAAGAATCCGACCTTTACCTTTTTACATTTACGACCGTGACCTTTGATCTGGGATCTTGACGTTCGAACTGAACGTAGTTGTGGTCAGGATGAGCCAGCATGCCAAATATCAAATTCAAAAGTTATTCTCAGGACACACAGACACACGAACACACCGGACCTGTTGCTCTACCCGGACCACTAGAGTAGTCGGCAACGATCCGATCTGCTGGTTGACTCCATCACTGAACTGATAACCGACTGCGAGTGAAGACGGCGGTGTTGTGTGATGTTGATGCAGCGGTACAGCGTGAATCCGTGGCCGCGCTGGATGGGAGTGATGCACGGAGACGAAATCATGTTCGTATTCGGCGATGCGCTGAAACCGACGCGCAACTACTCGCTCGAGGACCAGCAACTCAGTCGACAGATGATGACCTACTGGACGAACTTCGCAAAGACCAGGTCAGTTCACAGTTCACTGCATGGGAGGCCGCCGAATTGACGATGATCTCTCTTCAGACGCACTAGGCTAACTAATTCAAACCAGGTACTGCATTGGGTATTTTATCAACGATCTACGAAGGGCACGGCTTCCGACAGACGCCCCAGATAGTGTGATCCAAGCACCTGTGTTGACTGGCCGTTGACAAAAAGCATAGCACGACCAGCTGTTTCAACACAGTCCGTCAACACGGGTGGTCTGTTCACCGGCGCAAGTCTACACTCCCCGTGAACACGGGCCGTCAATCAACAGGGACCGTGTTCACAAGTGGTAAAAACTAAAAGGATACCTGTATACACTCGTGAACACGGCCGATGTTTATGGGCCGTGAACCGGCGTCCGTGAACACGTTCCGTGGACACAGGTAATGTGTACCGACCCCAAGCGACAAGATGGCGTGTAGACCGCCAGGTAAAAGGGCAAAATGCGACCGGCTTCGGCCGATGGCAGTCGTCAGCGTCGAACCAAAAACAGAAGTAGGCGTCTTTGACGCCGGTCGGCAATGGTGCGGCCCGCGAAGATGTTCGCTGCGTGTGATGGGCACCATCTGCTGCTGCTGAGGCAGTGGGAGTAGAATCATCGAACGCCGGCGGCGACAGACAAACGGCGTCGCTTCTTCATCTGCCAGAGGCTGAATAGATCTACGGCTGCCGGCTGCGACGGCGTTCAACAGCAACCGCGGGCGTTGATAACATCGCTCGGTGGTCGTTATGACGCAAGCAGCGTCACGCCGCAATAGTCGACGTCGTTGTCTAGATCTAGATCAACGACGCCACTCTTGCGATTGCAAGCTGTACAGCGGAACACAAATCGGAAAGTGTACTTGGCCTATAATTTTAATAGCCATATCGATTGTGAATGACTTCTTAAGGTGACAAACAGTCGCGTATACTGTAAAAGTGGCAATACCTCGGAAACGGTGTAAGATAGAGACACTGTCGACTCAGCCTTCTACCCTTTGTGGGACGGTAAAATGAGTACCAGCCAAAGGGCGGTGATGCTCTGCGGCTGGGGAGTAAAGGCAGGCATGGTGTAATTTGCAGGTAAAACTGTGTGATCCATGTCTGAGCGCATTTGAGGCTTTGTGGTAAAACGCGCTATACAAATAGACGCATACTTTACTTTACTGTTACTGCAGGCCACTAGTAGGAAGTCCCGTATGGCCTATCTAATAGCGCTATTTCCGATGAGCTTGAGTGACCTCGCCTATTGCACGTTTTTACAAATGTGCTTTTTCGTACAGGTGTTAACAGTTGACAAGATTTCAACCGATAAATAGCGACGCTCGGTCCCGCGGCGATAGCTGAGCCTTTTGTTAATTTTTATTCTGTACTTTGCGTTTATTTTGTAATAAATATGTCGGCTAAGAATTGCATAAACGCCGTATGTCTATGCAAATGATTGCTACAGTTCACCTGACAGACTGAAAATACTGAACAAAATAAATAGGCCTAGTGATCGTATATGTGCCTCCGGTGATAAATATTGATTCTTCTCAGTTGCACAGTGTGCTTCTTAAAAGACAAGTGATGGATCAATAGCAGATGCTTTCACGTTGAGAAAATCGTTTTCGTATCACGAAGCTTTTGCATTGCTTTGCTTTGTTGTCGGTTCGATTAGCGACAACGTTTCCTTGGAGAGTTTTTCTACGTTGCGGGAATTGGTAACTGGCAGCGCAGTCGATTAACTGGTACAATCTTGTTCCAAACCGAACCCAATCGAGGCAGATCGTTTGCGTCAGCCAATACTCTCCAGTCCCATCTGCGCCATATATCAATACGTTCTCGTGGCACGCGCGTTTTCTTATCGATTTGCGCGCACATCACAATAATCGAAAATGGCCGCCGCGTGAAACGGCGCGCTATCACAGCGACGGATCGAACTCGGCGCAGTATAGGTCGAGCTTGATCGTTGCCACCCGCCTGACACAATCCAACCCTTTATTACGCGGGCCACGTCTAGCGGAAAGCGTATTGTAACGGTCTCACGTCCGTCCGTCTGTCTGTCTGTCTGTCTGTCCCGTCGGCATGCTCACCGCGACTCACCAGGGTGCAGCATGCGACGCGGCCAGCGTACATTTCGGCTCGACATACTTGCTAGGCACACAAATGTCCGCAGCACTAGAAAGCTCCCACTCGAGGTCGCACCGACCACTTTAGCATCATTTCCTGCAAAGTCAGAGGTCAAAGGTCAAAGTCTCATTTTCCTCCTGAGACCTTGCACTTTGGCCAGTGACCTTGCCTTCGAACACGACCTATAGATAGTGTCAAGCTCAACCATCTTGCTAAATATCTAGGTCAAAGATCATCAGTTGTTTATAAGTTACATACCGTCACGCCGCTCTGCGGCGGGATGACTTGTACCCGCCCTTTCGCCCGTCCGCCCCCGTAAGCCACGCCCCTGGCGTGACATCGCGATTTTGGCTTTCCAGCCGCTGCCTGCGCCCCTATTCCCGCCCGCAGCCGGTCTGCGCCCGTCGTCCGTCCGCGCCCGCCGCCTGAGCCAGGCCCTCACCTGTCCGACCGGGCACGTAAGCCACGCCCCTGGCCAGATTCACAATCCGATTATTATATATAGATTATCCGCACACGCACCTAACTGATTGCTGTATCTGACCCACTACAGTAATTTTAATATTGGTATACTAGCCCAGGTACAGCAAAGAAGTATCTAAGCAGGTGGCCGGTGTATCACTGTGCCAACATGATGTTCTCCATTTTAACGCACAAACGTCACACGTAATTAGTATAAACATGCAGTCACAGGAATGCCAAAAACGCACGCCGTCACTGTTATTGGCGCTTCGTGACCTTGACCTTTGAATTTTTTTACCTCAAAATAAATGGGTTTCCAGGAGTCATCGTGAAACATTTGTGTGTCAAGTTTGGTGTTCCTAGCTGTAGCCGCGTTTGAGATAGGCCTACATGTATCTTGCGGATAAACAGACAGACAAACAAACAATCGCCTGTGAAAACCCTATCTCCGCGACTGCCGTCGGCGTGGGTAATTAAATAAAGTATTTGCAGGTGAAACTCTGAAAAAATATTGAGATGCTGCGATGAGAAGAGTTGCACGTTAGTCTCCAGAAGTGCTAGTCCTACATAACAGGGCGGATCCACGATTTGAGAAGGAGGGTTCGTCAGGGGCATAAGGGACGCACGTATCCCAGTCAGGTCCAGGCGCAAAACCGTGATAAGGGGTTTGGAGATGAAGCCCCCAGAAGCTGGTGGTATTCTGCAAAATTATACTACAGTGATGTAATTTGGAAGAAAGCAAAAGTAAACGATCGATTTGTCAACTTAGCGTTATAGACGGCGGTTATGTAGATCGTCGGGAGGCGCGAGGGGTTCATTTGAACCCAACGAACCTCCTGGATCCGCCATATGGAAGAAATGTAGCAGGATATGAACCCATAGTGCACAAGAATCAGCGACAATTACGCGGCCGTCAGCTACATAAGATTGATAGCAATAGGAAAATTTGCGCTCTATTATCACGCTGAAGTCGGTTTACTTCGACTATACGTTTCCCTCTGTGTATCGCTAGGTCGACTATAGCACTTAGCTATGTGGATAACACGTTTCCTGGTTCTTTCGCCCTTTCAAAGTTCAATACGATCCGTAAGCGTAAATGCGTATACTGTGCAGTTTGTTCGCCAGCTTATTTCTAACTGCACATTCTACACGGTTGAAATCTTCTTAACTGCTGCGAAACTGTCTAAAAATCGTCTTCGGAAAACCTTGCATGAGTGACCTTGAAGATTATTTTAAGTTCATCGGAAATGACGCAATTCAATATGCCATGTATATCACTTCCTATTATTAGTGGTCTGTAGTAACAACGTGTCTCTCTTGTACTGTTTCCGAGATAGTGCCACATTTACAATGCACGTGACTGCCTGTGACCTTGAGTAGTCAGTCCTTCAGTTTTGATAAAGACAGTTGACACTAGATGAAAAGTACTCTGAGAGAGTACAACTCCCAGCGAAAGCGAAATTTGGGGGGGGGGTTGTCGCCAACACTTGGCAACACTTGCCACACCTACTGTTAGAAGTATAAAATGTAAACAATTGCCGGTTTACGGAGTTTTTTGACCGTTACTTCTACATCCCTCTACCGATCGTAACGAAACACGAACTTGGTCTTCCCTTTCTCCTAGGAACCTTCCCATAAAATGTGGCACAAATCTGTCCACAATCCTTTTAGTTATCGTGGTCACAGACACACAGACAAACATACAAACCAACGCCGGTAAAAACGTACTCCATCGCTTTCGCGGGGAGAATTACAGGCCTTATGCACCTTCAGATTCGTGTGTAAACATATCGTAGTTTATAGTGCTACATCTCCTGAGGTGTGGTAGTTAGAAAGGTTTTAGGCAGCTAAAAGCGACCTTCAAGGTCACTCAAGGGCATTGGTTATTGGTATTGGTGCCGTTAGGTAGGTTATATACGATTTCCTATTAATCTCCTGTTGCAACTATGTCTATCTTGTTCCGTTTCCGATATATTCCAAAAATTTTAAAGATGTCAAGTGACCCTGAACACATCCCATTCAGGGGTAACCTATAATAGTGCACTGGTACTAGTCAGTGGCGCGGTGGCGCAACAGGTAGAGCGTTGGACTTGCGATAAACAGGTCGTGGGTTCAAATCCTATACTCGGGGAAAAAGCTGCGTATCAACCTTGGGCAAGTTGTTTACACCTATGCGTCTCTGTCACCAAGCATTATAACTTGGTACCGGCCAAGGGGCGGTGATGCTCTGCGGCTGGAAAGGTAATATCAGGTCTGGCGGAAAGTAATGGCAGTCTACCGACGGGTTGATGACTTATGCGGGCTGATTGCCTGTACACAGGGATCAGCTCCGGGCCCAAAGCTCGGTAACGAGTATGGGAAGCCTTTTTTACCTTTTGCTCGCCAGTATCAATCTGCACACCAAATTTGAATTGCCCACTCCATCGATTTCTAAGATATGATTAGGGCGGTAGGGCCCCCGAAATTTTGAATGGATCAGGGTTGTTTTGTAATCTGTAAGCTAGGACTTGATTCCAAGTCTCTATCTCCACCAATTACGAAGATACGAAAAGCGACGCAAAATGTAGAAAATGACAGTGTTTCGGGTAGTTAGGGTCACTAAAGGTCTTTGGCAATAATACCATTCGACATATCGCATACGAGTTTCTATTAGCCGTCCGTTAGTAACTATGTCTCTCTCTTGCGCAATTTTTGAGATACAGCGAGATTTTGATCGAAAATTTCTGATTTTAACCTAACCCTTTTGTATTTGGCGTCCAGTTGTCGGTGATGCTATTGGAATTTCGCTATGCTCTTTGGTATTGTGGCGCAATTACGAAACAAATTTACGTATATAATTTCCTTGAAAACTATCACATTACTCCTCACAAGGAAATATCCGAAACCCCCTTTAAACTAAGCAACCGTTTGCTATGCATTAGCCCATTCCTGGAGCTATTTCTAATTACAGTCGTCGATAGACACTGACGTCACTTTCGGTCCTATTAGCACAGAAGCCGATTCCTGTACCGGTATAAAAAGGCTCACGTGGAGCGAACGAACTCATATCGGATGAGATTCGTCGGACTGTACACGATCGACCGCCTCGTATCCCTCAGGAGACGAATAAGAGTTCGGGAACTAGTGGAAGCGAAGCGATCGGACGAACCGGCAGTTGGACGAAAAGACCTTTCCTCCCTGCCAAAAGTGAGATATATCTAACTTTTCCGAACGTCCGTCTTCGTTTGGTTCGCTTTCCGAACGCGAACGAAACCGGACGAATAACCTGTACTTAGCGTACATAAATTTTCGCTGAAAGACACTTAAATTCTTTTTAGCGAAAACTGAACTAATCTGAACTAGTCCGAACTAGTCCGAGCGATAACGAATTAGCCCGTATGACTTCAAGCACGAAGACTAGCATCTTCTTATTAGGTTTCGTACCGAATAACCAGTAAGTCATTCGGTAGGATAGTACCGAAGCGTATGGGTAGCGGGTGAACTTCTAAGTTCAGTCCTACTTCGGAGTTCCTTTCATTAAATTGAACGGATTACGGAAGCATCCGAACCCATCGAATAGAAGCCTTCCTATTAGGATACCGAATCACCGAAGCAGTTACGTGTTGGTTCCTAATCCTTCGGATGACTGACCGCGGCTCTAAATTATGGGGAACTAGAAATGCGTGGCAGAGCCAAGCGTGTAGACCGCGCGGCATAGCAGTGACGCCCCCTAGCGAATAGCTGAAACAAAACTGAGTACTGATCGCCACACAAAACTCAGTACTGATCCCCGCAAGGTCTAGCAGTGATGCTGCCAAGCGCACGTGACCAAACTGGTGATCGACGAGGGGTATACATCTTTGTCCCTTTTAAACTCCAGAGTGACTGGATCGAAGTGCACCAAATGTTTGCATGATGTAGCCAGATCATCCACATTGAACCGTTTGAAATAGTAATTGCGATATTCGAATCCGTTTTGGAGTGCCAAAACAACGAATGAAGGTGAGTCGGCCAATTTCGAACATTTTAGCCGTAAAATTGGTTGCCATGGCAAGGTCCAGGTCCCCTGAGCGATCAGAAAAAGGGGACCAGGTCGGTAATCTACCATCACGGTGGCTGAAAACGAGAATTTTTACATTTGTCGTTGCCTTTCATTTCTTCGTTGCAGGTAATCGTAGACATTTCAAATTTAACGTGTAGGTTGAACATAGCAAGTCCTAGCCTACAGATGATAAACCGTCCCTGAAATGGGCGTGGCCACATCACATGACCTATAAAGCTTTAGTCTCCTTAAGATATCTCTGGAACGGCTTAGGCTACAAATTTCAAATTTGATGTACATGTTGATTATAGCAAGTGCCAGTCTACGGACGACAGATTGTCCCTGAAAGGGGCGTGGTCATTGTCACGTGACCGCTTTAATTTTTTTGCAAAATAAGCGATAATATCTTGAAAACGGTACACGATAGCTTCATAGTTTGTATTAAATTCGAATAGGAAGTCGTATGCACTCTATCGAATGGTTATGCTGCCGATGACCTTTGGTGACCCTAACCATCTTAAACCACCTCATTTTCTACATTAAGCGTTGCCTTATGCATATTCGTAATTGGTGATCGCAAATTTGATGTACAGGTTAAATGTGCAAGTCACAGCCTACGGACGACAAACCGTCCCTGATAAGGCAGTGGTCAGGTCATGTGACCCATTAAAAATTTTGGGGCTCCAATAATATCAGTGGAACGGCTGGACCAGAAGTCGTCAAATTTTGTACACAGGTAGCCTATATCAATTCTAGCAACAGGATGACATATCACCAACAAAGGGGGCGTGGTTATGGTCACATGACTGTTTTAAAATTTTGCCGGTTGTCGTGATGCAGCGCGTCGCGCGGATTTGTCAGCGACAGGTGAGCTACTTGTTTTTGTTACCGTGCACTAGATTAATCTGCTCCTTCGTCAGCTTTTGAGCGCAGGCAAATATTTCAGTAGGAGGGAGAGAATTCCAGACTGTAGGAGCTGCAATATGAAACGAGCGTGAACCAACATGAAGATTAGTGTGAGGGATGATGATCGCAAGGTGCGAGAAGGAACGTAGGGATGGAAGCGTTCATACAGATATGATAACTGAATTGATATCGAATTTGTTTTTATTTTATGTTTTTAATGTTTTTATTGACGTTTTTAATTTCAAAATTTGTTTATACAACTGTGTTTCATCGTTAAGTTGTACGTTGTACTGCGTGGTGTTATAGTGATCCGAACCAGGCTCCGGGAGAACGCAGTCTCGGCGAATGGCCGCTGCACACGCCGACGTCGCGCGAGTATCTCCAGTTGAATTCACGCTTTCTGGGCCGCCAGCCGGACAGGTCTCGCGCCGTCGGACGAGGTCCGCTATTGGCCGAGTGTGCCTTCTGGGGCGTCTACCTGCCCAAACTAATCGAAACTACAGGTATCGATTGCTTTCTGACCAAACTTTGAACCAAAATATCAATTTTTACCCGCGCGGCGCTAGCTATGCGCGGGTATAATTCGTCGTCGTGTGTCTGTGTGTCTGTCTGTGTGTGCCTGTTACACGCCGGAATTGTATCAAAACGGCTAAACGTAGGATCTCGCAAACAACGTCTCGTGATAGCACAGGGACTCTAGTTTTTTGACGCCAACATTCGTTGGT
>Ga0209780_1002968_pt1 | contig 12389 bp, 10 predicted proteins | sample WorMetexBAHAMAS2_FD_187384 | JGI IMG/M metagenome (GOLD analysis project Ga0209780, IMG submission 187384) | Marine gutless worms symbiont microbial communities from Max Planck institute for Marine Microbiology, Germany - Inanidrilus exumae... | ecosystem: Host-associated > Annelida > Digestive... | reverse complement strand
CGTATAGATCGTCAAAATCGGTCCACGTTTGCGGGCTGGGCGCGAAGAATAAGGCCGAAGAATAAAGCAAAAAATTAAAAAAAGGTACACCTAAGAAACCACAACACGTGTTTTTTACGTGTTCACCCAGACCACCCACGATGTCGCAGCGCCACACGGATTTGCATGTGTGGTCATACCCGCGACCCGATTATATATTCCAAGTTTCATCGAAATCCGTTCAGGTGTTTCGGAACCCCAGGGGGTCAAAATTTGGCCTTTCCCATTACTTTGGCTAGTCGCTTTTACAACAGCTTGTACTACCGTACAGGCCGTGATAACAGAGCGAGTGCTGCGAGCGAGAGGTAGTCAAACGCAGGTTTAATATTGTTGTAAGAGTTTTGTATATGAAGGACAGGAGCTTGTAGGATAGGCCTGCATGTATTCATTAGATTATGGCTGCAGAGAATGGAAAATAGGATGAGATTATCAGCATCAACCAGTGATGTTAAACAATCAAGGCCACGTGCTCAAGGCCGAGAGCCTTGAGGTCAAGGCCGATACCAAAATGTCGATGCCGAGGCCGAAATTTTGGCACCGAGTCCTTAAGATAACATCTCTGACTTTCCTATATAGAAATAGTTTCGATACTGATGTTCACTGACTTTTTGGTTAATTCCCTGATACTTCCAGGTTTCCTTCCGGACTCATGCCTCCGCGGACCATTTCTTTTGAGCAACCCAGTTTTTTAGTTTAGTTTTTCCTTATTTTCCCCGTTTTTTAGTAACGTGCACTCATAGATGGGATACGTCTATGCGTGCACTAGGCCTACTAGATTTCGGTAAGCTGGCTCTTTGTCCTTTTTGAGCACACCTGTGACACGTAGGCCTAATATTAATATATTGTCTCCGATGTCTCGTATCGTATAGCAATAGCCAAGTGGTCAGTGGTCAACTGGTCATCCTGTCAAAGATACTATAGCCGAAACGAACTTTGGTTGTTGTTGATTGGTGAATCGAAACTCAACAGTACAGCACGAGACTGCATTGCACGGCGAGTGATGACTGATAAGTGATGACCCTGAGCGGTAAAACTGGCGGGAAAATCACTGCACTGTTGTCTCACTCTCTGCGTTGTGACAGAGAAGCCCAACTATTCACCATATCGGACTGAAATGATACCACGATGAGTGAAGTGGTAACTGTAATCGTGATAATACAATAGGGCCTATCGTATAGCCTTATATTATCTCAGTTCGTTAATCATACGTTTCACTAAAATTAACTGGTTGAGTATCAGAAAGAAAATAATACATTTTTCTCACTTAACTCTATTGCCTTTGTTCCGCGTTTTAGCAAGACCGTCAGCTGGCCGCGCGCAGTCAGCTAGCGGCAAATTTGATTGCTGTGACGCTCGCTGGAAGAGAAGTTGACAGGGATCGAGTCAGAAATTTCAGGTTCCAGTAATAGAAGTTTATTAGCTTTACGTATAAAATGTCGATCAACAAGGCGAGAATGTATGTCGTCAAACGTGGTAAGTGGATAACACAATGGTAAGTAGGTGCTGACATTGTATCGCCGCGCCAGAATCACAGCAACACGGCATTTGGTAAAATGCGGGATACAAGGGATACAAGTGCGGGGCTGAAAGTGCGGGGAGGTGGGTAATAGCGTTAGTAAGGTTAGGGTTAGTGTTAGAGCTAGTGTTAGCAACAGTAATTAGCAATTTTACCCCCGCAATTTACTCGTTGTCACACCCGCATCCCCGCATTTTACCCATAACCCAGCAACACCACAGCGGCTGCGGCACAGGCTATGTTCGTTGTTGCCCGAAGATATAGATAGATAAAGATGTGATATAGGAGTTTGTTTGAAAATGTTCAGTGACAAACTGTTGTCGTGTAGAGCTAGTGGCAAACTGTGGCGTCAGTGTGTTAGCAACATTGCCGAGACATTCCTTATACGCTGCGGTTTGAGTTCCGACAGTCGGAACTTGTATTGAAGGAACTCGAACTAGAGTTCCGAGTGTCAGAACTCAACCCTAACCCTAACCGTAACAGTAAAACTAACCCTAACCCTAACCGGAAGTCTGGAACTCGTTTTGGAGTTCTGATACTGAGTGAATGTACACCAGATGGTGCCATTTGTATCAGCTCAACTGTAATTAAGAAAATAAACTGTAATCAACAAATGTCTTGATCTCTGTAATAAGCAGCAACTGAATAACTGTAAAACTGTAACTAACCCAAACTGTGCAGTGAATCAACCCGTAGATTTACGGTTAAAAGTGAAGCACTGTAAAATATGCAGATACAGTTACACCTTTGTTTGTGATGTACTATTGTAATTTGCTTTAGATGGACGCCACCAGGAAGTCCATTTCGACAAGATTACTTTTCGAATTTCAAAACTCTGCTATGGCCTCAACATGGACTTTGTCGATCCGGTATGTTGTGTGTCGTGACTGTTGTGTTGGAATACCACACCAGTAATTTACAAAATCGTGCAAATGGTCTTCATAGATAACCTACTCATTCTACTGTTTTAATGATTGAACAACCTGAAAGCAGTCGGGTGTCAGGAAGGATGTTGTAGTTATAGTGGTAACACCATTGAGATCTCTAGCATCTTCTGTTTAATCCAGATGTGCTTGTTACTATCAGCCAGGGCATGTAGGCAGTAAAGTGTAGCTCCAACAAGATCCTCCAGTTCATAAATGGGGTGTTGGCTAACACAAGTTGACCCATGATTGTGTTTGTGTGGATTGTATTTGTCATTAACCAAATGATTTATGACTGACAATAAATTTGTTTGACAAACACAACACTATGTTCAGAAAAAAGATATATTAAGGTGGCCAGATGAGACTTGTTCACTCCAAATACATATATAAATTTCATTTTAAATTTTTAAGGTATAGCTGGAATATTAACAAAAGTTAAAAGGGGTCCAGATTGTTGGCGCATCCACTATATACACTATAAGCATGATACAGTAGGTAATCAGTAATGTTCTTGAATGATTCTGTTCTTGTGACAGACTGCAATAACTCTGAAAGTGATAGATGGTTTGCATCCGGGTGTTACAACTGTGGCATTGGACAATTTGGCTGCGGAGACTGCGGCAACCATGACGACGAAACATCCAGATTATGCTGTACTAGCGGCTAGGATTGCTGTCTCAAATCTTCACAAAGAAACTAAGAAGGTGTTCACAGGTATATCACTGACGATTTGTTTTATTAGTGATGTTACATTACATTTTTATTAGCGAGGTTGAAACATTATTGTAATACATAGGATACTAGGTCTTAATCTGAGATATGGAAAGAGGTGAAAATGACATAACATGAGATTGTACACAAGAAATAAAAGATGTACCAACAAAGACCAGGTGCATTGGGTGGACATTGTTAGTACATATACTGGACTTATTTTACTGTGCGTTGTTGTTACAGCAAACATAACTGGGGAAAAACTCTTCTTTGGTATTAGATGATGATGATGATGATGATTATTATTAGAAAATACTAGTTTGTATTGTTGAAAACAGACGTGATGGATGATCTCTTCAACTATTTTAATCCAGCAACACAAGCTGCATCTCCAATGATCTCTGCAGAAGCCCATGATATCATCATGAAGAATGCTGATCGGCTCAATTCGACCATCATCTATGATCGTGACTATGCTTACAACTACTTTGGCTTTAAGGTACCTGCTGATGTCATTAGTGTTTCAGATGCCAACTGTATGATTATTTCGAGTAGTGCTGTGCGGTTCTGAATTTTCATCAATCGGTTCGGTTTCATTCAGTTTTGGATTAAAATTGCGGTTTCGGTTTCAATTTCAAAACCGTCACAGCACTAATTTCGAGTTAATTTTGAGATGATTACTTTTATATGAAAGTGATGCTAGTTGAATATTTATTGTAATTTAATATGTACTTCTGTTAATTGAATTATAATATCCAGTTTGTATGTCTTATTCAAACTGGTATGTTTTTTGTCATAACTAAATGACATGAATGTGATTATATAATAAATTATATGATCTTATAGTGAGAGTAATAATAATAAGTAACAATAACAGTAATAACAGGCCCTATCACCTGCTCGCACAAATCTTCAATCGTTTGCAGCTGTTTTGCATTTCGTTTAAACCGTTTCAACATTAGAGGATTCCCAATTTCCCACCTTGTGTAAATGTGTCAGTACAGTGTCGATACTTTGCCAAGCTATTGCGCGTGCGTGTTATTTTTAGGCTTTTCAGTCAATTGCAGCACATGCTGCATCAACAGCGCATGCTGCAACAGTGCATTGCAGCGACGATTTCTACTTACAACGGGTGGCTGCTTTTCACTCAGAAAATTACCCCTTTCACTTAAGGGGATCGGGACCCCCATCTAATACGTGGTTTGTATGGCCCAACGAGTCACCACCCCAAAATGGCATCTTGATCGGTGAACAACAGACAGACAGAGCGAGCGACTGACCCACCGACCAACCACGCAACTCTGTGCTTAGCAATGGGCCGCTGTCGCTAGATGCAAAGCGGACTAATCATATACATTTATCCCGTGGATACTGGCGTCAGAGAGCCAGGGTAAAGGCCGTGCAATGTCCCCTCACTCAAGAGTCATTAGATAAAGAAAGAATGCAGCTACTGCCTATATTTCGTTGGCTAGGGTTAGTGCTGTGGTGCCCTTCAATGTTTGTATGCTGTTGATTAGGTGACAGGAATGACGTCCATCCTGTGAAAAAGCTGTGCAAATTATCCTTAAAATTCTCTTTTAGACAGCTGGAAAAAAGTGAATTAAGGTGGCAATTTGCTAGTGCAGATTTACTTGGAAATAGGGATGTTAAAGAGTCTCGCCAAAGACTCGAGTTTTTATCTTGATCCCAGGAAATGAGCTTGTAGTGAGAGTAATAATAATAATGAGCAACCACTTTGTCTCAAGACCTGAAAATGTCAATGAATTTAATGGCTGTCAGGGAATTGACTAAATGTCAATGAAATGTTAGTGAAGTGTCAGGGGAAAATATTTATTGCTAACTTCATATGTGGGACTACACCTTTGCTTAGTGGACCTGTTGGCCACATTTGTTGCATGTTTTAAGGAGTTTGCGGTGTATTGAATTATCGCAGACATTTTTGTAGAATATGTGCTGACATTTATAGCTTACTGATAGCATGGACAATAATGTGTGCATGAGATGAATACATTGTGTAAGTAGGAGTGTTGCAAACAGGATTCTGATACCAGGGTAGATACCCAAAAACCCAGTAGGTTACTAGTTTGCGTTAAAAATGTTAGTGGTGTTATTTTTTAAATTGCGATTAATTCCTTATGGTATGTTCATTAACACGTTAACTAACGCGTTAAGGAACTAATCATGATTTAGCGCCACTAAAATTTTTAACACAAACTAGTCACACCAGTAGCAAGACTCAATGCAAACATCAAGATAATCGAACTATGCTCTTTTAATGAACAAACATTTTTGTTTTGATGATGAAATATACTGCTAATGCCAATGTTATTTAATTTTTATGCTGAGACTTCATTCACAGAGATGACTCAGTAGGTTTAAGAAAACCTTACTGCTAGCGCCAGATCGGCAATCTCATTGTTAGTGCTGCAAATGTTTACATTTCCTTGCCGTACAACATGGCGGCCAGAACAGCTAACGTACTCCCAGATAAAAATGTCGAAACTACGTCACTGTCAATCTGTCAATTTAATGGGGTTGATGGACTCATCATGGAACATTTCTGTGTCAAGTTTGGTGGTCCTAGATGCATCAGTTTTGGAGATACCATGTGGAAAAACAGACAGATGAACACAGGTTACCTTACCTTTGTGACTTCCATTGGCATGGGTGGTTAGTGGCTGAAGCATGGAGGACGTCCTGTCATCCAGTGAATGTAGGAAAGGCCACGAGTCATACGTTCGTTAGTTTAATAATGTCAGAAACATTGATAATATGTTAAACACTGTCCAAATCCAAACGGCAGTATTATGCTGATTAGATCGACTCTTGTGAGTCAACCTAATAAAGTGGGTCTCAAATGTCCGTTTTTTTGCGTACGTACTTACGTCTGTCCGTTCGTCCACAGTAAGTTCTTTCGATTTCAGTGAAATTTAGCGTGCAGGCAGATGTCGATGAGTGATGCACGATGGTATGCAGTATGACCCAATGCAAGGTCAAGGTCATGAGCTCTTGAAAGTTGGAAATCCTTTAATTTTAAAAAGCTATCTCCTCCGCCATTTACAATGGGCGATGGCAATTGACCACTGATTTTTAAACTAGGGCACAATATCTAAATTTGATCGGGCCAGATTTTTGACATTTGTCATAGTTTGTGTTATGTGACTTTGAACTTGGCAGAAACGTCAGTTGTGAAGAGTTGACCGTCAGTCCCGCATGGGCTAATTTATTTTCTGTTGTGTTCTGTTGTAGACACTGGAGAGATCATACTTGTTGAAAATTAATGGCAAAGTTGCAGAACGGCCGCAGCACATGTTGATGCGTGTTGCCATTGGAATTCATGGAGATGACATTGACTCTGCTGTTGAGGTATAGTATGTGGTGCAGGAAACAACGTGACTGATTTTCATAACATGTCAACAATGATGGACATGTCCAAATCATGACTTGACTTAAATCGCAATTAGGTCATTTTTGAATGTTCTGTTCTGTTTTTTAGCCGTCCTCGATTTGACGGTTGGCCCCACCATGAGATAAATGGGGAAACTACAGAGCTGTCATTCTGATTGACTCTTCCATGGGGAGTCCTGAATATAGGATATTTGATTTCAATATATACATTGGGATTTTAATTTTTTTGTCATGATTTTATTATGGTAACTGCCAAACTGAAAATCGCCTGATAGAACAGAAAGTAGGCCTTAGTTTTACACACTGTTATCAACTTATTGTACCTTCGTTGTCTCACTGGGCAAGACTGAGCAACAAGACTGTGGGTGTTCTGTTCTGTGAGATGGAAATGCACAGTTGCTTTTCTGCAGATGACTGCTGCTTTGCAGACATAATTACTGCCACGAGTGCTGCATGAACTGTATATTGTTCACTGCAACTTTTTGCATTTTGATGTCTTAAGATTGTAAATAAAAGGAAATAAAATTTGGTGACGAGATTAGAGAGTTGGTTTTGTATTTGCACTAAAGACTTAAACTTACGTACTTGAGATCCATCATTGAGACGATTTTAGATTTGCCCATCACTGTGTTACAGAATAACACACTGATAGTCTGTTAGTCAAATTATCTTATTTCTGTTGTAACAGATGTTTTGGCACAATATTATGTATCCATAGGGAAACCTCATTATTTTATTTTATCACAAATTACTTCAATTTATGAGGATGATGATGACCATGATTTTAATAGTGTTAATATTTGTTTTACCTCCTCGCTCCATAATTTTATTGTTTACATGGGGTTTGTAATTTTTCAAGCTATATTTGGTGATGAGTTGCAAAATGGTTTTGTTACTGCACGATGCTGTGCTAGTGTGGTATATGCTGTCATCGTGTGTCTCTGTATGTCAGTCTGTTCGTCATGTCACAAGTCGGAGTTCTACAAGGATGGCTAAACCTAAGATAACACAAACAACACTATACTGATTTTTTGTGGACCATGGACTCTAGTTTACTGGTGACAAAAATCTCAGCGAAATTCGAATGGGATGGGGGTGCCAAATAGAGGTGGGGTAGGTTCAGATCAGTGATTTTCGATCAATATCTCGCTATATCTCAGAAACGGTGCAAGATAGGGACATAGTTGCTATGGAAGGCTAATACGAACTCGTATGCGCTCTATCGAATGGCACTATTTTTCATTGACCTCGGGTGACCCCAAACCACCCCATTTTCAACATTTTGAATCCCTTTTCATATCTTAGTGGACGCAGATAGAGACTTCAAATTCGATAGGCAGTTTGATAGTCGTAGCCAGTCGTAACCCAAGGATGACAAAACATCCCTAAAAGGGGCAGTGGTCAGGTCACGTGAACCATTAAATTTTGGTGGCCACCAACCATATCTCTGGAATGGTTGAAGTTAGAGTGATCAACGTTTGTACACTGATAGGCTATATCAAGTCCCAGCATATGGCGGACAAATCACCCTATAAGGTGAGGGTCACAAGACATTTTAAATTTTTGTACCCCCAGTGATATCTCTGAAATGGCTAAAGATAGAGTTGCCAAGTTTTGTACGCAGGTAGACTATATCATAGCCTAGCTTAAGGATGACAAACCACCCTAATAGGGGCATTGTCAGGTTCACGTGACCTATTTTTTAAACTTTACTCCAGTCATATCTTTGGAATTGGTGAAGGTTGGCACTTCAAATTTTGTTTGTTGATTGATACAAAGGAGTGCTAGTACAGGCATGATATATTACTCCCGAAAGGGTTGTGTGATGTGTCACGTGACCTCCTTAAATTTAGGGAAACAAATGATAATATCTCGTTATCTGTGCAAGACAAAGACACAGATGCAATGGAACACTAATAGGAAATCGTATGCAGCCTATCGATGGCACCATTACCAATACCCTTGAATGACCTTGAAGGTCACTGCTGTTTGAAACCTTTCTAATTCCAGTACTTTGTGAAAAGTAGCGCGAATTTACTAACAGAGCATGTCGCACAGTCCTTCTGCAGTAGCTGAGCTTCTTGTTTCATTATTTGTATGTATAGACATACAACTTGTTGTCGGAGCGGTGGTTCACACATGCCTCTCCAACATTATTCAATGCTGGTACACCAAATCCTCAGCTTTCAAGGTTCTCTCTTCTGTTGCCACTAAATCAACTTGACTCTTGATGTATTTAGCCGTTATAACTTTGATTGCATAATGGATTTCTTTTGCGTAGTTCTAGAATAGCTTTTTGGAGAAACTGAATGATAAGCGAAAGAAAAAGAACTTAAGATGGTCATTGTGATTAGTGTTTACTATTTATGCTGTTTTGTGTTGGGTTTGCATTGTGCTGCCAAATATCTGCACGTTGTCAGCAACTGTTGTCTGCACTGCTAATGTGTGTTCAGAACAAGCTCAGCAGATGCTGCAATAGCCGATAAATATAAGCAAACCCGTTGCTTTACAAAACAAGATACTTGAATGTATGGGCACAGGATGGCATTTTCACTTCTCTTTGGGGAGGTGTACCTTTCCATGGGTAGATCTGGACCCCATCTAATATGAATTTAGCTGTCTTTTGTGGCAATCTTTGTACATTCCAAAAACTAACGCAATTCATTTAAGATGAAATGCGATACAAGTGTGTTTTCTTTAGTGCAGTGATGCAACAGTGAGTGGACGTGCCAGCTACTAGATCGCAAGGTTTAACATACTAATGCTATGGTATTGAGATATTGAAAATGGGCGTCCTAGAGTAACAAAGTTAAAAATTGGCAGTTGTGCTGCGAATGCGGAAGTCTGCATACCATCAATTCCTTTCCCCTTGTCTGCATTTAACTCAACGTCCTCCGTGAATGTTCCATAACCCAATGAATGTGTGTTGTATGTTAACAGCTGCTTTCTGCTGGCAATGCAGCAAGACAGCATTGAAGGTATTTATGACACTCTGAAGCAGTGTGCTCTCATCTCGAAGAACGCTGGTGGAATCGGCCTTCACGTTCACTGCATACGAGCTGCTGGCAGTTTCATTGCTGGGGTTAGTCTTCCTTGCACTTCTGTAATTGTTGTTTGACTGAACGTATGAGTAGTGACATAATTGTCGGTATATCTTTGTGTCTGTTAGTTGATATACGTGATCTTTCGATGCTGTTTGCAGACGAATGGAATATCAAATGGTCTGATACCAATGTTGAGAGTATTCAACAGTACGGCACGCTATGTCGACCAAGGCGGCAATAAGGCGAGTACTTCTTTACTCTCCATAAATCATCCCCTTTCACACTGTGCTGCTGACTATCACCATGTGTTATTTGCTTTTGCAGATGAAGAAGTCGATTTTACGTAATAAAAGCAGCAGAATGATTTCGATTTGTGGTTGATGTTATGATGTCAGCGACCTGGAGCGTTTGCGATTTACCTGGAGCCATGGCATGCTGACATTTTCCAGTTTCTGGATTGTCGGAAGAACACAGGTGCTGAGGAACATCGAGCCCGAGACTTGTTCCTTGGACTCTGGATTCCAGACCTGTTTATGCGTCGCGTGGAAAATGATGAAAACTGGACATTGATGTGTCCACATGAGTGTCCAGGTCTCTTTGAGGTCTGGGGTGAGAAGTTTGAAGCACTGTATGAACAGTAAGTAATCTGTGAGGCATCATTCACATTAGTAGCTGAACCACATCTGATGTTAACAATGATAACAGAATGTTGTTAACTGGCAGTATGAATTAGATGCCAATTTTTTACCCGCGTGACACTATGCTAGTGCGGTATCTGCTGTCATCACATGTCCATCTATCTGTGGCACAAGCCGGCACTACCAAAACGGCTAAATGTGGTATCTTGCAAACAATGCAACATGATAGCCCAGTGGCTGTAGTTTTATGATGCAAAAGATTTCTGCGAAATTCCAATGAGATCACACCCAACGGCACCAAATGCAGGTGGAGTAGGTAAAAATTGCGGTTTGCGACCGATCGAGAAGTTGCCAGCTCAGATGCCTTAACCCCAAAAATTTATGTCTGTCTGCCATGGTGGTCTGCATTCACGACAGTGCACTGGCGGAGGAATGCATGGTGTCATTATAGTAGTCGACGTTGGTTGATCACAGTTACAGTCCAGCTGACGTCAACAAGGTTGGTTGTACTGAAGTCTGTTGATGTCGTGCATAGCAGTGCATGATTGCTGTGCGATATTTGAGCCTACTGCAAAGATGCGTATACAAAACTATACAGGTAGCAGAATAAAAGATGGCAGTAGTGCTCCTCAGGCTGACATGTTACCTGTTTGCGTTATTCGTGCAACAGCAGGCCAACATTTATACTGATACAGAGTTTTATGTGGGTCTGTCAGTGATAGCTGAGCTTCTTGTGATTTCAGTAAAAAATGTCGCCTTAAAAACTGACACTCATGCTATCGGTTTAGAAAATGTGCCACGCCAAATACTAAACTTACCAGATTGTTTACTGTTTGCTGGTAAATTTACGAAAGATTAAAATTGAAAACCCAAGAACATTAGTCATCATTACGCTTTTGTACAAGTTATATCTTAGTCATCTTAAGCTGTCCCTTTTACGGATTCAAAAGCGTGTGCTTATGTTCACTGGGTTTTTTAATTTGCACTTTACTGTGTTTTGCATGATGAGAACCATAAATCTGTAATGGTTTGATGAGAAAAGTATTGACTTTGAAATGGTCAAGTATAGTGTGGTTTTGGTCTGTGCCTTGACAGAGCATATTTTTACTTCCAGGTCAGATATGTATATGATATCGTATGTGACTCTTAATTGTAACGTGTGCACCATGTCAGTGCATTGAAGAGAGGTCATTGTGATTCTGATGGTAATGTAGATATGAGAGAGAGGGTCGAGGCCGGAGGGTAGTTGCAGCGAGGAAGCTGTGGGATCACATCATCGGTGCACAGATCGAGACAGGAACACCGTTCATGCTGTACAAAGACTCGTGTAACCGCAAGAGCAACCAGCAGAACCTGGGAACACTTGCCTGCAGCAACTTGTGTACAGAGATACTCGAATACTGTGATAAGGACGAGGTGAGAAATGTTACTGGTTAGGTTTAGTGCAAGATGACAATGCAAAATGATTTAATGAAAAAATGTTAAGTTTGAACTGCAACAATCCATCACTATAGTTAGTTGTCTGTATGTTGTTGAGTTGGCCAGTAGCTAAGCTCGTCAACTTGCTTGCTTCTGTCGACTTTTATTCCAAGCAGTTAACATTGCTTAATGGAGGTGATCCGTTTCCGGTCTATGTCGCATGAAATGTTGTAAATAATTAGGTTTGGTTACTGTGATTCAGTGGATTACGTACTATTCTGGTGTCGCTTTGTTGAATGATTTGCTAGGAAACTAACACCTTTGAATTGATCTTTGTTGGATTGCACGTGGATTAAGTTTAGTGTCCGGATCATTTGCAATGTACTGTGAAATTCGTCTATATTATGTATTAAAAAAACAACATTTATTTCAGTCAGCGGCCTTTCTTAAATGTAAAAGCTATCTTCTGTGCTTAGAATTTGCGGATAAAATTTTGATATTTGCTGTTTTAGAACGGCGGCTTTTACAATTAAGAGAAACTGAAGCCAGTTTTTGTTTTTCTAATTTTTGCGGTTTTATTAGGTGAAATAGGTAAAGTAGATAACGTAGGATATAATTCTACTTATGCCTACTCGGTGTATGGCACTTTTGACAGGAACAGGCCTTCGCATAATTGGCGGCTGTCCGC
>Ga0209780_1002967_pt1 | contig 12389 bp, 9 predicted proteins | sample WorMetexBAHAMAS2_FD_187384 | JGI IMG/M metagenome (GOLD analysis project Ga0209780, IMG submission 187384) | Marine gutless worms symbiont microbial communities from Max Planck institute for Marine Microbiology, Germany - Inanidrilus exumae... | ecosystem: Host-associated > Annelida > Digestive... | reverse complement strand
CAAGTCTTAAGTTCGGAATGAAAGACTGAAGTAGTGACAGATAGTGGTGATGGTGGAGAAAGTGGTGGTGATGAACTGCCATGTGCAACAGAAGGTAAAGGTGGGGAAGACTGTGTGTGACGACAAATCGCAACGCGGATTGTTGCGTTAACATCGTCGATGAAAAAAATACTACAGGTACAAATTTGGTGAACTTTGGTCCAGTAAAAACGGTACTCTGTCAATTTTGTATGTAACAATCGACGTTCACGCAAAACATGCAAGCTTTTTTAGTATAATGTCCCCATGCCGGGGCGAAAACCGCCGAAAACAGCGTTATTTGCAAATGCTACAAAGTTAGGGGCTCCCGTATCCACCCCTTTCCCATTATGGCCAAATTTGACATAAAGAGAGTGCACCTATGGTGTACTGTACCATGCCAAATTTCACCCTGATCAGTATGCTGTCCCGCATGCGAAACGAAAAAACGCCGAAAAACCGCGAAAAAACCCGATATTTACCAAATTTTAAAGTTTGCGTGGCTCTTGTACCCCTTCCCGATTATGGCCAAATTTGGTGTGAGAGAGTGCACCCATAATATACTATATCACGGCAAATTTCTCCGTGATTTGAAATAAGGCCCCTACAAAGCAAAAAACGCAAATTGAGGAATTTTGCAATTATACAGTTAAAGCGTTCTTGATTTGACCGCTTTACACTGTTTATAAACGGACTTGCCGAGTAAGACGACATCCGTGCGGCTAAGTGATAAAACGTTGATGATGCGAAGCCACTTCATAGGAAATGTGATTTATTAGGGGGATTAAAAGGGACAACAATGGCGTGAGTGAGGTCATTGGAAATCTCTCGCTCACGAATGCATGACGGCACATCACACGATCACACTGTGAAACGAAGTTACATTACATCGGGAAACCGGCTGCGATGCCCTGGCGGAGGCAGTATAGGCTCTAGTTGGCGACTGGCTCTTTAGAGTCATATTTAATCAGGAAAAAACGTACAATATGTCGACGCTTCAGCCGACGCAACAAATTACATTTTACGAGCGTCTCGTTCAGCCACTTCATGTTCAGATCAATAGATCGATGTGTCTAAATCAGCGCGCGCAGGTGAAACGGTTAACTGATCGATACTGCTGCGTGTTGCCGGGGCGGAGATCGATACACCGCGATCAATAGATCGATATTACGTGCCAAGCGGTCGCCAAGATAGCGTCGCTTTTTCTTTCTTGCTGGCGTCCGCGAAGCAGATTTAGTTCGGTTTAAATTCGATTTTCACTGTCTGTCCATCATGTCGGACACCTTTGGCGTCGCCAGCTATGGGGCACTGGGGCACGTGCCCCCCTCGACTTACAACAATGTAATTTTTATAGTGCACTTTGACCTGTACAAAGTCTGACAGCGACTATATGTCGACAGTTGCCTCCTGTAAAAACCCAGTAACTTTTGCATGTGCCCCTCCTGGCACCAAATACTGGCGACGACACTGCCGGACACCGATGCTATCAGTGCTAAACAAATGCTTTGCTGAATCTCAATGTCTGTCGCCCACTTCAACTAACTTACTAACTAACTAGCTCAACGAAGGCCGTCGCCAGCTGACGTCAAAGGCGGCTGCCGGCTGTTACGTACTCGTTTTATATACAACATTATTTTTCACCATCATGACATGGTAGCGTGGTAATAATAACAACAAGAATTTATAGATACAAATAAACAAATATTTAAAAAAATTAATACACTTATACTACGTTTTTGTTATTGGCAGACATGGAGCTTGTAGATTAAACGATAGGCGCATCACTATAGAAACAGTGGGGTAGGCAGAAGGGGTGAGGGGGTTGGTTCAAACTCATCCCTCGCATAAAATTTTATTCCGTGTCGTGTCACAAATTGTAGCCTAAAATAGTTCAGAACTTCCAATTCAATGTTACTGCCGTTTAAATATTAACGAATAATGTTTATTATACGGTATTTATGTCAGTGATGTAGTCAAGGCATTTTTTCGAGGCAAAGGCCGGGGCTGAGACAACTGCCGAGGCCTAGGCGAAACCGATGCAGTGAAGGCTGGAAACGAGGGGAGGCGAAACCGAGGCAGAGGCAGACACCCGAAGCCTAGGCAAGGCAGATGGAGACTAAGGCCTGGAAAATAGAACTTCTAGAAAAACAAAATGTACTAGAGATGTAAATCCACTAAATCGTACATGTCTGTCACTTGCAACAATTAAGACAGAGAACTCATTTGCCGAACGCACTAAAAAGTGCTCTACAAATTTCTGAAATGTAACTAACTCGTGTTCTTCTAGCAAGATCGAGACGGAAACTTCGAGACCGAGCTGAGACCGAGCCACAAATAACGAGGCCGAGCCGAGACCGAGGCACTTGGTTCGAGACCGAGGCAAGACCAAGGCATAAGGCTGCAGAAGGAGAGCCGAGACCAAGACAAAGAAACAAAATGCCCCGAGGCTGCCTCAAGGCAAGGCAACTGCCTCGACGACTATACATCCCTGATTTATATGCAGTTGGTAGTGGTACTGTTTTTCAGAAAAAAAATCCTGTCGAATGTTGGTTCGATTTTAGCCCCCCCCCCTCTGTTTTGAAATACTGCTTACGCCACTGTTTTTAGAGACGAGATCGTCGACTTACTGCGCATCGCTTGAAGGTCGAGTAGAATCTCGGCGATGACAACGGCCGCGTCGAATATCATCAGCAGACAGAAGATCACCTGAACAGGACGACTCTCGAGCGTCTTCACCGTTCTACCTCGACATCTGCGCCACGTACACGCACACACACACGTCATGTGGATTTGTTACGAAGTATTGTGATGAACGTGCGTTTGTGTGTGTCTGTCTGTCTGTTCGGAGGATATGTAAGGAACCATACGCGCGATCTTTACCAAATTTTTGTACCCGTAGCATATGAACGTCGCTCGGTCCTCCTCCGGCAGGATGACGAAATCCCAAAGAAAAGGGGTAATTTTTACGGGTTTTCTTTCCCATTGACAATGCAGTTTACAGCATAGCATTTGGGACCCGTACAAAAACGGCTGAATCGACTGAGATGTCGTTTCGGATGATGAATGGACTTGGCCAGAGAACAGTGTGTTACGTGGGGGTGACGATCCCGAAAGGGGAAGGGGAAATGTTTGGGAAAAGCATGTGCCCGACAAGCCTAAAACCCCTAATAATTGCCAATTGGACTGTTCCATGCAGCGACACACAACAGAACAGGAGCAGATGACTGTAAGCGTCGGACGAGTCTATTATCGGCCGCGAAGTGGGAGCTGGGATTGCACACCGTAGGAGAAGTCTGATATTTACGATTGCTTTGTTTCTCGCTTTTGTGGCTTATAACAGTAGCAACAGTAACATTATCAATTGGGCTGATGATACATTTATAACACGCATAATGGTCGATAGTTATGAATATAGTCCAGTAATCGATGGACGTGAAAAGCGAAAGGTGACCAGTCCAGGTGAGTTCAAGGAAACCTACACCATTTACGATACGGTACGAATGATGCGATACGCTCTGGGTTGTTCGAGAACTATATGCTAGCTCGAGAGAAAAGAATTTGAGAGATTCACGCTGCATTAGGTGGACTGCGTTTAGTGCATTATATCATAGCATCTAACATTCGTTGAGATCGTAAGATATTCCAGCAAGTTATTCTGTACATTGACTTTCACTCCTTCAGGCTTGATGAACAGTGATGGATCGAGGGTTACGCGACTGGGGCACCTACCCAGGGCATCAAAGGACGGGTCGAGGGGCACCAAAGTGGGGAGGGGAGAGCAAAATATAACGCGAATCTGCATAACGAAAAACATGTGATTGATTTTAAATAATCAGGGGGCACAGTCTGGAAATCTTGCCCAGAGCACCGGAAACCATAGATCCGTGTCTGTTGATGAAAAACGACTCTCACTTTTACCGCGCGACGCTGTGCTAGCGCGGCTCGCTGCTGGATTCGTCCTTGGTGACGATAGATAATGTTGCATCTGTTGCCGATGCTGCGCAGCTTCAGCTGCCGTCGATAGTACTCGCGATAGTATGGATACTAACGTTATTGACTGGACGTACAACTGCTAACGAAGCAAGGGAGTCCATCTGTACTGCGTGGACAATATTGGATCCGATCTGGACCCATGTTCGGTAAAACCAATTTCCGACTTACGTCTCTTCGTCATCTTGACTATTTACCGACCGCGTTAGCGGGAAAGGTAGTGCGATCGGTCGTTTTCGTCCGTCTGTCTGTCCGTTTGTTTCCACTCTATCGACTGAAACGACTAACCTTTGAACTTGATTTTCTTGCAGGTGTGTGCGTATGACCACAGCACGCAGGAATTAACACTCAACGTCAATGGAAAAATGTGTATGCTACACGAGTATCTACTTTGGCGTCATATAAGTAGAACCAGCTCATTTTTGATTTTCGACTCTGTCTCGGAAATTCCAATAGGCTCCGTGTATGAACGAATCGAACCAACCAACACGGATAATTCACGCTTTGCCTATCACAAATACTACCGAGTTACGTAGCATAGCATTACAATGGACAATTATCTTATTATGGAGAATATGTAAATACATTTTTTCGTTTCTGGGCCGTGCGCTAGATTAAGCTGGCTGTCCCGTCAGCTTTTGAGCTCACGTTAATCTCTAACAATAGGCCTATACTTCTCTGCAACTTGCGGTACGTGAGTACTAGTAGGGTCATATCTTGGGGTTTCGTGACCAATCTCTCTGAACCTAGGTTTCTCAATGGATTTGGCAACTAGAGATAAAATATTTTTAAAAAATTTTTCATTATCGCGTTGGCGGCCATCTTGAAAAACGCCATTTTGAAAAATGTTCACGCTATTTCCAAAGGTTCATAGGAGACTGTAAGATAAAATTTGACTTTTAAACTGGTATTGGTGGGAAACAAACGCCTTACTGTGAATTGTGTCTAATTTCATGTCATAGAGGCGTGATTTTGTTAATTATTTTAGCGGCCATCTTGGATTAAGTGGTCTGGGGGTACTTCAATCCTTCCAAGAACCGTTTTATTGGATTTGTCATGTCAGAATTAGTGGGAAATGTCACCTTATTTGTCATTCTATCTTATGTGGGGCCAGAGATATAATGTTTTTATTTTTTTATTATCGCATTAGGATCTTGAAAAACGCCATTTTAAAAAATGTTCCCCTCATTTTCCGGAGGTTCATAGGAGCTAAATTTTATTAACATTTGTTCTACTTGCCAAATCCATTCAGAAACCTAGGTTCAGAGAGAATGTTCACGAAACCCCAAATATGACCCTACTATGCTGTACCTTCCAATTTTTTTCATCCGTGTATTAGTTAAAAGCCTGAGTTCTCTGTCGTATAATAGAGTTGAGAGAATTATTGCTTTATACAAACTTAGTTTCAGCTATCAACTTATGTGCTTGTTTCTCCGGATGCTTTTTACCAAAACTCCCGAGGCTTTCCCAATCCTGACTTCTATAGCCTTCTCACAAATCACAATTTCCTATGCAGTAGACGCAGCTTTCTACGTATCCGAAGTCCTCTACATCTTCAGTAACTGATCCGGACGCAGTCTCGGTGTCCGAGTTACTTACTGCACGAGTGTTGACCATTAAATATCTGAGATTCGCTTGCGATATACGGCGCTATATAACTTTGCGTTTAATTTTGGATTTTTTTGAGAGAGAGAGAGCGAGAAAGAAAGACAAACAGACAGTCAGACAGGCAGTAAGTGCCCTATCATTTCTGATTTTATGCAAGAAGTCAACAAACTTTAGTACCGTATGAAAATCAACATAAAATGCTGTAAAAGTACTTTATTTAAAGTATAAGTAAATAATGAAATTCTGCACATAATGTCAAAAGTTTCTGCTTGCTCGTTATGCATTCGGTCGATTAGGTTCCCAATCCCTTCTAGCATCCCTCTCGGCTGAATCTTGCATACGCCACTGCAGGCAGACCGACAGGGGCCAGCGAGAGAGGGTAAAGTGGCGGTTATTAGGTTAACGTTGGCTGGACAGGCGATGAACGGTGATAAGACTGATGACGTACGTGATTGGCGACTGTCGGACGGCGGAAGACGAGACAAAACGATAGCGTTGAAAGAAGAAGACAGATCGACGATCAATACCGCTAAGTGTTTGCGATCTTCTTTGAGACGGTCTTTGACGAACTGGGCAGCGATCGCAAGTACTATTACGGTCACGACTACGATGTAGATAAGCTTCGAAATCGCTACGACTTTACTGTAAGTTGCCCACAGAAAAAAGGCGAAGCTATCTGCAGACTGCAAAGCCGATGGCCATTTCGGTCCTTTCCGGTATATAGGCCTACCGACGAGCATGCATGGCAAATGATATTTTTCTGCTAGTTTCTCGTATACAACTTGTAGTAAAGTTGTATAACCGATTCGCGATCTTAATCTGTCTCGGCTACGAATCTCCGACCAGCATGTCAAGAATTACTTTTTGAATATTATGGATATAAATGTCAAGAAATCTTGCTGCATGCGGATTGGACCTCGTCGTAATGTTCCCGGTGCTAATATTGCGACTTACCAATACCAACCATTACAACGGGTATCTGAGCTGAGATATTTGGGTGTATTTATTGTCTTATCGCGATCTTTTAAATGCTCACTCGTGTATGCGAAGCGTTCTTCTTTCTATGCCGCGGTCTACGGTTTATTTGGAAAGCTTCTGAACTTAGCTTCTGAGGAAGTCATGCTAGAGCTCATTAAGACCAAATGTACCCAGTCTTGTTATATGGACTTGAGTGCTTTCATCTGGGCAAGGCAGACCTGACGTCCCTAGATTTTACGTACAACCGCTATTGTATGAAACTGTTTAAATCAGGGAACATCGAGTTGGCTAAGGATTGTCAGAGGTATTTTGGTATTGATCTCCCCAGCAGTTTATTTACGAAGAGACAATACAAATTTATAAGTTATAAGGATATGGCCAATACTTTTTGCATGTGTCTTTTACCAATATGTGACTGGGACACTTAGTTAAGGTTATTGTCGTTTCATTATTTAGTCTGTTTTCGTTTGTTACTGGCCCGCCTAATAGGCCAGCTAGTGGTGTTTTGCTCGCTGGCGTCTGTCGTTGTCGTCGTCGTCGTCGTCTGTCGTCGTGTTGGGGTCTGTAACACTCCACGGCCGGCGATGACGTCATGCCGCCTCCAGTCTAATTATAGCTCCACGGTCAGTCTGCACGGCGGGCCAGTACGGTCACGTCCCGTTAGGGCGACACCTTGTTTATTTTGTTTTGTACTGTTTTGCTACTATGCGGTGAATCAAGTTGAATAATATTGATACTTGTGAGCACAGCTTGAGGGCTGCTATAGCGGCGACTTGTTGCTTGTCGCGTGGTAGGCTGAAGCAGGACATCAGCGCTACGCGGAACCGTTGACAGCCAACGCCCACTTCAGAATGGTCGTCACAATCAGCCGTCGTTTTCGTCAACCGTCGACGACCCGTTAATCATCGCGACTGACCGCGCAGCAAATCGATGTCGGCTGGCGTTCGCGAAATTGAGTCGCCGTCCGTCCGTCGCGGATTGCGTTAGCGTTTCGCGGCGAACATGGACGAGTTCGGCGACGGAGAAGAAGACGATCGGGCGATAATGCGGTTAAAAATCGACGACCGAGTTTCTACACGTCGTCGGCCGCCGCGACGTAAACCCAGCGTCGTCGAGCCGATCGGCGCCGCGGCCACGGCCGAGATTGGCATTGGCTACGACGTAGCAAGATTTATCGATGGCTGAGACGATATATCCCGCCTTCAACGCCGTGACCCTCCTTTGCTATAGCCTCTTCAAGCTTAGTGGCGAACCAGCATTTTTCTTCGGGAGGTCTGCTGGGAAGCTGACCAGGGTTGGAAGTAACAGGGGTAGGTTGTATCCTAACAAGTATTCTGCTAGTAAAGTCTCATTAATTATGGCCGCCGAAAGACCAGCCATGGGATCTCAACCAAACTTGGCCAGTATAGATAGGTCGAAAGTGATGTGATTTACAAATGCCCCACAAAAATTTCGGGGGCTCTCCCCAAACATTTGGGGCGCAAAACATTAAATTTTTAACCACTTTTTCTCCGATTTCCGCACTCGACACCGCATATCTCCGGAAAGAAACGTCTCATGGACAAACAAAAATGCTAGTGTTTATCTACAATGTGTCCCCTACAATGTGACCTAGTTTCCATGACCTTTGACCCAGAAACGACTGAGATCCGTTTGCTTATTGTGACGCAACATTCGGTGGCCATTACGTTGCAACCATCAAAGTTGCGACATCTCTAGTTTATTGATGTAGAGTTGTAGACCTAATAGTCATACATGGTTATTATGTGCGCACTGTTTCCTGTGTCTGCGGCTCTGCTGTATAGCTTCGTTGTTGCTTTTGCTGCTGTTTTTCTTCTCTTTTTATCTATCACTTGTTGATGAAAATGAAATAAAGATGTTCAATCAATCGTTGTAACATGCGTTTTAAAGGGTGCCCGAGAACCAGCTTGCTATAGCGGAGCATGAGCATTGACCTTCCGCATGCTCCGCCATCGTAAGATGGTTCTCGGACACTCTTAAAAATGCTGTTACGACGATTGTTACAACCTACCCCTGTTGCTTCCAACCCCAACCTCCCCTCCCCTCCCCAGAAAATGTTTTTTTATATTTTGGGATGGTATGTTTGATCCATTTTAAGTGGTATTAAGCGTTCTTGACTTTCTGCAACGCTGTCTGGCAAAAGTAGGGTTCAATTCAGTCTACTGCATGGCACTGTTCTGACAAAGTAGGTTCAGACTCACAAACGTTTACACGAAGTTGTAGACACGTGCAACTATTAAAAATTAGCAAGTATGTCTGTCCTTCTTATTGTCGGGCCGAAATGCACGCTGGCCGCGTCGCATGCTTCCCCTTGGTGAGTTACGGTGAGTATGCGGACGGGACAGACAGACAGACGGACGGACAGGGCCAGACCGTTACATTGCGCTTTACGCTATGGACGTGTCCAGCATGATAATACGACCATCGTAATGCACCGAAAAGTGGTAGACGACCACATCGTTTATACAGACTACTCGTCCGTCGTATAACTGCGGAGAGAGAACAGAACTCTGTTTCACCTCGAAATTGATTAAATGATCAGCCCTATATCATCTTATGAGCTTTGTTCCTGCACCTATGTCAGTTATCCTTATTGTGGGGCCCAAAAGGTACGCTGGCCGCGTCGCATGCTGCCTCCTGGTGAGTCACGGTATGCCGACGGGACGGACAAACAGACGTGTAGACGGAAGGACACCAGTTACATCAAATCAAATCAAATCAAATTTATTTGCCATAAGTTCAGTACACAATATAACCATTCATAAGTTTGCATTGCGTTTGGCTGGACAGACAAGCGATAACTTCGCACTTATGTCTGCCCATGACAACTAAACCTAAAAGTAAAAATAAAATACAAAAACAAATAATACTATTTATACAGTAGATAGTCAAACACTTTAGACAAAATTCTCAGCAAGCTATCAGAATCTTCGGCATCATACATTACGCTGGCCGCGTCTAGCGGAAAGCTATAAAATACACTGATTGGTGATTGATTGATTGATTGATTGATTGATTGACGGCAGAGACCTCCCACTTCTCTTTGATCACACGGCAATCATGAATCATTCGTGGAACGACAAGAACTACCGGGTCGGCGGAAGAGTGTGAGGTATTTGACGGACGACATCACGGGTTCAAGGTTGTCGGGTCGTTAGCTTAATGCAGTTAATCCAGTTGGTGCGTATTCCTGTCACGCGGTCTATACGTAAACAGGTCGTTCGTTACGACGTGCGCCACCACGCGAACCAGTAACGAACTAGCGTCACGCTGTCTGCGCAGAAAAAAATGACGCCGTATACATGCTCTGGTATTTTCCGATGATACCTGAAGTGAGACAGATAGTAACCTACTTAACGTTGGTGAATAAGCATCTGCTATACTACATAGCAGTTAGATTAGGTTTTTGTGTCTCACTGCGTTTTTTTGTCTGGACTGTTAAAGTTAGTTTCTGCGTGTTTATTGTACATTTTATATTTTTTTGTATTTTACATTGCATGTCAGTCTAGCAGAGCTGCATGTGCCGAACTCTCTGTTCGTCGGAATTGCTGTGTCAGAATCGCGTTCTGGGTAGCCGTGCTATGCCGGCGTGCGATAATGATGATAATGATGACGATGATGATGATGATAATAGTAGTAGTAGTAATAATAATAATAATAATAATAATAATAATAATAATAATAATAATAATAATAATGTGATCAAAGAATTTTGACTAAAGTCCATATCGCATGTCATGCCGTTATTGAGGATTGGATGATCCCTTTTGCTGCGTACACCGCAGCAGAGATTCTCAATGCTTTTCAATGGGCCGGACAACACCCCAAAATTGCCCCCTTTCCTGGGTAGATCTCGACCTCCATATATACTTGGTTTCTTGGCCCACGCGAGTCAACCCCCAAACGGCATCTCGATCGGTTCAGCCGTTTTTGCAGGGCACAGACAAACGCAAAAATTGCATCTTTTCACATCAATGTCGTATGATTGTAGTCGCAGTGTCGAAGATGGGCGTTGCTGTGCTTTTCTTTATTGAACCTGGGGTAAAACTCAATGGCAAGTATTACCGGGATGTTCTTCTATCGCAGCAAATGTTACCTGCTGTCAAGCATGTTGCCGTCAACTATTATATTGTCTTTCAGCCGGACAGCGCACCTGCGCATCGGGCGCGTGACACAATCGAACTCCTGTAGCGAGAAACACCTGATGTCATTTCGCCGGAGCTATGCCCCCTAACAGTCCGGACCTGAACCCAGTTTACTGCAAGATTTATTGAGTCATGCAGCAGCTTGTGTACGAGATGCAGATCCACAATGTCGACGAACTCAAGCAGCGACTGGTTGACGTTTGGAGCAGTCTGCAGCAAAGTGTTGTCGACGCTGCTGTCAGCGAGTGGAGAAAGCGTCTGTAGGCGTGCGTTTGTGCGAAGGGAGGACACTTCGAACATCTGCTGTAGGCTGTTTTGATAACAGAATGAAACTATCGATAGACAGTATGCGCAATGTGTTTTTGCAGTTTTTAATAAAATAATCACATGACATTGACATTGAGTGAAAAAGTGCAATTTTCGTGTTTGTGTGTTTCGCAAGGTAATTCAGAAATGTCTTTCGGTGAGTTGGAAATGAATCACCTTTTGATTGCCTAATCTTTAAGTAACATTTGTGCCAAAAATTATTCAAATCGTTTGCTCAAGTTATAGCTAAAAATGTCAACGGTGTTTTTGAGACACAATGTAGTTGTAACTCTGCCCGGAAGCTGACACTTTATAGCAACTTTCCTGTCGAGGACCAGCGTACCATCTTCATCAGTGGTTTCGATCTATGGACAGTACTGGGGGAAGAATAAACCGAAAAGAGAGCCATGTTGACTGTTGTAGGCTTCTCAGAGAGGTCCGGGGCGGAGCCCAGCCGCCGACGATTTTAGTGCATTTTGTGCTTGAAGGAAAGACGGTGGCACGTACAATATCATATTTAGTTAGACCTAGTTGTACAGCGTTGGACTTGCGATCAACAGGTCGTCGTGTCTTCAAATCCTACTCGGGGCAAAAGCTGCGTAACAACCATGGGCAAGTTGTTCACGCCTGTGCCTTTGTAACCAAGCAGTATAACTTGGTACCGGCCAAGGGGCGCTGATGCTCTGCGGCTGGAAAGGTAACCACAGGCCTAGCGAAAAGTAATGGCAGCCTGCCGCCGGGTAAATGACTTATGACTGCCTGTACATCGGGATCAGCTCCGTGCCCAACGCTCGGTAACGAGTATAGGAAGCCTTTACCTTTACCTTGTCGAAATTCCAAATCATTTTATTTTGGGGGACAAAGGCATTAGCGTTCCCCAGCCCAAACTTTGGAGACGCGACGCTTGTCTCAAAAATAATGGACTGATGCCCGTGAACTTCATATTTTTTCAACAAGACAGTGTAAAGAGCATTGCAGCGAAACGACCAATTTTGATTAGTAAGCGGACCGAGCCGTCTTGACGGCATTGCGATACGATTAGATCGCGCAACGGGTCCGACGCTGACGTGATTAAAAAGTGAGTGAAGGCGACATGCGACGGAACGTCAAGCGGTGACGCTCGACGAATACGCCAGGTGGCGCTGTTCAATCTGTTGCTGAATCATCTAGGTCTGCATCGCGTCAGCTGCTGTCTGTCGCGCGACCAATATGAGCACGTCGTGCTAACCGACCGCTGGCTGACAAGACGGACGGACAGACGGACAAACCGCGGCGACCGTGCCTCAGTCAACACTAGGGCCGGGTCACTCCACTGAAAATATA
>Ga0209780_1002966_pt1 | contig 12389 bp, 11 predicted proteins | sample WorMetexBAHAMAS2_FD_187384 | JGI IMG/M metagenome (GOLD analysis project Ga0209780, IMG submission 187384) | Marine gutless worms symbiont microbial communities from Max Planck institute for Marine Microbiology, Germany - Inanidrilus exumae... | ecosystem: Host-associated > Annelida > Digestive... | reverse complement strand
CGCTGCCACTGCCGGTAGAGTGGTGTCCGACAGCTGTCCTACGCAAGGCGCTGCGCGTTCCAGAGTCCGTAATGATCGCTTCGCTTCACGGCATTCCTCGTCAAACCAAACATTCGATGGTCGGCGACGGCAAGTCTTCGTACTGACAGGGATCTGTTCATCCAGCAGCGCACCGAGGGTTTCATCGTAGAAACGGACAAGACCATTGCCATCCAGCTCATTCTACTGTTGTTCATCACACAGCGCTGATGTTCGCAGTCTAGTCTGAAACAGATCCGCATCAAAGTCACGCCATGCCCTCCGCGTGCAAGTACTGTAGGTAGGCGGCGGACGCAGCAGACACGACTTCCAGCATAGCATGCGATGATCAGACAGACCAATGTCAAGGACATCGACGGTCGGTAGTGGTAGATTATCTCGAGTGCACACAACAAATGATCCCTCTATGGAATGTCTAACTTTCATTTTTACCGTTAGAATCAATTCAAAATCACCCCCCTAAACTGTACGTTCCATACAAGAAAGGTATTTACTGCTGCTGTTGGTGCTGTTGTTGCTGTTATAAATTTGAAGCCAAGTGCATTAAAAAATAAACAGAAAACATACTTTAAACACAACATCGTGAGGTTCTCCATGCTGTACAACGTCAGAAGTACAGATAACGTTGGGATCAGAACACCGAACATACACTTGTGACGATGCAGGAACGACGCCCGGTACCTCTGCAAATACACAAACTGATAAAACTGATACAATATCACAGATATGATGCTGCCATTGTTGCCACACCAAATCAACATTCAGCTTGAATGCTACTGACATTACTTATTTCATCAAATGATCACATGAAGATTGTCAGGTTCATATCAGACTTTAACCTTACTACAAACCCTATACTTAAGCCCAGAAATCAGTCACTATCTACATGTAAGTCCTGCTTTTATCACATCAGCACCCTCAAGCAAACACGTGGACAAGGAATGGCAGTCATGCTTACATTGACTACTGTAACATGTCACCTTACGTCAGTCCTATAGTCCAATAAGTAGCATCCTATAGGCATGCCCATAAGACGCTTCACTTCTTGTCAGCATTATGCAGTGCACAACGAACCACTCATCAGTGCAGCCAAGCAGAGATTTAATTATCTCATCATATAACACTTAGGGCTGGTTTTCCACCGCAAATTAATCTTCCATAAACGTTAATGGAAGATTAATTTGCGGTGGACTTCCACGTGACTGTCGGGCACCTTAAACAGTCCATCAAGTGGGTTACAGTTGTGAAAATCATACGGCGTCTACAAACTGCCATTTGTCTGTAAGCGTATTCTAGCTAGTACGTACTATATTTTCCTAGGCACAGGATTTAGCAAAAATTGTATCAAATGAGTCACCTTCATGCCTGCATTCAAATTTCAAGGTCACTGTTAGCGGCATTATTGGATAAACGATACGATACGATACGGTATATTTATGTGCGGATAGGATTTGTGAAACAGGTAGGTTTAAGCCTGGAGTGAAAAGCTAGACCACATATTATTTCCAATTAACTCTTCTATTGTAATTATGAACATCTTGTACCATTTCAAAGATATTACCACTTACTTATGAAATGAGGATTATACAACTAAGAACGACTCTGAACAGTCCTTCTGGTCAAATATGACAGCAGCATTAGTAAAAAATGCATGATTTTCAATCATTGTAATTAATTTCGTATGCTTTATATCCTGCATTTTTTCCAGACATTGGCTCTGTAGAGTTTCAAATGACCCTCAGGGCTCTAGGTTATCAGCAGTGTCAATATTCAATAAATCATGTATGACTTCCTATTAGTTTTAAGTTTTAATTTCTCTGTTTTAAGTTTTAATTTTTACTGTTAATGTCTTTCTTTTTCATTGTATTGTACTGCATGGGCTTCGAGCCTGTTATTGAATGTGAATGAATGAATGAATTAGCATGCTATAGCAACTATGTCTCTGTCCTGTAATTTTTCAGAGATATGGTAAGATATTGTCGAAAACTGCAAATTTTTCCTATTCCGTATGGATTGGGCTCCCCTGCTGACTGCATTGGAATTTCACCAATATCTTTTGCATCAGAAAACCAGAATCCCTCAGGTATCTTGAGGCAATGGATACTTAATGATACAAGGTGTCGCCCTAATGCGATGTAACTGTACTGGCGCGCCGTGTAGTGTCGGCCGCACGACCGCCCACGCGCCTAGCGGCCGGCCCGGCGGCGGCCGACTGCCCACATGCCCGGCCCGCCCGCTGGCAGCGTTACAGACGACGACAGACGACGCCGACAGATGGCAGACGTCAACGAGCAAAACAGTACTGGCCCATTAGGTGGGCCAGTAAAAACTAATAACAGTATTGGACTCGTTGACTCAGCATAGTACTGCTTGCTGATGTGCAATAAAAAGGAGCTTGAAATATGCAAAAGAACTTCCGTGATTACCTGCCAGTGAATGGAGAGGCGGTACTCTAATTGACTTCTTCATAATTGAATGTTCTGGGTGATTAAAACGGAATGTTTGTGAAACCGTGTGTGGCTGCAGCTCGACTTTTAGTGACAGTATCGCAAGAGGCTTCATGTCAGTTGTTCGAAATGCAACCTGCACAGCATTAGCAAGCAAACTCAATGTCAAATCATCACAATAAAGACGGACACAAACAATGCAAATATAAACATAAGACACAGATGATGATGACAATGATAACTTTATTGCAGTAACCAGTCAATTGTTGTGAGTCACTCGATGCAAGACCAACTGCCTCAAAAGTTCATCCAAATTTTTAGAACTTCATACCATGCATTACATTTGTGAGTGCTTGGACTACAACAAACTTGGCCAGCCAACAACACAGCAGTCAATAACATACATGCAGCTAAAAATAAAGATCTTTACAATGAGTACACAAAAGTATACACAAAAGAACTGTACAAGCTAACAGTTATATTTTGTTTGCATAGCTATGGCTACTGCAAGCACTGCTAGCAAAAGTCTGCATGCACACTGTATGTGTGCGTATTGTGTATGGGAAACGGCTGCTAACTAATGGGTATTATGCCTGACCATATACTTACAATATCAATATCAATTTTGCATATATGTGACTTGGATTACTCAAACTAGTAATGTATCTCTAAAAAAGTAATTAATTGTTTCACTTTCGACACACAGAAAGCATAATATTAATAAAGTTAAGGTTTTACGTCACACTCGACACAAAACAGGTCATTTCAGAGACGTTCTTTCCAGCCAATCTCTTGGCTTAGAACTGAGAAACGAAAACACCACAAAAGCAAACTTACATCTGTAACAAAATATACTACAACATAAAATTAAGACGAAAAACTAAAGCCAGGTTTGTTCGCCTCCTACGACCTCCGGCCTGGAAAAGAAATGGATCTATTCTGGAAGGAGCAGATAAATCAGGAAGAAAATTAGTAAGGAAGTATAAGGAACGAAGTAAGAAAGAAAGGTAAGTAAACGAACAATTTATATAGTGCCGAAATCAACAAATGAACAGGGAAGCTTACCACCCCGGAGCCCGTACAGGACAGAAATCACAATATGACACATGTTCTCTTTCATCATGTATACCAAAACAAAACACATAAACAGAATTTATACACAGCCAAAAACTAGTAACTGAGCAATTACTTTGATGTTGTATGACTCCAGCCTCTCAATCGCATGCTTCTGGTGTGACATCCTTGCAGCAGTCTGGCAGAACGGTCCATAAGGATCTGACGGTGCTTCGTCTGGCAGTGATGGATCAGTTCGGAAAGTCAGAAAGCGGAACGGGATGTGGACACTTTCCTTTGGTCGCAGGAAGATCTGTGGCTGGTCTTCGGCTGTGCCTGAGTTGAACAACTGCTCCTCCACCGGAGTTGTGACGTTGTACAGCATCTTGAAGTAGCGCCACTCTCGCGCGTCACGTATCACACTGAAACAGAAAAAGGCACGAGCCAATGTCACAGTGCAAGAAGAATCCATTTAAGCTCATTCTGGTTTTCAACTTATAAATGAAAACATCTGAAGGCTTGAACGTGTCCACCTGTAAGGTCTAGCACTGGAGCAATGTGGCTAGATGTTATCAACAAATGTTACGGGTATCAGCAGGTCCTTACGGTGAGACTCTATAACCTCAACTACTGAGTCACAGTCTTTTGTCTTTATACTACATGTACATATTCTACTTACCAATAAAAGATAACTCTCTTTTCCAACAGGCAACATCAAAGCAATAATGATGCCTGGAGGACAAGAAGGCACGGTTTTAGAACTGTTCTTTGCTGTTCTATGTACATAATTATTGTGCACAATAATATGCACATACACATACCAGCAGCTCGTATAGACGGCTGTTAGTGTAGGTTTAAGTGTAGCTTTTTGCCATCATAACTGCGGGTTGTTTGTATTAGGGTTGGTTCTTTTGGTTTTATGTAGTTGTTGTTGTGATTTTGGTAGTCAATACCATGAACAATTGACTGCCTTGAAAGACTCGTCTCTGAAACGACCTACTCTACGTTGACAGCAGGTTCGATGCTGCTTACTTACCTCTTACACTGAAATAAAATTCTATACAACTTCCAATAACAACTTGAAGATGGACTTTGATGCCCCATCATCAACGTCAAGGCCTTCTCCACCACAGGCTTGGTGTGACCTTGACCTTTGACCTCGGGAATCTAATCAGGTCATCAGTAGGGGCAACTGAATATTCCTTGTTTGTTTTATCGAAACTGTTCAAGCCGTTCATCAGATATCGTGGTAACAATGTCTGACTGGACGAACGGATGAACAAACGAAAGAACGAACGGACGGACGGACGAACAGGGCAACGGACAGCCTAAAAACATAATGCCGACACTGTCGAGTGGCAAAAGCATAACAAAAACAGACGCTAAATCTTACATAACATCAGGGTCACGGCAGTCAATGACGACCGTGTGCTCCGTGTTGTATGGATTCCGCAGAGCAAACTCAAAGAACTCAGTCGACCCCATCGATGCAAACAACGTGTGTTCTGTCGTGATGGCAACGTTCAGCATGTTCATTATGCCGTCTCTCTTGCTCTGTGCACGGAACATCTCAATTGTCCGCAAATCACGCATCCGTTCTTCCTTCTCACGATGCATCGACTACAACAGCAGAAATCACATCCAACATCGAATGACAAAACAGCTGCATTAGCAGAATAGTGTTTCTATGTTTCCATAGGAGATTTCTGTTCCACGCAAGCTCATCCCATTTCATGTTCTGAAATTCAAGGTTATACCAAATTAATGTCATGTCATGCGCCACGGTTCATTTGTTGATACCGTGCTATATAAATCATTTACTTACTTACTTCCTTACTTCCTTGAGAATAGGCCCGTTACATTTCCAGGCCAGAGATCATAAGTGACCAAACATGGCTTCAGTTTTTGGTGTTTATTTTTGTTACAGTATATCTATAATATCTTGTCACGGATGCATGTTTGCTTTTGCTGTGTTAGATTTAGTTTTTCAGCACTAAGCCAAGAGACTGGTTGGGAAGAACGTCTCCAAAGTGACCTATTTTGTGATGGGTGGGACTGGGACATAAGACCTTAACTCAATCAGTCAATCTATGGCACAGCTTACCACGATCGGTGCAGTGTCAGGAATTCCTTCAATCTGCCGAATTTTATCCATACGTGCAATCTTCCGTGCCTTGTCCATGGGAATTCCTTGATCTCCATCTGCACCATTCCTATTCTCCTTGTCTGACTTCACTTTCTTGCGAGCACGTATCAACATAGCAAGTTCCTGACTCACGTCAGCCAAGTGATGTGCCTTGCAAACACGTTCTTTGCCCAAACCTACATCACATTGAACACATGCACTATTCAGACCAAAAGCAAATTGATTGTGGACTCGAATGGCAGCTAGTGCAACCAGAACAGAGCAAAAGATTGGTGGAAGTCTAGAAACCTTTGCCAGTCTACTTTGATATGTTTTTAACAATCAGTGTGATAGATGGCAATTCATCATAGCAGACAGTACACAATGCATACACAATCGCTACACAGCTCAGTTTGACAAATGAAACTGTGATGCCGTTAGCTCACTGCTAACTTATCATTCAAACAAACACAAAGCAACGATGACTGTCACAACACTGCGCCGTCACTGACAAGTAGTTGTCTAAACCAGCATCATCCACTGTCTACTCCTTGTATTAACTCCACATCATAACGACATTGCCCTGCAATAGGCTCAGTCTCTCGACTCCTCCATAAAACATTTGCCTTGTTTCTTGCTACACTTTGGCTCAGACGTATCAAAACTGTTACATAATTATACAACAGATCTTTACCATCATGTCTGTTTTACCAGTCTTCTTTCAGATGGACCTGGGTTAGATCCCCCCTTAGTTTTCTTCCTCCATTTGTTCTGGCAGAACCTTTGGTAAAAGTGGCACAGGTTTTCCTCAGGCCATACGACCTTCCTGTCACCTACCCATCAGTATCAAACTGAATAGTTTGAAATACACTGAAATTTGAAAAGTTCAGCTATATTAATTCTAATGCATGGAAATTATCATGTCGTCGTCCTCATCGTCATTGCATAGTCAGCTATGACCGTTGCGTCATCCCAGAATGATCTCGACAGATAGCACATCTCCAAAGATAAGCAGGTAGCACTGGGAGGCTGTTGTCACTGCAAATCCGATCCGGCTTCTTGGGCGACCTGAGAAACATTTCCAAGTGCGATCTAAAAGACGTCCAAGAGAGATTTCGATCTGGCGCTGAAAAGCTTGATGTGCTAAGGGGTCCTTCCCAAGCCTGGCTACGTGACCAAATAGGCTGTTGCACCTTGTAATAACTAGATCCATAAGTGGCAGCAGCCCAGTGTGCTCAGCTGTCTCGGTGTTACGGATAAGGTCATACTATCTGATCCCAAAAGTATGCCTGTGGCATTTCATGTGGAAGGATTCAGGCTCTTGGTGTTAGAAGCAAGTACAGTCCACGTCTCTGACGCATATAAAATGATGAATAAGTCAAGTGTTTGGTAAATGCATAATTTCGTGGACAGTGATAGACGTTTATCAGTCCATATCCTATGAAGGGAGGACATGACTGAAGACGCAAGGCCAATTATCATTAAGCGCATTATGTACTTCTGTTTTAACTGTTTAAATTTCACTGCCATTTTACGCATATACTTACTAAACCTTTTTCTGATATATAATTCACTAAGATAAGTTTGATGTCTCTGAAAAATCTTAGGTCAGATACTGAGTAATGTTAAGGCTGTAATGTATATGAATATAGTTGCACACGAACAACTAATGAAAGCTGAAATGCATCTGCAGCAATTGTGGCACAGTTACAGACAGAATTTTGCAAGTCAATCTATTTTTTAAACACAGTTACTAATTCTCATGCTAACGTGTTAAAAGAATGCAATGTGACATTTTGGCTGCCACAGTATCATCAGTTCACAATAACGTGAATCATTTGCCAATATCCAAAACACAAGTTATCAACATTAATGTACAAACAATCACAGCACGTAACTGATCTCGGAACAACAAGCAAATAAACAAAATAAATTAGTACAACAGTGATTAATTGAGTTAAGGTTTTATGTCCCATTTGACACAAAAAAAGGTAATTTTGGACACGTTTTTCCCAGCCAATCTTGGCTTAGTACTGAAAATCAAATCTAAAACAACAAAAGCAAACATGCATCCATAACAAAATATACTATAACACAAAATAAACACAACAAACTAAAGCCAGGTGTGGTCGCCTCTTATGACCTCTGGCTTGTAAATGAAAACAGGCATATTCTTAAAAAAATAAATAAGTAAGTAAGCAAGTAAATAATAAGTAAGCAAGTAAATAAGTAAGTAAGCCAGTCAGTCAGTACGTCAGTGAGTAAATGATTAATATAGCACAAATGAATAAGGTCATATCACAGCCCGGAGCCCGTCCGTGTGGGGCAATTAGTACAACATAATTATTACATTAACACACTAGAAATTTATAAAAATGAATGTATGTACGTTCAACTATTTCAGAATATGTTAGTTAATGCGTGTTAAGAAACTCCTGAGAACAATGGTTTACACATGACTTACTGCAGCAACAACAGCCAAGGGTAAACAAGCCTCCACCCTTGAAACTTTGGTACGAAGGATAGATTACTAAACTTGCATTCTTGGATGGGAATTCTTCAACTGCAGATAAATTTATTCACAAAAATGACTTCACGGCAAAGATGTTATAAAAGTATTCATCATCATCATCATTTATTATGCACAAAGCAGCACATAATTAAGCATACAAGATAAAAGATAAAAGCAAACATACAAAATAGCATATGTTAACAAATGATACAGTAAAATTTCTACACGTTGACAGGTCTATAAATATGTAAAAGTCTTTCAGAAAACGCTGCACAGAAAAATATAACAGAAATTAAGCACGAACCACTAGTGTGCATTTTCGATTTTCAGAGTTGTGTACAAACTACAATTTCTGTTAAGTAACAGGCTTAAGGCACAGCCTACAGCATAAGAAAATTTACTTCTTGCCTATACATGACAAACCACCCCTAAGAGGGGCGTGGTCAGGGTCTCATGACCCATATTCAATTTTGATGCCTGCAATCATATCTCCGTAACGGCTGAAGCGAGAGTCGCCACATTTTGTACACAAGTAGAATATGTCAAGTGCTAGCCTTGGGATGATAGACTACCCGTAATAGGCGTGGTAACGGTCACGTGACCCGTTTCCTTAAATTTTGCCCAAATCATATCTTTGCAGTCAGTGAAACTAGACACTTCAAATGTCGTGTGCTGATTGATACAGAAGTAGGCCCATTCGCAGTAGGCCTGCAAGTTTTACCGCGCGAAGCTATGCTAGCACGGTATATGCTGTCGTCGTGTGTCTGTCCGTCCGTCTGTCACAAGCCGGCACTGTACCAAAACGGCTAAATGTAGTATCACGCAGACAATGACAGGGTCTCAAGTTTTTTGAAGCCAAAATCTTGGAGAAATTCCCACAACGTCACCCCTAGGGGTTGGCAAATAGAAGTGGGGTAGGTTCAAATTGGTGATTTTCGACCAACATCTCACTATATCTCAGAAACGGTGCAAGATAGAGTAGAGACATAGTTAGTATGGAACACTGGCAGGATCTCGTATGCACTCTATCGAATGACGCTATTTCTAATGACCTTGAGTGACCCATAACTACCCAAACCACCCTATTTTCGATATTTTTGTATCACCTTTCATATCTTCAAAGTGGGTAGAAACAGCGACTTCAAATATGGTAGATAGATTGATCATAGCAAGTGTTAGCCAATCTATGGCAAACCATCCCAGAAAGGAGCGTGGTCAGGTCACGTGAACCATTTAAATTTTGGTCAGCACCAACCATATCCCCGGAACGGCTGAAACAAAAGTGGTCAAATTTTGCATGCATGTAGGCTATGCCAAGTCCCAACATAAACACGACAAATCACCCTTAAAAGGGGCGTGGTCTGGGTCAACGTGACCCACTTTAAATTTTGACGCCCCCAATGATATCTCTGGAACGGCTGAAGGTAGAAAAGTCAAATTTTGCATGCAGGTAGAATGCATCAAATCCCAGCCCATGGATGACAAACCACCACTAAAATGGGCGTGGTCAGAGTCACGTAACCCATTTTTTAAAAATTTTGTCCCCAATCATATCTTTGGAATTGGCGAAGCTAGGCACTTCGAATTTCGTGTAATGATTGATACAGAGGAGTACGAGTGCGTGCATGATATATTACTCCCAAATGGATGTGTTCAAAGTCACGTGACCTCTTTATATTTTGGGAAATAGGTGATAATATCTCGGAAACGGTGCAAGATGGAGACATAGTTACAAAGGAAGACTAACAAGAAATAGTATGTGGCCTATCGAATGGCAACATTACCGGCGACCTTTAGTGACCATGAAGGCCACTTTCGCTGTTTGAAACCTTTCTGTCTCACATACCTTGGGAAATACATCGTGCATTATGTACATTATGTACATCGTGCATTATGTACAATATGTTTACATATAAATTGAAAAACTATCTATTCAAAAACAAAGGACTGCTCGAGATCACAGCCAGTCACGTACACTGTAAATGTGGTAATATCTTGGAAACGGGGCCAGATAGCGTCGTTGTCGCTACAGATTACTAATGGGAAGTGATATCTGACCTATCAAATAGAGGCAATTCCGATGACCTTATGTCATCTTCGAGGTGCAGTTCTGGCTAATCGGTCAGACTGAGCAAACAGCAACACGGGTACAGTACGCGATTTCGAAATATTCTATCCCAAACTCAAGAAATCCCGTTGGGTGATAAAATCCTGTTGGTAACAGCGTTCGGACCGGCCAAATTTTCACTCATGATTTTGTGTGAAAACGGTGCGAAATATTACATCTCAATGCCATAGTATAGGAACCTATTTGTATAGGTGAGCCTCTGTGAACGGCGCACCCTATGAATAGCGGACCCTATAAATGGGGGACCCTATGAATGGCGAACACTATGAATGGGGGACCCTATGAGTGGGGGACCCTATAAATGGCAGACCAGAATCATTCCTACAGCATACCTTTCAAATGTGATTTTTATGCGCTCGACACTATGCTAGTGCAATATTTGCTTGAGTCCGTCCGCCAGTTCGTCACAAGTCGGTGTACTACTGTGATGGCTAAATATAAGATTTCAGACTACAAAGCCCAGAGCTCTAGTTTTGATCACAGTTAACGTATAGTTAATGTCAGCAAAGTTGATCATATAAAAGTTTGTTGATGACACCCGCAGCTTACTTATGTACGTGACATAAAGCATTGCATGCTTGCTGTGCGGTAGTTGAGCTTAGTAGAACAATGCATGTACAAAACTATGCAGGTAGTGGAATAAAACGTGGCAATTGCTGAAAATGCTCGTCAGGCTGACACACGATCCGTATACCGCAATTCATACAACAGTAGAACAACATCTCAACTGATACAGAGAGTCACGTGGGTCTCTAGGCGACACTTCTTGTTGTACAGATTGCAGGGCCCCCAGACCACAGGGCCCTAGGCCTGTACCTGCCTCACCGACGCCTTCCGCCGGCCGGAATACATTTTATTCTTGAGATTTCATGGTACCAGTTATTACTAGTACTTTTGGCACCTTCATGGTATGCTCCAACAGGTTAGAAGCATAATACATGTGTCTGAACCAGAAATATACACAAGGACAGACAACAAAACTACAAACGTCTGACAATGACTGCTTATATAGTTTCACAGGGCTGAATAATTTTACAAAAGTGATGCTAGTATGACACAAAACCGAAGACCTGTTGGTAAATCAATAGAAGGCATAAGTGGAGTAATATGCTTACTTTTAACATCTGGTGTTGAATAATCTTGGGTTACTACAGCCTTCTGTGACATAATATCTGACACAGTTTGTTCTAACAACAGCAACAGTAACAACATAGCAATATGATATGTAGGGCTATATAAAAATCACGATCAAGAAATGAAAACATCAATGCAGACTTTTAAAAAATTGCCAAATTCACGGCGAATTCATCGCATCAATTAACTGTCACTGTCTGTGTATGGTACACCTTTTGGACAACGTTTTGCACGTTCCACACACGACGGGCTATACTTGTGGCTTTTCAATGTAATCAAATCTCATCAGCTGAGTAACCACAAACTGTTGAAATTACATTATTACACTGCAATGATTTGCAGACACAGTGTCTGTGACGTCAGTCACTCGGCTGTAAGCAGTAAGTAGACAATTAGCTGTATATGATGCCAAGTATACAAATTAATCAATGACCATGATCAAGGCTGCGGCTTTAGGTCCAATTTGTAATGTTTAACATCAGAAATCTATGGATTTTAGCACAAAAGTGCAGCACATGTGAACAAGTGGTCAAAAATTTTGACAAAAAGCTGCATCGCCGACTTGTCACCCCTCGTGGTTGTGAATTAATTTGTCTGATTTTGATCCCTGTCTGACACATGGTTCCTTGGACCCACACAAGTCAGCTCCAAAAATGGCAACTCAATCGGTTCATCTGTTTTTGAACAGCTTACCCGTGTGCCAAAATGCTTTTCAATGGGATGAACAACCCCCAAAATTGCCCCTTCCTCTTGGAGTTCTGCACCCCATTTAATACATGGTCGGTCTCTTGTCACACCCAAGTCATCCATCTAAACGGCATTTCGATCAGTTCAGCTGTTTTTGCAGGGCTCACAACGTGACCAGTAGACAGACAGACAGACAAACTCACAGACATACACACAGACAGGTCACACTACTCTGTATGTAGCAATGGGCCGCATCGTATGCAC
>Ga0209780_1002965_pt1 | contig 12390 bp, 9 predicted proteins | sample WorMetexBAHAMAS2_FD_187384 | JGI IMG/M metagenome (GOLD analysis project Ga0209780, IMG submission 187384) | Marine gutless worms symbiont microbial communities from Max Planck institute for Marine Microbiology, Germany - Inanidrilus exumae... | ecosystem: Host-associated > Annelida > Digestive... | reverse complement strand
AACAACGCGGCAACGTCGTCCCAGCTTGGATTGTGGTAATTGCTCACTGGACGACGATCTCACTTAGTACAGCGTCGCCACTGTCCCGGCGTCTGTGCCTGTTATACTGTCCCGGCGTCGTCCCGGCATGTTTTAGACAAGGCCCATGTGTGTGCTGGGCACACGTAAGCTGTGCAAAAACGGCTGAACCGATCTAGATGGTTCGTGGGTAGACATATGAGCCAAAGGAACCATATATTAGATGGGGATAGAGATCCCCCATGAGAAGGAAAGGGCACTTTTGAGGGTTATGTGCCAGCCCATTGTAACGTATCTATGCTTGAGTGCATTCCGCATTGTTCGCCTGCCGCTGCTGACGCATGTGCCGTAATTGGTAGGTCTACATACCGTCACCCCTGTAAGGCAAAAAACTGCCAAAGTACTGGAACTTTAACCAAATTTTGAACTTGAAGGCTTCAGTACCCACCCCCTTTGCTGACCAGGGCCAAATTTGGTATGAGAGAGGGGACCATGGTGTAATTCTGCCATGCCAGATTTCACCTTGATTGTTATATACTGTTGTCCCTGCAGGGAAAAACTGCAAATTTGATAGTATTTGTGACATTGGGTCTCTGGTACCCACCTCTTGACTGATCATGGCCAAATTTGGCATGCAAGAGTACACCATGGTGTATGCTTCAGTGCCAAATTTCGTCTGGATTGGTTTATTGTGTCGCCCTTGAGTGGTGAAAAACCCGACATTTGACCATAGTTTGAACTAATTTAACATCATGTGGTGGTGGCACCTAGTGATATAGACCAAGAACATGTGCACAGCTACGCACTTTCCCTGTTGGATGGTATCATTCAAAACCATTTCTGAGTTCAAACTGCTTAATGATGATCTTGCATTCACCAACTTTGCCATTCCAAAGCAGGATAGACAAAAAACAACACCCAACTCTTTCATCCCCAGGTGATGTGCAAAGTTTCATTCTCATCATGCTTACCATGATGATAGAGGTGGTCTGTACCATTTTTACATCTCAGAAACATTTTCCCATTAAACATGTAGTTTTGCCACTAGGGAGCACTGAAAAGTTGGGGGAAATGCACCCCAAAGTTAAATCCCCATAAAATGAAATGAATGCAGTCTGTCCAACTCTTGCACTCAACGAGCAGTGGTCAGTGACGTGACAATCCCTCATAACTCTGGAACCGCTTGAGTGAACTGCCCACAGATCATGAAAAGTTTGTAAAAAAACCTTGCAAGAGATACACCCCTGTGGGGTGATCATATTCCCAAATTTTGTAAAATTTAGTCTTTAGATTGGCAACCCCGCTCCTGCATTGATGGGCTGAAATATGAAGTGAGTTGAGCTTTGGTTGACTCCACACAAAATTCCACTCCCATCAGTGCAACATGTGGCCTCTTTGGGGTGAAATCCTGAAAACTGCCTGAGTAATCTAAGCACCAGCATATGCTTTGTGAGTTTCCTGCCAGTAATAATATTTTATCTTGCTGCACTTATGTTATGTTGTATGCTGTTACTGTTTGTAGATTAATTGAGCGGTTTCTTATGGATGGATAGTATCCTTTGCAGTCGTATTTTGCGATTATTTAATGCTAATTTCAGTTTATTTCAATTTACGTGTATTAGCTGGACTCCGTTTATTGTGAACTCTTTTTTGCTAATCGGCATTTACTCATTTTGCAGTCTGAAAAACTTTTCTGTACAGCTCATTGTCATTGTCATTACCCTGCGTTATCCTATGATGTAGAAGATTGGTGTGTCACATTGTTCCATATTTCCTGATATTCAGCTCTTCTTTTTATCTCCTTGTATCGATTTAGACTTCCTCCATTGCTTTGTGACATCTAACCACATTCTTCTTGGGCCACTTTTTGCCTTTTACCACATGTTTTCTTCTGTATTGTTACGTTTACTGTCATGGAAATATTTTTTCAGATTGAATATGTTGAAATGCTTTATTTTGCGTCAGTATGGTAAACTGTAGGTAGTCTGTTATGTAGTATGGTTTTATGGTGTTCTGCCCAGATTAAGCTACCAGTTCCATCTTATTACTTTTTGAATGCACAGTGTAATACATAATCTTGTCATTTCATAACTATTTTGTATGTGGCAGTTGAATAATAATTGTGTCTAGCTGAAAGCGTAACAAGTACGTCCATCTTCTATATCCACACATGCCGATCCTACATGTGGCCAGCTTGCTGGACAAATTGGCCAGCACGCTGGCCTGAGCACTGGCCGATTCGTCCAATTTTAGGCTTTTGGGGAGCATCTGAAGCAGTTAAGTTTCCCAAAATGTGAGATTTACTGCCCAGGACGCCGATGAACCACCGTGCAAAATTTGACGCTGCTAGCTTATCATCGGTGGAGAAATCCGTAACCATACAAAGAAACAAAAAACACAAACAGTAAACGATATATCCACACCTTGCCTATCGGCATGTGCGGATAATAACAATCTGGCATTTGTTTCATCTGTCTGTCCCATCAGCATACTTACCGTGACTCACCAGGGGGCAGCATATGATGCTGCCATCATACATTTTATGTTTGATTAAGTCATGATGTGTTGATGATGTGTGAATTTAAATTAACACAAACCTGCACCAGCCAGCCGCAGCAGTTGTCGACGTATGCACTGACTCTGTTCAAGTACAAGACAGAAATTAACAACCAAGTCGTTCACGTCGGTTCGTTGACTGTAGTCTTTGTAGCAAATACATGAGGCAGATGTGTGCGACAACCATGTTATTGGCATTAGTAATTTATAACATTGTGTTCTCAACTTGCAGACTTCCCTAATTTTTAAGGGGCAGAAATTGCAATTTTTGAGAGGATTTTGAGATTTTGGATTGGAGCTTTTGATTTCTAGAACTCTGATTTCAGAGACATGTCAACGAAGATCTGCAGCATTGTTGCAGGTATATGTCACATTGATGCTGGCAGGTCTTATTTTGGGGACCCTCCCCAATTTTTCTACTGGGGCAAAAAATCAGCCGCACAGAACAGGGAATGTCACTTCCCTATTCGCTTCCCAGCATCTCCAGTTTTTATCGATTTTGCATTTTTCATCCAGTTTAAATATAGATAGTGCATAAATTCTTGGCTCTGTTCTAATATGTTTCTCTTTTGTGACTGGCCATTTTTGTGTATATGTACTCTGGAACAAAACTTATTATTTTTCCATTTAATTTTCGGTTAGGTTTTTAGCGGCTGTGTCTTCTTGTACAGGGGTAATACTAAACGGCGGGCTAGTTGGTCGTTTGTCGATTTGTTTATGCTAAAATGGTCAGTGCAGCCTCAAGTGAGGGTTTTCTAATTATGAATGACTTTTGTTAAGATTTTGCTGTGTGCAGTGTTGCTTACTATTTTAGTCAGCAGACTGTAAAGAAGTGCAAACAATATTTGATGTTGTAGATTTCTGGGACACAGCGGGTCAAGAGCGTTTCAGCAGTATGCACCCGTCATATTATCACCAAGCGCATGCCTGTATTCTTGTGAGTCAGTTTATTAGATGCGTTGTTACTGTACATCTGTGCACATAGAAGTGAATGAATTTTTACAAGGATATTGAAATCTTTACCGATCATTACTTTTCATTTGCCGTTACTATTACGAAGACTTATGTTGGCTAAACGTTTGAAAATGTCGTTTGTGTTTTTTTCTGCATCAGGTTTTTGACACAACACGAAAAATAACCTACAAAAACCTGACCAACTGGTATAAAGAGTTGCGGCAGCATCGGCCAGAAATCCCGTGCGTCTGTGGTGCTAATAAAATTGATGGTGAGAACATGTTTGTATACTCAGATATTAGTGTTTTGTAACCTTTGCTAGTAGCGGAACATTCTTTTTGCTTTGGCAGTTGTGTATGTAACGAGTTGAAAATTGTGCCTTCATGCATATAGACAGTATCACTGTTATTCTGTTTATTTTTACTAATATTTTGTTATTTCTAAAAGCTTTTGTGCTTTATTTTTTTACACATTGCCCTTCCCTCAGGAGGCTGTTGGTAGATGAAGAAAGAATGAGGAAAGGAAAGGAAAAGAAGAGTATTTATATAGTGCCATTTATACTATGCATAGTGTCAAAGCGCTCAGACATGGATCACACAGTTTTACCTGCAAATTACACCATGCCTGCCTTGCCTTCGTAAGCGTTCACCAGATGGCGCCACAGGTAGCAGACATCCAATTGCAGCTTACTACTCATTTATCAACCCCAAAGAGATGAAAGGCTTAGTTGGCCTGGTTGGTTGACTTATAGCGGACTGTTTACCCACATAAGTAGTCACCTGTCAGCTGCAGGTCGAGTGTAGGACAGGGAAAGTTCGCTGGCAAATGACCGCTGTGCCATGCAACCAACCAACCGTTGAGTTGAAGCCAAACCACTGGTTGGGGTGTTCCTTTCAATGGTTTGTCACTGTTGGTTGTTGAGTGACGGGAAAGACATCCGGCCTATAAAAACATGCTACTCAAAGGTTCTCCTTGTGAACACATAGAGGAAGAAACCAATGAGGAACTCGCTAATCCAGATTCATTTACAAAATGGCCAAAAAACAGAGCTAGATTAGTCACTTGTGACATGGTTTTGTGCTCAGTGAACATCGAGATTACGAAAAAGACGTTTAATTTCGCACAGAAGCATGGAATGCCGCTCTACTTCATGTCTGCAGCCGATGGCACTAACGTCGTAAAGGTGAGACCTCCAAGAAATTCGTTTAGCATACGGTCATATTATGTGCACTTTTTGAAGGTAAACTATAGCCTCAGGTTCAGGTTTAGGATTAGGTTTTGTCTGTATGTTTGCTTGTGTAAATAGTGCTTTATGTTTTACTTTAACTATGGCATAAAGTGAACAACACTTCTTCCCTCATTGATTGCTCACATTCTGACAAAGCTGCCAGTTGCAGGACAGCGACATGATGGACTGTTGTTTGCAGTGTTTTAGAGATGCGATCTCGTGTGCCATTATGTACAAGAACAATCCGACTGACTTTACTGATCTTATTATGAAAGAACTCGAGGTATATAGTGCTGTCAAATTTGTGTCACTGATGTCTTTTGCAAATTATAAACCTACAACTGTCTGTACAGTTACAGTTAGTAAAGGCCATGAAGTTGTTTGATGTGGTTTTTATGCTGTCATCACCCGACACTGTCGTGAAGGCATTATGTTTTTAGGCTGTCCCGTTGGAACGTTCATTCATTTGTCCTGTCAGATGTTGTTGCCACGATGTCTCGTGAACGGCTTAAACCGTTTTGACAGGGAGAATATTCGCAAACTCATACTGATTAACTTATTGGATTCTAGAGGTCAAAGGTCAAGGTCACAGCATGCCTTTGAGGTCAAATCTTGTGTACCCATGTCTCGTGTACTTCTTGAGCAATTTCCATGAAACTTACTTAACGCTAGCCTCTACTGATGACATAGTTAGATGTTAGAGGTCGAAGGTCGGGGTCACACTTTGGTTCAAGTATATGCTGTCGAAGGCATCCATGTCGACACTGGGGCATCAATGTCTTTCTTGTTGTATTATGTTGCCATTACCTTTGATGCACACATCTGACAATAAAATCCGCTGAACTCACAGTTTTTCAGTACTTTGTGAATAAAATGTGACTTACTAAATTGTAAGTTCAGAGTTCTGGATGCATGTTTTGTTCCATCTAACTGCATGTTTTGGAGGTGATTCAGAAATAACCAGCAGGTACCTTTACCTAAGATATTGCAGTACGACGCCTCCCACTTGTCCTGAAATTCATTAAATTTTTAACTTCTCCTTGAGTGTTCAGAAACAAATAAATTTGTTCTGAATATCCTGATATTCCGTCAAAAATTAAACAAGTTATATTTTTGCTTTTTACACCATTGAATTTCTGCCGATGGTATGTCTGGCTGGCTGTTGTCTCATCGCGGTATTGAATTCAAGAAATGGCAGCAGGTTTTTAAATCTTTTCTGTAGTTTAGTTATACTTATTTGAAGTCATTGTTATTAAACGTTGTCCGTAAAAATGTAGCGAAATCTGAAGATTATATGCCGTGAAGGTATGGAAGGTATGGAGATGGTGTAGGTAGCATTGCTGATGAGAACTTTAGCGTTTTTTTCCCAATCCAAATGCATTAGTATCCATCTGCAAGAGCATGCACGCAGTAAAAATGGCTGCTCTATCTCGGTTATTAACTGCAAGTGTCAGCTCATGCTTGTTGACTTGTGTAATGCCTGTAAAGTGATCGTTTTCATGTTGTTGTTTATGTTGTGACAAGAATTACAGTGTGACGTCTTCAGATTTTTCTGTCACATTTTACTGCCATGTACTCTGTCGTTTGCCGGCTGTCATACCACATGTCAATCAAATTTGACTAAATGAGTCTTGGTGGGATGCCTTTTTTAATGCAAAGAGATAACTTCCAGCAGAAATTAAGTTTATCTCATTAGCAATATCTGCTGCATTTGTTAGTCTTGTAATTTTGTAATCATTATTAACTCGCCCTTGTTAGGGGTGCAAAGCATTGCGATCAACGTGTCTGTCTGTCTGTCCATCTGTCTGTCCACATGCTTGTCTCAAAAACCACATTCCAAACTTCACAAAATGTTCTGTACATGTTAACTGTGTGGCTGTGGCGTGGTCCTCTGACAACATTGTAATAAGTTACGTACTTCCAGTTTTATGGATGGTGTCATGTTTATCATAACTAATGTCTAAAACTTGGTGGGATCTAATGTACACATTGTGGAGATGATAAAGACCGAGGTATTAGTGACCTGAATGAGTTGGCATCCAGCTGGATCATTAATGTGGATACCTCACTCACTATGAACAGGGTTCTAACCATTGTCGGGAGGTCCCAGCGTCATTTCAGGCCCTGGTTTGCCGCTGAACCCATCTCTCCTCCGTCTCATTGATGGTGTGACGTCAGGGCACCTGCAGCATATTCCTGCCACATAGTTCCTGCTAATACCAGCTCAACGAGAATAATCAGCCGTGAAACGGTTGTTGTCGTCATGTTATTATTTCAGAATTTCGACCTGTCGTCACCCGAGAATGGCGAAGAGACGTCGACAGATGCAGTGTCGAGCTAGTACCGAGGAACATGTGTGCATGTGTGTGCGTGTGTGTGTGTGTCTGTGACTAAAATGTTTATTGCCAAGATGCAGTTGCACTGGTCGTTGATTCTGCGTTTGCATATTTTGTTTAAATTTCGTTTGTGCAAAAAAACTAATCTTTATGTGTGTATGTGTGTGTGTGAGTATACGTGTGTGAACGTGGCGGTTTCTTACTATATCTATTGATTTTGTGTGTTTTATAGCAGCCAGTTTTTCACCTTTTCCAGAGTAGGCGTGTCCTTTTTGTGTCCCTTAGCATTTTCCTGTTGTTCCCAAGTCTGCCTTTTACGAACACTGCACGTGGATAGATATAAATATAATTTTCAGTCTACAGCTCAATAATTTTGGTTAACTTACTATATTTGAATTATTACTGGTCTGCATGCACATGGTGTATGGGACCAGACTAGTAACGGTCGCTGGCGTCTGTCGTCTGTAACATGGCGCATATGCAATGTAACTCGCCATGGGCAGCACGCGGTGGGCCAGTCGTGTTACGTCCCATTAGGGCAACACTTTATTTGATTATTATTCATAGTAAATAATTTATGAATAACTTTTAGTGAGATATTGGTATAATTTGAATATCATAGAATTTATGTAATTAATTAGAATTGTAATTTTTATTAAAGTATAGTAATAGATAGTGAAATAAAAATATTTAGTTTTGCACAATAAGTACAGTATGTAGGCCACAGTTAACACGTGCAGAAAATTTTGTGAAGTTTAGAATGTACATGGTGTTTTATAAAGCACTATAAAACCTATGCAGCAGAGGTACTGTCACAATTAGTTGGCTGTCCTTAAAAAAGCTTCGGCAAATAAAAGTGATTTTGAACGTTCGTTGAATGAGTACCAGAAGTGGTAATGGCAGGCAGATAATTTCAGTTTGTTAGCAATGATAATTTGGTTGAGAAACACCTAGTTGCACTAGGCGCAGTTAAATTTAACCACAGGTAGTTAGTGATAATTTTGTTGCATCTTCATTACCTACCAACTCACCTTTGGTTAACCGTCGGTTAACTTTAGCTCGTTGTAAATATCTGGTTAAGTTATGGGTTAAGAAATAAAAACGGCTGATGAAAGATACTATACTCACTGGATTTTGGTAGCCAGCTACATGGAACCAAATAGGAAAATTAACAAAAAAAATAGTGAGCAAGATATTGAGTGATGGGTTATGTGGTCAATCCCTCCACCAAGTTTGAAGATCCTATGCCTATTCGTTCTTGATTTATGTGTTGTGATGTCTGCCATACACCACCATTGAGAATTTGTTTGCAGCCATTGCGCATGTGCCGTATCACGTGACCTGTGCGTACGGGGAAAATTTCCCCACATATTTGAAATCTGTGACCCCGATTTGTCTATTTACTTTTGCAACTTCTGTGGCTCTACGATCAAGAAAAATCCAGTTATCTACCAAAAGAGTGTCCTGCTCTGTGTTACTGGGCATAGAGCTGACTGACAATGTCGCCATCAGGAGCATCAGTATATTGTCATGGCAACGGGTTACAGCAACAGTTGTCAACCATATGGCAGCGTTGTCAATTGTGTTCAGCGCACAGTTAACTCCGTAAATGGGGTTTGGATGATAAATAATTTCCTGCATGCCAAGCGATAGAGATCTGGCCTTCTGTTAACAAATAACCATGCCATACTGTATTGTAGGATATGCAAGACGTTTGCTAAGAATCCTACGTGAAAAACGGAAAAGCATAATTGAAAAATTAGTGAACAAGTAAGCCTCACTTGAGGTTGCACCAACCACTTGAGCAAAATGTTTAGCCGACTAAATTTTCGGATGGTTCTGCTTGTTAGCCGTGGTATTCGTAGACCTATAATCTTGACCATTGAATTTGACTTACATAAGGTTAAATTGAACCACTGTGCCAAGTATCTAAGTCAGATGTCAGTTTGTTCAAAAATTATTGTTTGCACACACAAAGCAGACCAGTGGCTCTACCCAGCCGGTAAAATGGTCATTAAAAAGAACTTAAACGGAAATTGATTAACACTGAGGATCGAGTCCAAGTCCACGGAGGCAGTCAGTAAAGGGGGAAAAATTTGTGAAACGGGTCAGGTAATCGCTCATGGTCAGTTGCGCCTAGCACAGTTAAACTGTGCTTGGCGCAACTGACCTTGAGCGATTTGAAGTTGTATAGTCAGCACCGTCTTGTTTTTCTGGTTTTGTAACTATGCACTGTTAAGTTATTCGTAAACTTTTAGTCAGTTTACTCAGAAACAGTGTAGTGAATAAAAGCCATAATGATACTTTTGCATGCAATTGACATCCATGTGAGTGTTTATGATGGTTCTTGTGTATTTATTGCTTTAATTTATATGTAGTAATTTGTATATGGTGATCCTGTTGTGTATATATTTGCACATGCACGCTGAATGATTTAAGTCCGAGTATGTATTACTATCTAAGTCTGTGTATGGTTTTCCGAACGTTCGAGGAAACGCATTTTTAAACGTTTTTTTTCTCTGAACGTTTTTTATTTTTCCGATTTTCGGAACTTTTCATACTCGCAACCACCTGAAGTCTATCATTATATTATTTCATATGTACAAGGACGACTATAACATCCACAGATGTACGGGACAGTAGCTAACTATGCCTGTTTTACTTGCATAGAACGTGACTGCGTATAGCCTACTGCGAAAAATAGGCCTACTTAGACCCAGATCTACATATTGTATTATAATTGACTTTTTCAACAGTTTTTAACTTTTTATTTTTGAGGAAAAAGACGTTTTTAACGTTTTTATTGAACGTTCGGAACAACTGTGGTATTTGGTACTGATACTACTAATGCTAGCGATACAACTATACACTTTCAATGTTTGTTTAGCGAGCCCAGTCTCATTGCAGGGTCATTGCAGGTTGGGCTGGGTCTGCCAAAAACGAATCTTTGAGGATTTTGGAGCAGTTTTACCGGCTGGACATGCTCTCCATGTTGCCGAGCCGACTATGAAACCAGAGTGAAAACTTTCCTTCCCGTTGAGTTGATATATTGATGTTCGAATCTGAGAATACAGGGTGACAGTTTCTACGTGGTTATTGTGTGAATATGTATCCAGCTGTAGTGCTATTTTCTGCGTGTACATATGTATTTTTGTATCAAATGGCGTCGTGAGTCACGGACTAGAACGTGATCAACTGTCGACGTGCGTGTCAGATGACAACGTCGCTGGTTGACAGATCGTATATTTCAGGGTTAGTAGGGTTAGGGTTAGTTTTGGCATTGGTGTCGCCAGTTGACACAATCTATGAGTATGTGTGTGTGTGATGCGTTGATCTTGGGTAGTGCCTCTTGCGTTGCTTTCTTTCGTCAACACGTGTATGGTATTATTTTCCACTTAGATCATATTAGTGTGATAATCTAAACGCCTTGATATTCCCTTTCAAAGATGACATTCTGCACTGTACAGTCTAGCATTTACCTTGGCATTGCGTTCATGATGCCCACTGATGTATTTGAGATGGGCATGGCACCATGCTATCTTGAAACAACAGCAACCATCTTACAGCGATTATACGGGTCAATCTGTGTCGAGGATTTTATTGAAGCAATGTTTTACTGCTTGCACGCCCCTGCTAACGACGTCTGACACATTTGGCTTAGGGACAAGATGCCAGAGTTTTCGACAACGGTGTTACCCACACTGGAAACTTAGATGTTCGTTTAGCGAGCCCAGTTTCATGGTCATATTTTAGGATTAGTTTTATCAGTTAGTAGGGTTAGGGTTAAAAATTAAAAAATTTTGAAAAATCATTTACTTAAAAACTGATAAGTGTGTACTCAAACGTCGCACTCAGTGGATAGGCGTGAATGAACATTTGACTTTTGAAGTCTGTAGAAGGGGTGGGGATGAGTGGCCCCTTCACACCTACGCCGACAGCAATTGCGCGGGTAGTTTTTTGACGTGTTTTTCTGTTTTTCACACATGATATCTCAAAAAACGATGCAGCTTGGATCGCCAAAATTTACGTACAAAAAAGTTCCATGATGGGTCTTGTCCTGGAAACCGATTTATTTTGGTGTCAAAAGGTCAACGTCTGTGTCGGTCTTCAGACAGAATGCAATATTGACGCTGGCTGTGTACGTAAACCACGCCGGGTTTTTCCCCTGCGCGGGTTTTTGCACTCGGGTGAGTGCCGGCGTCTTCTAGTTCTGAGATTCTGCGTACAAGACTGTTTGTGCCGTTCAGCAACGCACTCGGCGGCGTTTGATGTGCGTAATCTGAGTAGCTGTCGGTCTGTCTGTCATTACATGCGATAATGAAGCCGTCTGTGCTCCGTGCGAGCCCCAAGGCTATAAGAATAGGTCGTTCCGTTTCCAGGCCAGCTATCGTTCAAGGCGACCATACCTGAGTATATTTATATTCTGTGTACCTGTTGGTGTATTTTTGTACTTTAGGTTTGCTGACGCATGTCCGGTTTTGTTGTGTTCAGCGACGCCGAGAGGGGAAGAGGGGGTGACTGTTAAAGGTATATGCAACGATTTTTATACCAAATTGATTAAAAGTAATTTCTCGCTGCTTACTGCCATATACACCCGTCTGTGTAACAAATTTTGATAAATTATGCCGTAAACTGCTAAAAAAGTACAAGTTTATTGGTATTTTTTTGGTGTAGTTATTCTTCGGCTGTTTTCGTCATGTGTGACGTCATACCAGGATACGCTTTGTCTTGTTTGCGTTGTTATGCGTTATTGAGATTAGATAAGAAGTTATTTATTTTACCAGTTTATGTTTTAAGAACATTGACATTTTACAAGTTATTACTGTAGTGTAGTATAGTGTAATGTCTCACTAAACACTCCAATAGCCTGTTCCCTTGTTTGTTTTCCTGGTATGACGTCATCACTTGCAAAAGTAAACAAATCATCGGGCGCTCACTTTCGGGCGCTTTTTCTAAAATTTCCTAATTTTTTGATGTCCCTTAATATTAAAATAGATTTGCTTGTATTAAAGACATACGATGGGCAATTTACTTTAACAACCAAAAAACAAGAACTCATCAGGAGATGAGATAGCAAACGTCAACTTTTTACGACGATATGGCACGTACGTACTTCAAAATACTAAAAAAAGAGAACCTACTTCGTTTAACCAATTAGACGATAGCTAGCCAAGTACTGCGCATTCAGTCTTGAGTTTATGAATATGCTACAGTCCACCTTGCTGTTATAGAATATTTATGCCGTGGGAGTCGCGCGGTCCCTCTGCAGACGTTTACTAGCTAGTAGACAGTAATCGT
>Ga0209780_1002964_pt1 | contig 12391 bp, 10 predicted proteins | sample WorMetexBAHAMAS2_FD_187384 | JGI IMG/M metagenome (GOLD analysis project Ga0209780, IMG submission 187384) | Marine gutless worms symbiont microbial communities from Max Planck institute for Marine Microbiology, Germany - Inanidrilus exumae... | ecosystem: Host-associated > Annelida > Digestive... | reverse complement strand
CGATTACAGCTTACTACTCAGTTTATCGACCTCGAAAGGATGAAAGGCTGAGTCGACCTGTGTGGCTGGTTACATACCGAAATAAAGTGCCGCCTCCGGGAGTCGAACCCGGACACAGTCACCCATCCCAGTACTAACCGGGCTCGACGTAGAGTAACTTCGTTGATACGACCAACTCCATTACCACTACGCCACGCCGCCAACCTGCACCGATCCAGCAATCCCAGAATTTTAGCGGTAGTGTATTGCATGGAGACAGCATGCAATTACCATCTGCACCCATTGCTGCATGTCCATCCCCACCCCTGTCCCCTTAAGCTGCTGTATAGTATGGTTGAAGTAATTCTAATGATATTTGGCCATATCTGATGCTGTACTCAATGCTTAAAAGTCGATATAAATGTCTACTGTCTAGAAGCTGGAAGTATAAGAGTGCCACAAGTAGTGTACCACATGTTATAATAGTGAATTTGCTCGTTATATGTACTGTTGTAACATGTTGTACATGATTTGGCCACAATTCAGCTATGTTGCTTAGTACCTGCTGAGTATGTCGATGGTCATCAGGCCATCAATGGTGTCCGACGTCATCAGGCACTGACAGTCTTTATTAGTGCGACCAACAGTTGAAAACACCATTTCAGATGAACTGCTGGCCACAGGCATGCTCAGAAGGCACTGAGCAGCAAAGCTGAGTCGTGAACATACTGTAGCTTTCTGTTGCAACTGTAGCAGAACTTAAGATGCCACAGCATGACTGGACATGTAGTCTTACACCCCACTCCCTCAGTATTTCCTGTCAATATCCTACCCATTACTGCGATATTACCACAGTCGTTATACCCTCTCCTGCTATTACTGTGGTATTATTACAGTTTTTTGTTCCTGAATCTGTGGGATTCTGATGGAAATGTGGGAACATTCCCATTACCACCGCTGTGCAAAATTCTATTTGGATGCACGCCACCTAGTTTGGATAAACTTGAGACAAATAGGCGGTTAAACAAAACTTGATTTTGAGTTTGCATATCATGATTGCATGTAAGCAATAAACTTAACGCAACTCTGATGGGCTGGTCTTTGCAATGTGTTTCAGGAGGCGTTTACACTCAAGTATACAAACGTGACTGGTATTGACTTGACGGGTGTTGAGCAGCTGACCGATGCGTTTTTCGTCATGATGCAGTTTCTTTGTCAGGACACTTCCGTGTGTCACAATCTTGATACTCTCTCACTCGTTGGCTGCACGCACATTACTGACTTGTCTGCTGTCTACATCACGCAGCTGTTTCCCAGTCTCAAACAGGCAATTCTTTGTAATTTTTCTGCTTGTTTAGTTTATATATTCTAGTTTAGATATTTTATACTGTACCGTGAATCATTACCATCATTCTCCTTATTGTATGGCATTTATACTAAGTACCTGGCTCACTGGCTTCAAGGAACAATGAGCTTTATAACTTGTGGCTCCTACAAGTATCATCGTCTTGAATTGCATCATTTTACAGCTGTATTTTTCAATTTTTCTCTCCAGACCTCAGTTCTCTTCAGTGCCCCAGTTTGCCTCCAAAGTTTTTATTCAGCTTAAAGAGGCTTGTAGATCCCTCAAATGTAGCTACATTAAATAAACAAATAGGAGATAACATAAGGTGCAACAGTTCAGAATCGTTTACAAAACTGTAAAAGTCGAGCATAGTGTAACAGAATTATTTTGATTGGTTAATGTCTTCTTAGCTTTTTTGTTTTGGTGACATTTTCATTGTTGACTGATTGTTAGGTATTTCTGTCTGGTTGCCATCTGATCACTGAAAAGACTTTGGCAATGCTCTTATCCAAGCTGAAGCACCTCGAGACTGTCAAAGCTGCAGCAACAAACATTGGCGTCGTCCCGGAAACTGAAGTTGCATGTCAAATGATGCTGCATGGATGTCCGCTTGTGTCACCTCCAGTAGTGCAGTATGGTGCATTAATTGACGCTGGTCACAAGAGTGATCAGAATGCATCAAAGAGTCCAGAAGCTTCACTGACTACTAGAAATAACTCGTATTTCACAGGTTAGTTGTGTCACCTGGGTTACTTGCTCTGTGGTTTAGAAAATTTGGAGAGTGGTTGTAGAAGAGACTGTTGGACTTGACAACTAAATGGAAAAAAAGTTTTACTGAAGACATTGATTGATACCCATAAAGATAGGGTGAGAACTTACTGATACTGGCTCGCCGGGGTTGTCACAGTTTTGGATAAAAATTGGTTAATTGGTTGTTATAGTTCATCACTTGGATACTGGCATCATAAAAGGTGTGGCATTCCATTTTTAAGAGTCAGCTGGTGGGCGAGGAAAGACTAACATCCAGTGGGGGATGTTCACTGGTTTGTGGCAACGTTTTGAATTCCCATCAGTGTTTCAATGAGCTGTTTCGGTGTCATGATGGGTAAATATCCAGCTCCAGTTTCTGCCAGAGGTTTTCGTTTTGGGAGACTTGGTTCATCCTCAACACAAAACAAATGCACCGTAGCCAGAAGAAGTGCCACTTTGATTTGCTCTATAGCCTAATCCCTTAGATTTTTAGGTCAACTCTTCGACACAGTCGATCGAATAAAGCCGGTCTCAAATGTCCGTTCGTGAATCCGTCCATCTGTACATCCGTCTGTCCACAAAAAGTTTTTTCGATTTTAATGAAATTTGACATGTAAGTAGAGGTTGATGAGTGATGCATGACGGTATGCAGTATGACCCGATCCAAGGTGAAGGTCAAGGTCACGAGCCCTCAAAAGTTGGAAATTTGACCATATTCAAAGGCTATCTCCTTTCCCATTTATAATAGGGGCTCGCAAATGACTACGGATTCCTAAATTAGGGAACAATACCTACAGCGGATTTTTTATTTTTTTTCCAGTTTTTGTGTCACGTGACTTCGAAGTTGGCACTAAGTAGGAGTCCTCCATCCGTCCACAAAAAGTTTCTTCGATTGCAGTGAAATTTGGTATGTATGTAGAGGTCGACGAGTGATGCATGACGGTATGCAGTATGACCCAATCCAAGGTCAAGGTCAAGAGCCCCCAAAAGTCTGAAATTCGACCAATTTGAAACGCTATCTTCTCCCCCATTTTATAATGGGGGCTGGCAAATGACCACTGATTCTTACATTATGGCACAATACCTAAAGCTTATCAAGGCCGTATTTTTGATTTTTGTCCTAGTTTTTGTGTCACGTGACTTCGAAGTTTGCAGTAAGTAGGAGTCGACCGTCAGTCCTGTATGGGGTTAATTTATATTATTGTTGTTGTTTCTCCTGCATGTAAGTTACTCGATGAAGTATGCATTGCAGTTTGATGCAGTTGTTACATCATCAAGCGCTTAAGTCACTAAATTGTACAGTATTCTTTCACGTTTCCAGTGGTACAAAAGATTTACCAGGAAACACTGGAGTTATGGTTCAAAATAAAAATACACGTTGTTAGTGGCCCACAGTGTATAAAATGATGTTTTATGTGGACATGGATAGAATATTACATGGAAAGAATATTACTTAAATTGATCTTCCATAAGCAGTTCCTTAGTATGCTGAGTTTTTGACATATCTGTGCACAACACATTATTATGCAGTATGCTAATCACTGGCACAAAATCTACATAATTGTATAGTTGAACGTATTAGCTGCTAATATGGTCATTGTGTAAACATAGATTCGCACTATTAGCATTATAGTAATAGTAGCACTATTTCATATTTATGTGATTTTTCTATAATTTTGATGGGGTAGATGCAATTTTTATGGTGGTTGACACTAGTTTGTGTAATTGGTTACCATTTGATGCAGATCTACGGAAGGAGCCATTGTGGAGGACATACAGAGGTCTTATTGTCCACACGGACGTAACAACAACGAGCATTGTACAGTCCTTGGTTAGCGGGAAGATCACTTCCCTCCAGCCAGGGACACCTTTGTCGGTGCACTGTGACTACAAACTTGACAACGGAATTGTGTTTAATCTCATTGAGTGTTCGCCTGTTAGTCTGTCATTGTTTAGTTTGTTGCTTATAGCACATCTGCTACTCCTGTTGCTGATGCTGATAGATGTGTTTGTAATGAATGTCCCCTTTCTGCGGTCTGCTAGATGCTGGTGTCTGAGAGCCACTGCAGACGGTTTGGCTTTAAAAGATGCATGAAGAAATGAGGGGGCCAGTGGCTTATTTTTCCTGGCTAAAATCAGTGCTTTGACTTCCTATTAGTAATCCTGTGTCTGTTTACGCTATGTCTGAGATACAACCATTTGTTTAGCCCTTATGACTGCCTTGAACAGTCCTTTACTTCGGTTTCTGGCAGCTAAAATTATAGTCGGCATATCATTTGCTGTTTGCTGGTAAGCGCATTCTTTAGCAGTATTTTCTACATTTTTCTGAGACGTTGGATGCAGAAAAGTTTGAAATAATGGAAAACGTCTTCATGCAACCTGTCAATGGTAACAGCCAGATGAAAATTTTTGAAGTTTGTCACCCACCTCTTTTACCATAATTGCCAGTTTAAAGGATTATGTTGCTAAAATGGTTGGTATGTCCTCAAATGAGGCTTTCTAGTTTGTTAATTTATCTGACTAGGCAGGATTACGTAAAAGGTGTGGATGAATTTTGGGGGCATTTTCGGAAGATATAAACTTCAGAACAAAAAGAAAGAATTTATTAGAATTTAGGTATAATCTGTATGTGCATCCAAGAATTATTGAACCTTGCTTTAGAACATTTTGTTGCTTTGCTATTATTCAGTAGGCATTGGCACTATACTGCTGTAGAACGTTATTGATAAGTGTGATTCCAACGTCATTTACCAGTGTTACATGCAGAAATAAGGTAGCTGTGTTGGAGATTTGCATTCTGTGGGTGCTTAATCATTATTTTCTTACTATCATTTTAGGAATTGCTACACATTTTAGTAGCAGACAGAACTGTTTACATTCTACCATATGTTGTGGACTCCAGTCTGGATGACTTTTGTGCAACCATAGTAAACAGATTGATTTCAATACTTAGCAAGGTAATTGTTGTCAAAACTGATTTTGTGTTCAATTTATGCTGTAATATTGAAACTGGTTTAGATGGAAAATTGCTTACAGCTGCACAGCTCGCAGTGTTAAACTTTTCTTTATCATTTATCGCATTAACATCTGCAGATCTATCCAGTATCCATTAATGGCAAAATTATATATTATTGAATATTCCACTTACTGATAGTTAATTTAATTTTAGTCAAACTATGCTGTAATTTTTTGATTTAACAAATATTGTTGGTGTTTTCAGTGTATAACATAATTTACACTTCTTACATGAAATTGCACTTGAGATGGACTGATTTCAAAATGAATTTTATTCTGTGCTGTATGGTGAGCATGTCATACTTGAAATTTAGATGTGTTGTGTGTCCTGGGATATGATGTTAATGAAGTGGATCTGCAACTATGAGAAATTCCGTTGTACTTGCAGGTGGATTCAGCAGTTGTGGTGCTTGTTGAAGATGCTGGAGGTATATCATCTGAATCAGCCAAGACAGTTTTGAACAAAAAGGATTCACCGTCAGCCAAGATTGCTTTGCAAAAAGTGCGGCTGCAACTTCAGATCCTTGACAAGAAGATCAGTGACACAAACAGCAACATTCAGAAGTACGTGTAGTTTCATAGTTATTAATGGGCAATTTCAAAGCTGCACTTGGTTTTTTTATCACAGTAATTTATTAGTATTTTGAAACTACACACATAGCCTGTGAATTACTGGTAGATGGAAGAGTATTGATGTGTTAAGTGTTAACTTATTATTAATTGTCTGTGTTGGAAAAAAGTTTTTTATAGTGACCACTATGATATCAAGTCTAATGGATGTGATGGGATGCATGTACATGAGAGGACGATGTAAGTTAAACAGTTGCCGTCCTCTGATTATTGGTAGGCGATAAGCATCGGCATTTTTACGATATCCGCTGAACATTGCCTTTACAACAACCGGCTTGGATGCTGCGAATGGCTTTGATTCTGCAGACGTCGCAGCATGCAGCCGATGGACATTAGCATTTGCAACAGCAACAAGTACTTTCAAATGCTGACAATGTGATTGGTTGCTGCTACTTAGTTTGACATTAGTGTAGGCTGGCTGTGCTCCGTAGACTGTGTGACTGGGGCATTTCACATCTAGCATTCACTGAGTGCGGTTCTATATCTGCTACTGTCGTACTTACTGAATCACCGTTGGAATTATATATCATCTTAGTATTGGCATTCATGTTCGTGTTCTGGTAGTCAGTAGCATAGCAATGGGTTGATTGAGTGTAATGCATTTTGCAGCAAACTCTACACAAAGCAGGAGGCGATTTATTTTCCAGAACAGATGAGATTGGTGAATCTTCAACGACTTTTGCATGGATTACGAACTGTGAAATTGACTACATTAGTGTCACTCAAAGATGAACAGGTGTTTGCAGCTTTCATGTGGACTTCTTACAGAAATGTATTTGCAGAATGTCCGTATGATGACCATATAAGTTGTTGTTAAGATTATTTCCGGAATAGGAGTTATTATGTTTGCAATTTCTGTTCAGTCTACTTGTAATAATAACAGAAAAACTTATTTTATGAAATAACACCAGATTTGTTTAAGAAAATTCCTTAAAAACAGTACCGTTAATTGTTTATCGACACTATTAGTCTGGTTACCTGTATTACCTGTCAATGTATTGGTTATCTGTATTTAATACCTTCCACTATGTTATCATTATTATTTGTCAGAAGTTAAATTAATCACAGTTCTGCAATGAACAATAGGAAATTTGTTTTAATTAAGCATCTGTCATGCAATTGACTGCAGGGTATTGTTGAGCTAAGACGTGCGTTGGAGGTTGGAGCAGATAAAATTGACGAGTTGCAGACACTGTACAGGCAAATGCCGCCACAGTTTGTTAAGATGGCATCATCGTTACCTACTGTGCCAGGAGTTTGTCCACTGTCTGACCTCATCAGCAAGCTGCAACAGACAAATTCTGATTGGCTTGGCAATGACTTTCGATGCTACCGAAAAGCACTTGAACTTCTTCATGCTGTGGTATGCCAAAGTGCTTTTAAAAACTGATTTTGGCACATGCTAAATTTATGTTGTATTGTACTTTGCATAGCATCGTCGATGCATTTTTGTGCAGGTAATTTCAATCTGTTGTCTTGTTGAGCGGTCCTATGTCTACACAGAATTTGGCAAGTGGTTAAAATGTATTGGCTACCAGATTAGCAGCAGACTAATTTTGCTGAGACTTTAAACAAGCCATAAAGTTACTCTAATTCTTTAGCCACTGCAAGGAAACAGCTGCTAGCAAATCGTTCTACTCTGGACCTCAGCGGTGAAACCTTATAGTGGTCCAGTGCACTTGCCCAGGGAGAGGAGGGGAATTGGTAGGTGTGTGCTAGTGTATGCATGACGTGTAGGGTGGATACGTAGGAAGTGAGCAACTTGTCGGGTATTTGTAGCATGCCCCTTCTAGACATTGGCTTATTATCTGGCTTATCCCTGACTGGTGCTGTGTGCTGCACTATCTAGTGGCCAGCCATGGCTTTCAGCTTTAGCTGCGCCGGCGCGGCTGACAACCTTGTTGCTGCTACTCAAGATATCAGCAACAATCAACATTATAGAGGACACCATCAAACCCTCTTTTTCCTGCCTGTGATTATCTCCCGGTTCATCATGTGCATAGGAATTATTTAAAATAATTCTTTGGTGGAAGGCGGATGCGCCCGGATTGAGCTTCAAACCTGGATCTTGAGATGTGCCATGATCCACTGCATGTGACGCCCAAGTGCGTTGATCACTCAGCTGCTAGCAAATCAAATTCGGCAAATTGATTTTTGTATTGTGCACATTGTTATTATATTATTATAAAGTCTGCATACAAGACTTTGTTTCTAGTTTTAAATAAACTCACGGACGAGATTAAGAGTGAATAACTGGCAAGCCATGATGATATCATGATGATGTCATCCACTTTTATTAATATTTATAGCATGGGTATTGACAGAAATATTATTCTGATTATAGAAAATAAAAGTTTGTTGAAATGTAACTGTTTTTCAGTTACGGACACTGCACATTTTGTACATTGCAGGGCCGTGTAATTCTGCTGGATGGTGGTGACAGCTCATTTATTGTTACCGACACTGTGTCATTTGCTCACGTGCTCAGTACAACAGTATCCTCTTTGCCTGCATCCAGAACTCAGGAGTCAAACATAATCAGTGCACTGGCATCTTGCAGTCTTGTCTCTAATGTCCGCAACATGTCAAATGATGAAGTTCAGAACGTTTGGGTGGCCAGTTTGCCGACGGAGCTGACAGTCAAATGGGTTTGTCTTGCATGAATCTTGCATTTGTCTCTTGCAGAAGTCAGTTTGTTGTATAGTTTTGTATAATTTTGTGTTTTTAAATTTTACTTTTTTACTTCCATTTTCATATCTTAGCTACATGTACGTTTGATACGTGTTTTATTAAATATCAATCAATCAAACAATCACAACTGAAACAACACATTAATTTATGATTCACTGACGAAGGAGTTTTAGGAGGTATATTCTCTGACTACACATCTTTAAAACATTACCGATGTGGGCATCAAAACGAAGTGTGTCACATAATGTAATTCCTAGTAGCTTAGCAGACGTAACCTGTTGAACCTCACTGATTGGGACTGGGTTGATGCACCGCCTTGGGTTAGGTCGATACTTTACATACGTTTTGTAACGATGAACTACTATTTTCTTATCAATTTCTGTTTGTTGTTGTACATGTACTGTTTTCGTTTGCATATGTTGATGTGCGGGCAACAGCTGAGGGATTTTCAGTTTTGATAGATTTCATTGAAATTATTTCACTGGAACATCAGAACTAAATTTACCCATTTTCAAAATGTACATAGTCAAAAGTGGATGTTCACTGAGATGGGAAAAACATTTATTGTTTAAAAGAATTAGGTGAATCTTTATAGACGTGTCCACTGCTTGCTGTAAAATAAAACTGGAATGGCTGCAGGCTTCTTCTACTCTGTATCTTATACAGTGTGCACAGTGCCTCAGTGGGTTACCATCATAAACAAGGACTCAGTATGCAGCATGGTTGTATAACCTTTGAGTGACACGTTGTGTGCTAATTCATGTAGTCATTGTGCTATAGTGTAATTTGTTGGACAGCTCGTGTGTCTGTTAAACGTATAGTGATCTCTGCGTGTGTTGTATGCAGGAATATTTCATGGATAATGACATGAAGAGAACGCACTGTTTGCAGTATAAATACACATTTTTGCATCCATTGTCGAGTGCCGAGATGTCACAGATTGCTGGAGTTGTTGCCAATAGTGACTTTGACTGTGGCAATCCATCATATCCTGTCATCACTTGCAAGACAGGTGTTGTTCGACTGCATGGGCCAGTGACATTTGGCTTGTTGTGTGATAAACAAGGTAATTTTGTACATCAGTTTATTATTTGATGTTATGTGTGCATCATAAAGGTTTTTAAAAATCACAAACTGTGTTAGTTGTGTTTTTAATACCATGCGACGTCACTCTGTTTTATTAGCCGATTTGGCATTGACTGTAATGTGTAATAAATAACGTACTGAATTATTAATTTAATTATAATAACAGCATTGTTGCTCATAGAGTGTACAATGTCATTAGTTGTTACATCTAGCCACATCTAGCAGAAAGTGTAATGTAATGATCCATCTGTCTGTCTGTCCGTCTGTCTGTCTGTCATGTTGGTATACTCACCGTGATTCACCATGGGGCAGTATGCGACATGGCCAGTTTACATTTCAGCCGAACAGTAAGGAGGACCAACATACTTGTTCTGACTTGTGTAACATTTGTTGTGTCTAGAAGGTGAAGAATACAGTTTGCACATTGTTGCTCAAGTTATCAAGTGCAGTCATTCTGATGAAGACCAGACAATGTCAAAGTGCTTGTGGAAAGTGCTAGAGTTCTATCGCTGTCCAGTTGAGCATGCACTTCATAGTCTTGGCTTCTTCTTTGCACTTCAGGTGAGCTAAAACACGTTAGAATGATTTGAGTGTATAACACAAGTATTGTTATGTGCTACCTTTTGATTTGCACATTTTAGTTTGTGCACAGAACACAGCAGCTTCAGCAGTTATGTGAATGTAATTTCTAATAATTACTTGCTAGTGTAAAGGTGTGTTAATAGTTTGATACGTGTGTGCTAACACGCGCAGATATGCATTTATTTATTTGACCACATGTAGTTCAGTACAACAACCTTTTCACATACACAAATGACTGAAATGAGTGGCTTTTTTAATAGTTTTATCATTAGTTTATGATGATGTAATTGCTTTGTTTATTGCTTTGCTGCCCCATGTGGGTCCTGGGGCTGTAAGTAAGTGGGTAAGGGCCTGTTTACCACCGCACAATCTTCCGTGAACGTTAATGGGAGATTAATTTGCGGTGGAAAAAGCCGGCCCTAAGTGTCTAAGTAAGTATGTAAATGACAAATCTATGAAGCGCTGAAACCAGAATAGGCCCTCTCCGTTTCCATGCTGGAGGTCGTAGGTGACCAAACCTGGCTTCAGTTTTTTGGGTTCATTTAGATTGTAGTATATTTAGTTACGGATGCTTGTTTGTTTTGTTGTGTTTGTTTTAGTTTTTTTTAGTACTTAGCCACGTGAGTGGTTGGGAAGAACGTCTCCGAAATGACCTATTTTGTATCGGGTGGGATGTAAAACCTTAACTGAATCAATCATTGCTCTGCCTTTGTTTGTGTTGTAGGTGTTATTTGATGGAAATGTTGACAATTCAGGAAGATCAGGTGAGAGAATGTACCTTGCAATCACATGATATGGTGAAGTGTAGCAGATTAGATGAATTCCTTCAGTTTGTAATGTACATTAATAAGATGTTTGTCATCCACACAGTGCTACATCTTTGCATTTTTATCATCTGCTTGTATTGTAATCAAGACATTTAAGAAACTGCTGCAAAAGTAAGTGCCAGAACAGTCGTCAGTAGTTGTACTAAGTTACGGTGCTCCAGTAGTGTGCAAAAAGCTGCAGAAGCAGGAGTAGCACATTACAATTACATAATAGAGTTGGTGTCAGTGATGCGTGACTGCGTGACGTGATGACAGGTATCTAGTGTTTTACTCTAAAAAATAGATTTTGCCATGTGCTGAGTTAAAACTCGGCCTGTACTAAATATTGTTTTAAACCCCTTTTGTCAAGATGACGCTAGATGCTACTGGTACTAACAACCTTTCTTTAGTTACAGTCTTTAAGCATCTTCTGAAGAGAGAAGACTCATTTTTTATTTTTATGATTATTTGATTTTTAATTTTGATGACAGCTTGTCACCATGTGATCGAGTGATTGATTGATTGCTCGATTGATTGACTGATTGAGTTGCGTCTTGAGTCGTTAGAGTTTAGACTACATTTTAGATGCACTTGTCAGTTTTGTTGTGTACATTGTTGCAGGTGTTGACATTGACGTAGTCGCTGTGCAGACAGGACATCAACTGAAGCAGCTCGACACATCTTCATTGATGGCTTGTGAGCACTGCATGGTTGCCGACAGTGCACTGCGGGACGTTTGGGTGAGCCTTCAGACTCACAACCTGATGTAGTTGACTAGTTGCACACTGATATCTAATGCCATCATCCATGATGATTGTTGGGAAACAAGTATGTCAGTTTTGGTAATACTAGATGGAAATGTACACTGGCCGTGTTGCGTGCTGCCCCCTGGTGAGTCACGTTGAGTATGCGACGAACACCTATTAAGGTTAGAAATAACTCTGTGCACCCTATTAGGGTTGGGAAAAAGGTACCGGTAAGACAGATGAACGGATGCAAGATGGATGCATTACGTTTACTGCTAGATGCAGCCATTGTCATAATTGCATATACATGAATTATACTGTTGTCTTAAACATTACCAAACTGCTTTATTCTTTGTACTATAATACATTGACAGTATTTTGATGTGCATTCATATACTGTGTTTGTGAAAGATACAGTATATAAATTTTGAGTGTTTTGTGTTCAGAAGCAAGAGCACTTTGGTTATTATTTGTGTGAAATGTGATAGTGGAAAATCCAAATAATTACTCATAGAGCAGATAGGTCCATAATTTGATGCGTCCGTTGTTTCAGTGTGCCACTAATTATCACCAAGAATAGACTCCACTCGGGGTACCGGTGCATGACATCTCTTGACAAGTTGGTCATACCTTTTGTTACCGGTCAGTGGGCGCAATTGGAAAGGTAAACGTCCACATGTAAACGTCGGTTTCGCATCACAGTGGCCATGTATTGTAGACTAAGGGCCGGTTTTTCCACAGCAAATTAATCTCCCATTAAC
>Ga0209780_1002963_pt1 | contig 12392 bp, 9 predicted proteins | sample WorMetexBAHAMAS2_FD_187384 | JGI IMG/M metagenome (GOLD analysis project Ga0209780, IMG submission 187384) | Marine gutless worms symbiont microbial communities from Max Planck institute for Marine Microbiology, Germany - Inanidrilus exumae... | ecosystem: Host-associated > Annelida > Digestive... | reverse complement strand
CAACGCCTACCAGGACTTCATCGACATTGAGATGATCGACTCCGTTCACGGGGTTGTTATGACCTCTAAACGCTATATCTTTCTCGGATGTAATAATAATAATAATAATAATAATAATAATAATAATAAAAGCCTTAGTTATATATTTTCTTTTCTACTATTTGTTAGGTATCATCTGATTTTATCAATCCCAATGCCTGCCAGTTGGCTAACGTTGCTCCGACAAACTTTCGTCGAAAGTCAGCCGTGGACAGGATGTTGTCCAAAACAGAGAGCCATTAAGACTGGCCAGTTTATGCTGGTGTTTTCAATCACCAGTCTCCGTGACTTTTGTCACGATATCCTATCTGGTCAGATTTGCCACCTGTGGACATGAACACGCAGTGGAAACGGGACTGACAATCAGCTTCGGTAACTAATCATGCCATAGTGATGGATCCCACCATCCGCCAGTCAGTCTTTGATCTTTCTGGCTGTCCATGGTCCTTGTTGAACCGCTTCCACACAGGCCAGGGTCCCTGCAAAGTCTCCCGGTACAAGTGGGGGCTGAAACACTCACCGAACTGCTCGTGTACGTGGTGAGCATGAGCCACATTGTAGACTCCTGCCTGCAAACCAAATTCGAAGGTGGACTGACGATTCTACATGAGGCTGAAGAAGATGCTGTCAACTGGCTGAATTCTGTGACGACTACAGCACTCGCGAAATAATAAATAACTAGAATGTTGGCAATTAACGTGTCAATTCCCAACGTGATGATCGCCCGTCTTCGCTACTTGGGGTGGTTACGGGTCACTCAAAATCATTTGCAATGTCACCATTATCAGGCTACATGTGATTTCTAATAGTCATCCGCAGCACTGCGCTATCTTGTATCGTTTACCGAGAAACATGCGCAAAACATAAGATCACGTTCGCAGAATGTGCGATCTAATGATCTGATTATATTATTATCCAACCTTTCAAGGCAATGGATAGCCTATAATATGCTGATGTGCTATTTAAAAACTACTCACTCAATCAATCACTCAAGACTGACGTTTAAACTCGCAGTTTCTATGTTGTTTCTTGTGTTCGGCACATTCTTGTGTTGTGCAGACGGTAACACAGAAGGAGCCGAGATTCTGGGGCATCACGGGATGGACTCATCCGACTGACGGACCTACCTGCGGACTGGTCGGACAAGACGCCTGTCCTGTCGACAATACAGGTAGCCTTATTGTCATGTAATGTGTTCGTATAAACAGGTGTGCTGGCTGAAAATGCATAACTGCTAATCACGCTTACGCCTATTATGGCTATTTGAAGACAATCAAAATTTGATCATTTTCATCGACTTGTTGCGAAAAAGTGGCGTTATTTTTCCTTAATGTTTTGTTTCTGTACCGTGCGCTAGACTAAGCTGGCCATTTTTGTCAGCTTTTGAGCACACGTAAATATATCGTATCGTATCGTATCGTAGGCATCTCCTTGAACCCATCGATTATTACCGACCGCGTTAGCTGGGAAGGTAAAGCGATCGGTAGTGTACGTCTATCCATCCGTCTGTCCGTCTGTTTGTCCATCCATCCGTTAGTTTCCACTCTATTTTTGAACCGACTGACCTTTAAGCTTGAGTTTTGAAGTGTGGATCATGACCATAGCTCGCCTAGGATTGAAAGTGAAGGTCAAAGGTCAAGGTCAAATGTCAATGTCCAGTGCGTATGGGCGTGGCAACGCAGTAACGCGGACGGTTTGACCTCGATCCTCGATCGAGGACAGTCTTTCTAGTAGAATAATCTGTTTTTTAATACTAAAAGTATTTATGTGAAAGTTTTGCATGCTGACCGAAGTCACAAATAAAAATGAATTTACACAGGAAATTCGGTCCGAGTCTTACTTCTTGAAAGCCGTCTCAAGGGTTTTACCCACATATTCCACCCAACTCTGTGAGTAGTATATTAATCAGAGCATCAGATAATATACTACTTCTGTGCTTACCGCTTGCGTCCCGCTGAGGAATTCGTTCCATTAAAAATTAACCAATTCTTCCATTTCCTGTCATTTTTTCCCGAGCCACGGTCTCAAGCAAAACCTTAAAATCTTCTCGTCGTTCCCACCGTCGCAACCAGAAAGCCTCACTAGAGGTCGTACCGACCACTCTACAACAAAGAGCTAGACAAACAAACAACAGCCATCGGTTACTTATTTACAGTTTCAAACTGAGATCTGCTTTTTAGCCACGGTAGCTCGTATGGCCTTATAGTCCATACCCTAAAAGGGAACATCTGCGTCTGATGACCATAAACGCCGACCTGTGACATTGACCTTTGAACATGACCCAGCTGTGGTCAAGATGAACTAGGTCAAAGGTCATTTCTCTCGCAGTGGCGGGGGTACGGTTTTCACCGCCGAGTGTCGGTCTGTTTTTCCGCACGATGTCTCAAAAACCGATGCAGCTAGGATCATCAAACTTGACACACCTCTGAGTCCTGGAAACCCGTTCGTTTTGCGGTCAAACGTTAAGGTCACGAGCAGGGCCGCATTAAGGCTAGGTCGGGCCCGGGTGCTGTGCGAAATGCGGGCCCCTTTACAGACCTATAAGCAGCTAACCACTCCCACCAATTGCGGGCCCCAAAAACTGCGGGTCCGGGTGCTGCAGCACCCCTAGCGCCCCCTTAATGCGTAACGAGTCGACGGGCGTGTGTCTTTGCACTCTTGTGAGTGCTGGCTTTTTCTAGTCAAAACATGCGTCCGTTGGTCGTTTGTTTGTTGGTTGCAGTGCGTGATTCGATCATCATTGGTGTGTCTGCCGGTTCCGTGTTTCTTCTCGCCGTCGCTTTCATCGGCAGTCTAATCTACAGGTCAGTTCAGTCGATTCGTAGGCTACCAATAACGTGGTGAATACACGGCGCGATCGACAACGGTGCATTCTGTAACAGTCGAGGTTGCATCTATTGCTCACGGGTCGGTCCTACATGATCAAAACGATGACGCATCGAACAGATTAGAGGTGTGCAACTCACCGAAATTTCCATGGGTTTTCGTAACAAAGATGTTGTTCTCATAGGAATGGAAATGGGAACGAGCTTTGGCCTTTGGGGAACAGGAAGAAATGGGAATGTTACTTAACCCGCGAGCTCTAGGGGCACTCGCTAACCTCATGTGGCCACCTGAAGGGTATAATGATCCCACGTGCCAAATTTCGTGCAGATCCGGTTAAAACTGTGGCCGTGCATGAGAAACAAAGAACAGACAGACAGACACACAGACATTTTTGGTTTTATATATATAAGATAGACGGATTTGATTTTGGCCTACTTTCAATTGGGACACGGTGTTGTTACTATTATTATTATTATTACTGTAAAAGAGTCATAAAAGTGTTGATCGGTTAAGTTTCTACATGCGTTTCGATTTTCTTGATTGATTATTAGTAACTATGCTATACTAATGTATTATCCACACGCGAGCATCTGCAATATTGTTTAAAATTTGCCTGCGCGCAGAAAGAGGAAGTTCGAGGAGCAGATGCAGCTGATGTCGTGGAAAGTTCGCTTCGAAGACATACGGTTCACCAAGCGAAACATCAAGTCATTGTCGAGCAGCAAGGCACGTTGTTAAGTCGTGGAGAAGGCTGAGTTGGCACACAAAACATTAACAAATATTAATGATTAGATGGCGCCAAAGATATAAGTCTGCCTATCTGTGGTCCCAATTTTTCATGAAATCCTGAAATTAGCCCCTTGGGGAATTCTCCCTGGTTGGGAACCCCTGGTCTATGGGTCTCAAGCTGGAAGCTACGGCACTGGAAAGGTATAGAGAGGAGAGACATCATGAGCAATACTTTAGGGTGGGATATCTGAACGGAGAAGAAGTTCCAAGAACCTTTTGTCTAGAGTACTTATAGTATATTATGGTGTATTATAGTACTGTCTCTTGGCATATTAAACATGTTTGTCGGTCCTCCTTATTGTCGGACCGAAATGTACGCTGTCCGCGTCGCATGCTGCCCCCTGGTGAGTCACGTTCAGTATGCGTCGCGTCCCGCGTGCTCCATTAATGTTGGAACAGTACGGGACAGACAGACGGACGGACGTCAGACGGTTACATAACACTTTTCGCTAAACACGGCCATCGTCATAATGTGTGTATGTGTGTGTTGAAATGTAGCCGTTCGTAACGATGTCCGACTCGCAAGGTGATATGAGCGGTATGGCGGTGGAAGAGTCGCCGGATACAGCGGTTGAATTTGAACAGCTGACAAGTACGAGGCTTGCGCACTACCGCGAGACTGTATGCGCCGTCAAGCCTCTTCAGTCTTCGGCGTCCAATACCGCCCTCATCTTGACCAGACAGCAGCATATCGAGCTACTCAACGTCAGCATTTCTCATCATAATTAATATAGCCTATACACCGTGTCCGGACAAAATGATGCCACTATATTTTTGCCTCTAACTTTGCCTAATACTGACAGATTTTTATAATTCTTTCACCGACAGACTTAGTAGTAAATTTGTAGTAAAGCGATAATAAGATATCACACCACCCCTTAAGTACGTCGCTACACTACCCTGTGAAATATCAATGTCAGAAAAACAGCAACAACCGTACACGTGTACTGTGAGTGAGTGAGTGATAAATCAATTTGTACACAGCGCATTAAAAACAAAAAGTCACCAGTGGGCGGATTCGGACCTTCGGTGATTAACAATCAGTTACCATAGCAACGTCCCTTGAGCGATCGCGGTAATTCGCGGTCACTCCGACTCGCAGTTAGTAAAAAGTGGACATGATACGACGTAGCATCTTGGAAGAGTTATCAGCGCGTAAAAGCCCACGGTCATCGCATTAGAAGACGATTCTTTTCGTTTAATGGGCTATACAAGTGTAGATCTACTTTATAATTCTAATTCAATAATCCCCGAAGATTCTCGTTTTGGGAACACGACAGAATCAGCAAAAGTAGTCTGTAAAAAAATTTTAAAAAAACTGTAGTGAGAGAGCTGGCCTACCTACCAAATAAACACTGTTGTTATATAAACACTAATAGAAAGTCAACTGCTATCTTGAAAGTTACTTTTTAAACCTATATGAACCTGACGGAAGGATTTCCATCTTTTTACTGGGCGACGACTATAGCCAGTTCAGTTCGACTATATATGAACGATCCTGCGAAGACCTTTGTTACGGCTAATTCAGTTTAGTTCAATCGCTACTATGTGAGATGGCCCTAAAACGCCGCAATCTACTGGGAGCGGTCGACGGAAGTCGATCGAATTGTTCCTTCGACGACGTTTCAGAACAACTCCACTGCTTGCTACGCTGGCCGCGTCGAGAGAATAATAATAATAATAATAATGCCCATTGGCGGACGACGCTCATCGTTTTATTACAGAGATTGGCAGAAGAATGACTTTCAGCACAGGAGATCCGCGAGAAACGGCGCTCCTGTACCAACGCATCTCAGTGGCGATTCAACGCTACAACGCCGTGTGTCTTGCAAACACTTTCATTTACGATCCGTCGTAGTCATTCCGGACATTAGCATCTTTATCGTCATCATCGTCGTCGTTTAAAAAAAATAATAATAATAATAACCAGGATGATATTTATGGTGCTGTCACCATGGCAAGCCACAGCGTGATATAACGGTCTGGCGTCCGTCCGTCTGTCTGTCTGTCCGTCTGTCCCGTCTTTTTTCTGACCTTAGAGCGCGCGGCGCGTACTCACCTTGACTCAGTAAAGTAAAGTAAACGTCGATTTGTATAGCGCATCGTCGTAACCACCTCTAATGCGCTCAGACATGGATCACACAGTTTTACCTGCAAATTACACCATGCCTGCCTTTACTCCCCAGCCGCAAAGCATCACCGCCCTTTGGCTGGTACTCATTTTACCGTCCCACGGAGGGTAGAAAGCTGAGTCGACCTGGGTGGTTGGTTACATACCGAAATAAAGTGCCGCCTTCTGGAGTCGAATCCGGACACGGTCACCCATCCCAGTACTAACCTGGCTCAGCGTAGGTTAACTTTGTTGATCTAGACCAACGACGCTACCACTACGCCACGCCACCACCAGGGGAAAGCATGCGACGCGGCCAGCGTACATTTCGGCCCGACAATGAGGAGGACCGACAGGCTTGTGTTCGGTTGCGGCGACAGATGCGTGAGATGAACCACGAAAATCTCAACGCGTTCATCGGACTCTGCGTCGATCCCGGCAAAGTCTGTCTACTCACCAAGTTCTGTCCTCGTGGCAGTCTGCAGGTGCGTAGCTGTCTCATGATCATATCGTTGTAGCATACAGCAACACGAATAAATAAACTGCGCTCTCTTTCCTTCACGCCACTAGAGTCTTTACCGCGCAACGCCGTGCTAGCGCGGTATTTGCTATGGCATTTCTGTCTGTCTGTCCGTCCGTCATAGGTCAAGATCAAAGCGAGTATGGGCGTGGCAACGCAGTAAGTTACGCGGTCGGTCTGACCTCGATTCTCTATTGAGGACAGTTTTTTTATTTCAAATATGACTTTTGTACAGTTTTACAGCAGTTGGCTACATTTCCACCGACATGTAGCGCGTCGCTCGACCTGCCAATGTGGCCCAGTGGTCAAAGCACTCGGGCGCCATGTGCAGTAAGTAGAGCGTGGCGCGCTCAGTGGCCGGGGTTAAACCTCCGCAGCTCGGGCGCGTCCGCCTACTAATGAATTATTGGATCGCCTGTTTTGCGAACGCGATCTTATGTTTTGCGCATGTTTCTTATTTTTCATCTGTCAACTCACTTTCTTCGACGTCCGTCAACGCAACATTACTCACGTGCGAACGAACCTGCGCAGTCGACTTGAAACTTCTATAAAATATTTAGTCGTCGACTTGTGCTCAATGTTCGCCAGTTTTTAATATATCCATAATTAACATTTAATTGAAACTACAACTACTACTGGCGGCGGTATCCGCGAGTTATTTAGCCTGCAATTTGACTAGTCAGCGAGTTGCCCGCCTCGTCTAAACACTCTACAATATAATAACTTGCTAGCATTCGTCATACATCACTTCACTTCGTACAAAACAAGGTGTCGCCCTAACGGGACGCAACACTAATGGCCCGCCGTGGAGTGTCGGCCGCCGGCCTGCCCGCCGGCAGTATTACAAACGATGACAGACGACGACAGACGCCAGCGAACAAAACAATACTGGCCCATTAGGCGGGCCAGTAATAAACAACGTCAGAATGAATATAGACCACGGCTGTCAACTACTACTGTGACGCCAAAAATATGGCAGTAACCAATCGCTGCAAATCGTCACCAGAAAGTCTTCTTTGCAACGATGTTGTAGAAATTCAACTGATTGAGTGACGGGATAATTTGAATTGGTGCGTTTCATCAGCATTTTGCATATTTCCCATATTCTGCTAGATTGATGTAATCGCTACAGAATCTTTCGATTGCTGTAGGATATTCTTGTCAACGACGACATCAAGTTGGACGACAACTTTAAACGATCTTTCATTTCGGATATTATACAGGCAAGCTAATATCATTCACTTTCAGCTGAAGTCTCGTTTATCGTAACAGCCGTTAGTTCGTTAGCACTGTTTTATATGTTTTAATCGCATACAAATTGAAACAAGGCATTCGTAGAGAGCAACGTCGCCCCCGGCGCCGCCACGTGACGTCATCCACAAAACCGGAAGTACATAACTTATTGAACTGTCATCAGAAGTCACAGCCATAGATAACATGTACAAAACATTTCGTGAAATTTGGACGTGTGGTTTTTCAGATATGCGAGCGGACACACATGTAGACATACAGACACACTCATCGCAATACTTCGCACCCCTTCAGGGGGCGAAGTAATGAACACAAAAGAAATAACTGCACAATGTCTTATTACGAAATTCTTTCTAAAAACAGGAAATAAATAAGATTTGATTTCGCGCTTATCGCTCATGCTAAGTAGTGCTGCCACCTACCGAGTGGCGGCACTACTTAGCCTGAACGATAAGCGGTAAGCGTTATGTAACGGTCTGGAGTCCGTTCGTCCGTCCGTTCATCTGTCATGTATGACCCGTTTTTTTTTCTATCCTTAATAGAGCGTGTAGGCTCAGCGGTACGGCGTTAAACTTGCGAGTGACTGGTCGCGAGTTTAATTCCCGGCCGGTCCGCTTTCACGTAACATAGGTCAACTCAGCCTTGCATCCTTCCAGGGTCGCTAAATCGAGTACGGGAATTTTATTTCTGCCGGGTGGCAGGTAACACTGTGTGATCCCATTATGGCATGCGAGTTTCCCGTAGCGGTGAGGCTAGTTGCTAACTGCTATGCACAGTTTACTTAACTTCACTTTACTTACATACTCAACGTGACTCACCAGGGGGCAGCCCGCGACGCGGCCAGCGTGCATTTCCGTCCGAGTGTTACAATGACGGACGTACTTGTTACAGGTGCAGCGACGTGTGTGCAGGGCTTAAAGTATGGGGCTCGGGGGGCTCAGCCCCCCAGCTCTTAGCTCAGCCCCCTCCCCCCAGCTCAGGGGGAGTGGTGTGGTAGAGTTAGGGAGGGGATAAGGGAAAGGGTGAGTGGTGAGAGGGAGTCCCCAGCTGAGAGCTGGGGGCTGAGCTGAGAGCTGGGGCGGCTCAACCCCCCAGCTCTCAGCTCAGCCCTTCCCCCCAGCTCAGGGGTAGTGGTGTGGTAGACTGAGGAAGGGGATAAGGGAAAGGGGTAAGTGGTGAGAGGGAGCCCCCCAGCTTTTTCAAACTACTTTAAGCACTGCGTGTGTAGGGACTGGAGTACTTACATCGCAGTCCTCTCAAGTGTCATGGACGACTTAAAAGCACCAACTGTCTGGTCGATAGCCGCTGGGTGGTCAAGCTCTCAGACTGGGGTCTCAGCAGCCTACACTCATCCGTATATGACACGGACGAAGAAACCTACCGCAGTAAGCTCACTCCACTTAGCTTTCACCATTGAGATAGGACTGTTATTAATAATAGTTCTATCTCAATAGCTTTCACCATAGCACCGACATATTCTCCTTCAGTTCTTTACAGTATGGTGGCGGTGCACATACTCAACGTGAGGAGAACTTTAGCGTAAGTAAGTAAGTAAGTAAGTAAGTAAGTAATAAAATTTGATTTAGCGCCATAATCATTTAGCAGAATGAATAAGAGGCGCTGCACAAGTCGCTACTCGCTAGGGGCTACTAAATGCAGACTAGAAAAGATGAGTTTTACTTTTAAGATTTTTTAAAAAGTGTTTAAGGTTTGAGACGAATACAGAGTAGAAGGGAGAGAATTCCGGACTGTTGGAGCTGCAATAAGAAACGAGCGTGAACCGAAATGAAGATTAGTGCGAGGGATGTACAAGTTAGCGTTTTCTCCCTAATCGGAATGCGCTAGTCACCGTCACAAGCGCATCCGGGCAGTAACGCGGCTCCAACGAAATCACTCCAACAAAATCACCCAGTTCTTAACTAACACGGGTTGATCTGCATAAAGGCCGTAAAACGGTTGTTGTTGTTGTTGTTGTTACTCGCGCCGACGGTAGTCGCATGAGTAGAGTTTACAGCGGCGTTTATGTGCCTGTTTGTTTGTTTGTCTGTCTGTCTTTTTTCCACCCGATATCTCAACAAGAAGCTCAGCTATTGCAGATGGACCGCGCGACGCGCTATGTTAGTACGTTCGTGCAATGTTTCACAAGGTATGAGAGTTAAAAAGGTTTCAATCAGCAAAAGTGATCTTCCACGTCCTTTAAGAGCATTGGCCATGGTGCCATATGATAGGCCACATACAACTTCCTATCAGTCTTCTATTGCAAGTTTGCAACTACAATATGTCATATCCCTTTTGGGTGTAATATATCACGTATGCACTAGTATTCCTGAGTACCAATCAGCACACGAAATTCGAAGTGCCTAGCTTCACCGATTCCAAAGATGATTGGGGCAAAATTTAAAAAAAACGGTTCACGTGACCATGACCACGCCTCTTTTAGGGGCGATTTGTCATCCAGAAGCTAGGATTTGATGCAGTCTACCTGCACCTGTAAACAAGCCACGTGATAGCCCAGGAACTCTAGTTTTCTGATGCCAACAGTCGTTGGTGGGTGACCCCCAGTACCCTGAAATTTGCGTTTAAAGTGACCCACCCCCTTTCGAACGCAACAATTTCGACCAATATCCGCTCATAGCGGCTTAACCATGACGGCTGGCGAACAAAAGTTCAATTAGCAGTAATAAGAAGTCGACCACGCGCTTTCCAACGAGCCATAGACGAACCGTGTACGTTATTCCTAAGTCCCACAAAAGGCGATTTTGCTGTTATTGCCAGTAAAATTCAACTTCTGTCGAAAGAAAATCCGTTCTCCTGCGATGCGGCCTGTCGTCAGAATTGTTTGATCGCTTCCTCAGCAGTGGTGGAACTGTGTTTGCGCGTAGACATGCTGTGGACGGCGCCTGAGCTGCTCTACAAGCGTCACGCCGGACTCAACACTAGGAAAGCGGTACAGGGAACTCAGCCGGGCGACATCTACAGCTTCGCCATCATCCTGCAGGAGATTCTGTACCGCGCTCTGCCGTACCAGGCAACCGGTGAACAGACCATGGTCACTAAAGGTACGCCTGCCTTTCATGATATTGACAGCGACGATGATGGCGAAATAATGACGAAACTAGACAACTAGAATGCACCTCCAGTCGAAACTAGCTGACGAAATGGCCAACTTAATTAGCGAATACCAGAGGTGCGTCGTGCAGATATGCCTGCTTTCGTTATGCTTCATTTCTATATTCCCTTTATCTCTTCGTCAACGTCATTCCGGTACCAGTTCCTCCATTTCCGACTCACTTATTCCTTCACCCATCACTTCTTCCTCTTCTGATTCACCACTCTGCTTATTCATAACTCCCTCTCTCTTTCACCCCGGCTAAAACCTACCTGTTTCACAAATCCTACCCCCGCAGTTTCACTTCTTCCTCCGGGGCTGCCTTCACGGACTATTGCCCGGGCCGTTTCTTCTGAGCCACTCGGTTTTTTGTTTTTAGTTTTTCCTAATTTTTGTTTTTTTTTGCCGTGCGCTAGATTAGGCTGGCCATTTCGTCAGCTTTTGAGCACACGTAAATCTACCGTATCGTATCGTATCGTATCTGCCAGTCAGCTGCAGTGTTCAGAGTTTGTACAGTCGCGTTGGCGTAATTTTGACTGTGGATGTCCTGTCCTACTTGTCGCTTGTAAAGCCCAAGATTAAATATATCTTTCTCCTGCAGCTTAGACAATTCCTTTGCACTTTGCTGCCAAAGATGTTTAAAAAATTGTCCAGTAATCTGTTACAGTCAGTGGCGTCGTGCTACAGGTGCCCGGGAGACATCCCCCGCCTACCCCCAATTTTTTAGTTTCATAACTTTTTAGGCCATATATTGTATTTTACACTAGCATGAACTTCATTTTTCTGATTCTTAAGTCCTAACTGTTTTTTGCCTTACTCCAACAGTGCTCTGGGTCTGCGTTTTCTGTTAGCCTTTTTGCCGGATCGACACCGGGCCCCCTGAATTTATTTTTAGCACGACGCCACTGGTAACAGAGCGTATTGTACACTGTACTCTTAATCTATCCTTGATGAAGAAAGTCTCAGCTGTCGCAGACGAACCCGCGCGACTCGCTGCGTCACGCCCATAGTGTTGTAAACAAAGGTGGACGCTTAGTGTGATAAACTGGCGACGGTCATCGGTCGAACTCAGTTGACAACATTTGCGACGGTCGACGTGCCATGGCGAAAAATACTCAGAAAAATTGGCTAGTTTAGAGTTTGGGTCAAAGTTCCAAAGGGAAGTAACCTTAGTTTTTGAGATACCCGAATTCCCTTCCAACTCACTGCAGAATAAGCGGGGTTTGACTTTATGCTCAAAAAATATCTCGATCCGTTCATCCGTTTTGGTAGAACTCCGATTAGTGGTAGACAGACTGGTTGCTTGGCACAGTGGTAGAACGTCGGTCTGTGACCGGCGAACTTTCCCTGTCCTGTGCTCGACCTGCAGCTGATGGGTGACCACTCATGTGGGTAAACCGTCCACTACAAGGTCAGCCAACTGGGCCAACTCAGCCTTTCATCCTTTTGATATCGATAAATGAGTAGTGAGCTGTAATCGGATGTGCGCTACCTCGATCGAGTGGCGCCATCTGGTGAATGCTTACGGAGTAAAGACAGCATATATAGTTCATTCCATTCGTGGATAAACGTGTAGGTAGCAGGTAAAACTGTGTTGTTAGTGTTAGTTGTTGTGTGTTAGTGTTGCGTGGTGGCTCAGCGGTAGGGCGTTGGACTTGCGATTTACAGGTCGCGGGTTCAATTCCCGGCCGGTGGCTTTCACGTAACATAGGTCAACTCAGCCTTGCATCCCTCCGGGGTCGCTAAAT
>Ga0209780_1002962_pt1 | contig 12394 bp, 9 predicted proteins | sample WorMetexBAHAMAS2_FD_187384 | JGI IMG/M metagenome (GOLD analysis project Ga0209780, IMG submission 187384) | Marine gutless worms symbiont microbial communities from Max Planck institute for Marine Microbiology, Germany - Inanidrilus exumae... | ecosystem: Host-associated > Annelida > Digestive... | reverse complement strand
CCCACCCACGGTACCAGACCTGCCCCCTCCAATCCCCCGGCATAAAGAGAGTGACATCGCTTGCCGGGAGTCAGTTGATTGAGGAGGTCCAGACAGTACTTCTGATTTATGCATGTTGTCAGACTCTATTATAAAAATCAACAGAAAATGTTGCAAATTGCTTTATGTAAAATCAATAAGTAACAAAATTCTGCATATGTCAATTTTTTTTCACTCGGTACGCTCACTCAATTAGGGTCTCAGTTACTTTTGGCAGCATTCCCCTCTGTTGAATTCTGCATGTGCCACTGTCATTCAGCACTCTGACACTGATGGTAGTGATAGGAAGGGGATCCAACCTGTCAAAAGCCAGCTTACCATTATCACTAAAGGGAGGCATCTGCAATAATCTGCATCGGCATGAAACTGCAGCACAATCAAAAAATCAGGGTTGGAAAATGCGAGACAGGAAAATGTAGCAGTTTTACGAGGTGGAAAATGTGAGACATGAAAATGTGAAACCAAAAGTACAGGGGTGGAAAATACAGCTAAAGCTGCTATGTAAAGCCAAAAGAACATTTAGTGGCGCTCTCAACCAGTAAGTAAGTAAGTAGTAAGTATTAATTCGTGGGATAAGATAACTGAAAAAGAAAAATATAACAATAACAGTAGATTTAGATTAAATAAATTGAAATTAGGAAAAATTATTTAATTGAAAAAGTATAATTGGTGTAAGATTTCTTTTTTAGAAATTATAGTTGATGAAGTCAAGTTTAATGATCAACTTTGCGGCCAAAGTTGACTTTTAAAATAAAATTTAGTATATTTTGGTTGCGTCATCTGCCTGCATGTCGTGGTAGCAGTTACAAATGCTGCTCACGCACATTCTACTACCGGGGATACTTCTAAATCTGGTTAGACACTGGTACAGCCAGTTGTGTACAACTGTACATGGACCAATGTATTTATGCATTCTCGGCCTTCCATAGTCAGTCTTCCTCGTATTTTCATGTTCTGCATTTTCCAGCCCTGCAATATTGTACTAGATTTTCATTTTCCACATTGTTATGTATCGCAATTTCATGACCTGCCGTCCCTCATAACGGTTCTAACAGTGTATTAACTATGCCGGTATCTGTAGTAGTTACTGAGAAACTGCCTGGACAAAAAGTGTAACGAATGTGAAGAACATGAATTTTTTGGATTTTTGGCACCTTATTAAAGTAACCCTGACACGACCATCTGCAATTTTTTGATGTTTATGTGTTCATTCTTTCGAGGACAGCACACTGTGGTGGTATTTGATATATTCTGCTTTTCCTTGCTCCTCAAAGGATCGCCAAAATTCAGCGCTAATCTCTGAATGTACAATGTTAAGACTAGTGCTGGTAGCATCTCCTTTCATTCTTGGATACGATGCTACTGCATCGTCTAATGATTAGTACAGACATCCAACTGTTTGCATCTGATGAAACCTTTTTGAAATTGAGAGTACTGTGTGGTATTATGGAAACAGGAACTTTGCAAATATGTTTGGCATCAAGAAGTTTAGACTGTTCTTCATTATTGGTTTCAAGTTGTATATAGTCGTTATTAAGGATGGTTGCATTGGCAATTTTAATTTTGTAACATCGTTAATGCTATTGGCTAGTTTGAATGGACTTAATTTTGTCAGTTGGATATTTTCATCACCGCCGTGGTGATAATGTCTGTTACAGCCCAACGAGGGCGGTAACACAGCTGTCGGGCTGAGCCCAGGACAGATTCACCAAGGATACATGGAATACATAGAATGACACTGGGTCTAGTCTCTGGATCACTCTACACCATCCAGCCTTTCAGCTCTGCACGACACAGGTCATCACTCTGCATCGTGCATAGGCCCAGTCGCCAAAGAACTTTCCCCAGTGCCATTCTAGCCAATGATATAAACCCAATGGGCTTTAATCTTGAGCCGGACTTGAGGAGAACTGGCTAGGTCGCTCCCGCCTGTCTGAGAAGAGAATTGGGAGACAAAGACATGTGTTGCTTGACCCTGTCAAACTCAATGCCCAGCACACGCTTTCCCTTTATACCACAGGTCGCATGGCACGGCAAACACCACGGAGAATATATCTCCATTAATAGTAAGTTGCTGAGTTACGCTATTTATTTTTTTACTGTTTATTTAAATTTTTTGTTTTATTCCTAATGTGCAGCCCAGCTTTATTCAATGTCCAGTGGGGTCGGCAACGTGCACGCACGGGGCCAGGGTTCCCCCAATGTTATACGATGCAGCTGCAAAATATTGCTGTCACAAACTGTACATCCACCATCAGCTACGTAAGTTCAACGACGACGTGATGCCACATTCAATCATAATGCATTATGGCTAACCAGATGGACACAACATGGACTAAGCCGTCGTGCTATTCCGTTTTCGTTGTAGGCTGGGCACTAAACTAACCATGTATTGTATTGGCTACAGTTGGCAGATACTTGGTAAAAGCTGACCAAGCTGACCAGTTTACCTGTGGCTCAGACAGCACCTTAACTGTCAAAATGAACTAATGCCTATGTTACACTAAAGTACATGTCAATTTCAATGAACATTACTGTATATTCACTAATATCATGGCATCTGGCATCGTTGAACAATCTTCCAGAATGCCACAACTGCAAAAGAAGCACCTAACTACACAGAAGCTGAACGCTATTTCTTAATCTCAAAAAATGTGACAACGATTTAACCCGCAAAAAGAGTATGGAAATTATAGCTGTCTTTGTTGTCAGCAGAAACTTGCTTTACGTGACATCAGTACAAATGCATTAAACTGAACTCACTTTTTTTCACTCAGAAATGTAACAATAATAGACTGAAGAGATGTCCAGTAACATCCCACAGAGCACAATGTGGTATTTTGGAATTAACTATCTTGTCGTCATGTTACCGTTAATAACTCCAAACATAACAGCATAGCAACAACACTAAAACAACTGACACTAATCGAAACTAATCTGCATCACATCTCGACAGCTGAAAATAATGGCAGGAGAAGAAGATATGTGGAAATATATAGATTTAACAACGGCAACAATCAAACGATAGTTTCTAATTTGCCACAAGTCAAGGGTGCACAATGACATAAATGGGACTAAACAACAGCTAACAGTTACTAGCACACATGACAGATGACATAAAACGATACATCAACTGCAGCAGCAGAGTATGCTGGTTGCAGTAACCTACACAAAAGTACAAGGTAACATAAAAATGTTACAACAACAGTTTTTAATTTTACAACTTCCATACTAATGAGAATGGTACAGCACAGAAAAGTCAAAAGGCTGAACGACGGAAGAGTGGATAGTGGATGAAATAGCGATTAGCTCAATAAATCACAATTGTGGTATATCCTCTAAAGATGTTGCAACAGAGAAATGAATTCATTCACAAGATATAATAATAAGATATAATAATAATAATAATAATCTAGCTGGTATAGTGCCAGTATATCAAAGACTCCACAAGTAGTTTACTTCACTAAGTCACCAATATACAAATGACATCTGGCGTCATTGCACAGCCATCAGAACCATCCCCAACTTCCCAAATCAAAAAACACCTCAAGTATAGAAGCTGAAAGCTATTTCGTATGCTTGATTGACAACACCAGCAGTACCATAAACTGCACAGTGCATGCATTTCGATGTAACTAGATTCTCATTGTAACTTCAAGTTGAATTCATATTCAAACACGTACAAAGCAAAGTGGTCTAGCCATCAAAGTTAGCAGTTCGTCTCATGGACAACGTCGACCAACAAACATGGAAGCAAACTTCTTACAGCAACAGCTGGCAACTTCACAATACTACTGCAACAACACTATGCACACTTAAATTATATGCACATGACAGCAGCGTACGGCATACGGCAACTAGCTGACGACGCAGCTACTGCGTGAGTTGTATGGCGGTGAGTCAGAGGGACGAATAATCCGATGTTTCTTGACACGGTCACCTGTACAGCTGCCAATGAACGACGACGATGTGCCACGATGCAGGAAGCTAGATCGGACAAGCGATGTCGAGCGCGTGCAACTGGCTGTCAGCAGGTATGACTTCAGGTGTGCTTTCAGTGCAGTTGGCAACGGCAGCTGATTAACACTGTATATCGTGGTACGCGCCGCAATTGTCCGACAGCAAAGCTCTTGTAGTGACAGAACTAAATGCATTCAATACATAACCGGGCTATGGTCAGACTGACAGCACATACGAAACAAAAGACTGTATAACAAATCTTTAATGTTTCTGATACTACTACGAACAGGTCTATTGTAATATATTTTGTTAATTCAATCAAAACAAGGGGCTCTGCTATCACTAAGAGAACCGCACGATGCTCTGTGTCAGTTGAAATATTGTCAGCTGTTGTACAGATAATGCAACCAGATCACATGTCAGCCTGCGGAGCACTTTCATCAACTGTCACTTTTTATTTTGCTACCTTCATAGTTTGTACATACATTGTTACAATCCCCATAAAAGATGGCAAAGTCGCTGAAAACTGAGCCAACTGATGGATTGCTAACCCAATGATGTCGCTTTTATGTTATGTAATTTCATTTACATATTTTCAGTGCCACCAGAGAATACTTAAGCTCCATTTAAAAAAATGAAGCTAGCCATTTATTTCAGTCAGTGGCCTGTCATGTAAAAGCTAGCTTCTGTGCTTAGAATTTGCAGACAAAATTTTGACATTTGCTGTTTGAAAGCAGCGGTTTTACAAAAAAATAAAAACTGAAGCCAGGTTTAAAAGAAAAGTTTTACGGTTTTATTACGTAAAATAGTAAGCGTAGTCTATGGGGTGGCAGAGTAAAGTTCATTGGGCCAATGTCGTCATCATGCCATATTTACCGGCGACCGGTCTACCATTGCTGAGGAATTACGAGTTAACAGTTTTCAAATGGTGGCCGTCTGCCATATTGGATTTTCAAAAGTTCGAAATTTTAACTGCCGATCCAGTTCGGAGGGCCAATATGCGTCACAATGCCAAATGCCGTGCGTGATTAAACAGACTTCGATGTCAATCAATACTGTTGATGACACAGTGTATTCCTCCGCCATTGTACCATTGTGGACGTGGACCACTGTGGCGGATGGACACAAATTTTCAGCAGTAAGGCGTCTGGGCTGGAGACTTCTTGACCAGTCAAAAAAACACAATTTTTACCTACGCCACCTTCATTCGGCGCCCCCCATTGGGGTTGACGCCATCGGAATTTCGTTAAGATCTTCTTCGGCATCAGCCGAGAGTCCCTGGGTTACTATGCGACATTGTTTTCATCATCCTATGTTTAACCACTTTAGTACAATGCTGGCTTGTGACGGACAGACAGAGAGACACAGAGCTATAGCATACACTGCACTAGCAAAGCATTGCATGGTAAAAAGTTACAGCTCCTCAACATGGCCCAGTTTTTGGTCTATGCGCTATGACAAACGTAATTTGCTGTGTAGAACAATGGAGCCAACATCAGTGTCATTCACGCTGAAGCAGACAATAATCACCAGCATAATGCTTAACAAGCAAAGAGTTCACAGCAATATGGAACAAGCTAGTTAGTTAGTTGGAGTTTAACGTCCCTTTTCAGCACAAATATGGCTATATCAGAGACAAAAGGTCAAGGGTGGAGAGCTATCCCTACCGAGTGAAGGAAGGCCAGTGATATATTCACCTCAACCCTGGCCGCCTTTTTTGTTCAGCAGCCACCCAAAAAGGGAAAGGGATCGAGAGGCTCATTTAAATTATTACGCTATCGCCTACAATATGGGAAGACAACTATCACACCACAAGACTAAACTAAACGAAATTCAACAAAACACCAGAATAAATCTTAGCTATGCAATACAGATAGCACAAAATGAATGCAACAAACTAAACCCAGGTTCAGTCGCCTCCTACAATCTCCGGCCTGGAAACGGAGTGGTGACTATTCTGGTAGAAAGGGAAGGGATGGACAAAAGAAGAAAATAGGTAAAGTGAACCATAAAAAGAAAAAGGGAAATAGTAAACAGAGCAAAAGATGAGGAAGTGAATGGACAAGGGAGGAAAAAGGCAGGAAAGGGGGTACCCCGGCCCACACGGGGTAATATGGAACAAGTGTATAAAATTTAAAATAAACTTTGAAAATTTAAGTAAACAAGGCATAACAGGATCATACCTCTGTTGATTCCCCAAGTACGACTCATACCATTCCTCTGCAGTGCAACTCGTGAGAGTGCGACAAGAGACTCCATGACATTGAAGTTGCACAGCGGACTCACTTCAAGGAACGTCATGTCATGCCGCTGTGCATACTGCTCAGCTACTAGCTCACTCACTTCACGCTTGAACGCAAGGTGACATCGATTCCCGACTAATATCTTGGGCACACCCGGTGCATGCTGCAATCAGCACAATTCTACAGCTGTCATATCTGGGTCAAACAAAACTACTTGGCAAGGTTTAACATCCAATTAGACACAATAATGATCATTTTGCAGACACATTCTCTCCAGCAAATCAACTGCAGTAGTGCTGATAATCAAACCTACTAATACTTCCTGTTAAGTTTTTATTTAAATGGCTTAGCTATCCCAAGTTACTCCAGATAAGCAAACATTTGTGAATTGTGGGTGGGTTTCATACAAGTCTGGTACCGTGGGTGAGAGGTCCCATAGGTGCTTCTTTTGGGTTTTACCTAGGAGAAGCATTACAAAGCCAGACCAACACAGAAAAGATATTATACAACGGGAGTCCTTAGGCACTGATATGTTATAGGAACTGATGAACAGTAATTACACAAAAATCATATTGAACTGATAAATAGGTCTTGTGCTGGTTGGTTAGTTGGTATCAATGCACAATAAATGAAACGACAATCAAATCTACCAAGAGAAAACAAAAACATAACACAAAAACTAGAAGATGAATTTCGACGCCACAGCATTGACATGGCTGCCTTTGCCATTACATACTTAGGCCTGTGTGACCTTAACCTTTTACCTTTAAACTCTAAAATCTAACCACGTCATCAGTAGAGCTAGTGGTTATTGCCTGTATGTTTCATCCAGATTACTCAAGCAGTTGATGAGATATGGTGTTCACAAGATTTCACCTCGACGGCCTGCTGTGACGTTGACCTTGGTCATCAGTAGGGACTAGTGAATGTTCCCTGTCAATTTTATCAAAATTGTTCAAGCTGTTCATGAGACATCATGGTAACAATATCTGACTGGGCAAATGGACGAATGGACAGGACATAATGCCTGTCGGGTAGCAAAGGCATAAAACAACTTTATGAAAAACATATCAACTGTATCAACTTTTCCAAATGCAGATAAAAAATCTGTTGCATTAACGGACAGAACATCGTGATTGTTCCCTTTGATACCATAGTTCATACCTCATCAATCTCTTTGATCCATCGTTCAATGCCATCAAACGACCAGCGGTTTGTAATGTCATAAACTAGAACAATTCCCTACAAGTGCAAACATGCAGACATGATCAAGCTAAACGTCATGTAGTTCCCTAGAACACTTTCAAGTTACGATGATCAAGGTAGACTGTTCTACTGTCCTCATGTTTACCCCCATGAAAGCACATTACTTACAAAACCCAACTATGATTCACAGACTTATCAACTGTAATCCCAGAGACTAGAACATAATCAAATTAATGCTAACATATGCACCATTACAAATTTTGATTTTATTAATAACAAACCATAACAAGCCAATCCTGGACAGCAGACTTCGCCGCCGTGCACACAGCAGAGCTGCTGTTTGTTATTGCCACATGGCAAAACTTGATGATTGGCCCCATTACGTCAACCACAAAGCCATAAGTACAGGATGTTGTCAAAAGAGGACCAAGCCACGGCCACAGAAAATTTTGTGAAGTTTTGACATGTTATTTTGAGATATGCGAGTGGGCAGACATACACACAGACAGAAAGACACACAGACTGCAATTGGATGTTTGCTACTTCAGTTAGGGGTGGCGCCATCTGGTGAACGCTTACGAAGGAAAGACAGGCATGGTGAAATTTGCATGTAAAACTGTGTGATCCATATCTGAGCACTTTGAGACTATGCATGGTATAAATGGTGCTATACAAATACTCTTCATTTCCTTTCCTTTATAATATGAATTACTTCAGAGAGCCAAATAATGGCAAACATTAAACTACGCACAGCACTAACAGAGAGTGTCAGTTAAGCATTAAATGAATACATGCAGACACAAAAACTGGACGATAGGGAGACAGCAACGGACATTTACCTGTGCACCGCGAGAATATGAACGGAATATAGTGCAAAAACGACCCTGTCCTGAAGTATCCCTGTACACAAATACCAGCTGTACAATTCAACTGTTTCATTACTGTAGTTAGTTGCTGCTCAACATTGACAGTGTCATGAGTATCATGTGTGAGTATCATGTTACTTACTTACTCAAATCCAATATACATCTGGTGACTTGCGTTATAAACAAAAATATTTAGTATAACAAAACACTTAAGGAATGATGGCATCTGGTAATAAGGTGCTAATGTCTACAGTATTTTCCAGCATCGTAATGCCACCAAAACACACATTCTCATACAATATATGCCTGCTGATGAAGAAACAGCGAAACGCTTCTGGTATTCATCCAAAACAATTAAACAAGTGACAAGAAAACAGCCACAGTCTATAGGACATCTGATGGGCAGATAATTGTTTATACCATAACTTTGCATGGAACAAAATGGCAACATCATCCCTAAACATTTGTATTTAGTAATTTGCCAGATGCTGTAACACTCAGCAGAGCTTACTTTGAAGGCAGAACTTCTCCAGTAGGTCTACAGGGTCACGTGATTTGTTGCAGTGTGCAGGAGGCCTACAGCAGCTATTTGTGCTGAAGAAAGAGGTCACATGCCTAGTAGTTAACTAACACAAGCTCAGAAATATGTATGTCTAAAGCCGGGTTTATAGCGGGACAACTCAACTCAACTCGACGTCCAGTTGAGTTGCGTCGTACGGTCGCTATGAACACTTCTACGAAGCAACTCAACTCGATGTCGCGTTGTCCCGCTATAAACACCCTCCACGACGCTGAGCAACGCCGACGGAGCGTCGGCGGTCGTCGCCGACGCTCCATCGGCAGTTCTGGATATTTTAGAACTCTGCAACGTAATTGCTCCACTTTTCACTCGTACAGCCTATCAGCGGGAAGCAGGTCAGTCACGTTGTTGTTGTTTATTCTGTGACGTTTTTAATGTTGTAGCTGTTTTTCTGTCTATATTTCTGCGAAATGTACACCGTGTTTCAGAAAAAAAACATCCACTCATATTATTGGCTATAACTTGAGGAATAGTTGTCTGATTTTAATAATTTTTGACACCAAAATTCCTCACATAATTTGACATCGCATGACAGCATAGTTGTCCACCTCACCTAACTAATGTGTCTACAATACCTTGTAAAACTTATCTCACGAGTTTTGTCGCCATACACTACATATTTTTCCATACAGGTTTTGGACTTTTGGCATCAAATTTTCACTAAATGTTGAAACAACAGTTTTCAACAGTCATCAACTGTTTCCGTTGTGTTTACTGATATATATTATACGTTCTTTGCCAGTGATGCTTATAGCATTAGCCGTGACTGCTTTCAGTGTTCTTTGACTCTTTCAGTCACATGCAGCCTTTGTGAAGCGTTATAACGCATTTTGTGTAAAACTTACTGCAAACAGTGACACCGAACAAAATAACAGCAGCAAATCAACATTTCTGTATGTGTTAGTGAAATTTTCACATTTAATGAATTGTGGAATCATTGGAATGTAACTTTTTGTCACAAAACAAGGTGTGTTTGTAATGTATGGCGACAAAACTCGTGCGATAAGTTTTACAAGGTAGTGTAGACACATTAGTTAGGTGAGGTGGACAACTAAGCTGTCGTGCGATGTCAAATTATGTGAGGAATTTTGATGTCAAAAATTATTAAAATCAGACAACTATTCCTCAATTTATAGCCTATTGGCTATAAGTTGAGAAATAGTTGTCTGATTTTAATAATTTAATATGAGAGGATGTTTTTTTCTGAAACACAGTGTATATTAATTTAATGGAGACTATTATTACTAGCGTAAATCATCGAATAGAAGCCCAGACATCTATTACTACAAAACCCGGCGTGTGTTCGAGGCTCAGATTCTATTACTACATCAACACCGAACGGATGACAAGTGACAACATTATGTACCAACCTTTTAATCGGCATTTCGTTCAATACGCGAGAACGCCAACCAACGCTGAGATAAAGTGAACAGACCTCTGTCATTTCAAGTTACAACATATGTAGCCCACATAAAAGTGCAAATTGTTGCACTAAAAACGTAAATGAGTGGTGACGTCATAATTTACGTCGTGCCCTACAAATTGACTCAACTGGGTCACGACGCTCAGAAATGATTAGTGATCGTTAGTGCACTGTGTATGCCTCTACGACGCGACGTCCAGTTGCATTGGCGTCGCTATGAACACTCTCACGACGCAACTCAACTCGACGTCGCGTTGAGTTGTCCCGCTATAAACCCAGCTTAAGCCAAAAACTCTACGTGGATGAAGGAAAGTTAAACACATCAGTGCGATACCCTGCATGGGGGCTAGTACCATATGAAGTTAACAATGATAAGGCATCAGTCTGCAATACGTACCATAACTGCAGTTTAATTCTCTTGCCATCCAACAACAATGTTGTTGTTTTATAGTTAATTCCTACAATATTACACAGGTAAACTTATATACACGTAAACTGATCAAACAACTATCATATATTTCAGTGCACATGCCATTGTGGTCAGCAAGCCTACAAACACCGTACAAAATGCAAACCAAAGTGCATAGTTAGAACTGTGGCACATGTGGGTGGAGGCATGTAGATGATGGATATTAAATAACAAAGTCAATATAAGGCAGTCGTAGACAGCAACTTCGCCATCAGTGCTGCCACCTGGCAAACTGAACGAAACATAATGTCGTCTTTGCTTCTGCCCTACTGTCAGCATTATGTGAGAACATGATGTCATCCACAAAACCGGAAGTACATAATGCATTGCACTGTCTTCAGTGGAGGACGAAGCCCAGGCCACACGTATAGTAAATTTGGTGAAACTTGGGACATGATATGTAGCTTTTGAGATATGCATACAGACGGACACACGGACATGCTCATTGGTATACTTTGCATCACTCCCAGGGCAAAGTAATAAATGTACAAACATGATGCATAAAAAAGAATATAAAGCTGTCAACGTCTGTAGTAATCAAATTGTGTACTCCTAGATAGAGCAGTACCACTGACATGGCAAGAAAACAGCATCACAACTGACAAGGATCTAGTACTTTCAGCACCACATATCATACAACTACCAGCACGAGTCATTTATTCAGACCCACATTCAGTGATCAAGCCTTCATGAAAAGTTTTATTTTATCTTCCTTTGTAACTACTGCCCGCCTTGACCACTGCAAGGCTTCCCCAAAACAGCTACTAGATTGCAATCACACATTTCAATTTTTATAATTTTTACAAAGTAATGCAAAATCAAGCATAGCAGTTAGTGGTCATGAACTTTGTCCTAGGGCGTTGAGTTTTAAACATGACCTAAACAGCGTCAACGTGAAGAAGCATACCAAATGTCTAGATCAAAGATGATTTAATCTAAAAGTTATTTTCAAACACACACACACGCACACACACGTCGACCGCCGAGTGCTCCACCTGCACCACTAAAGTGACGGGTATGATGTAAGCATTGTTATGCTTACATCATGCAAGGCATGCTCAAGTGTGTGTGCCATATTTCCTCTAATAGAAGCCCCCGGCTTCTATTAGAACAATAGTGTCAGACCCCCGGCTTGTATTAGAGACCCGGCTTCTATTAGAGGAAATACGGTGTATCATTGTGCACAACTGTCGTACACAACACAGCACACAGCAGTTCTCATTATCTTTCGTCTTATCCTCCAGACAAGCAGCAGAGCTCAGATGCTGTCTGCTGGAGGGGATGGACCAACGTTGAGGCCTATCAGTAATGAACACTCTTCACCAGTCAAAACATCTCACTGCTCTGTGCACTGCAGCCATTCATCCACAGCACCAGCAACATAAATGACCAACTGGCACATTCAGTGCAACTGCAAACTACATTACTTCTCACTCCCACGTCTCCCTCTTCACAGGTTCTGTAAATAACAGCTGGCAAACTGAGACTGAGGCAGAACGGCTGATCACAGGCTGCGCGGTAGCGCCAGCCCTGTGTTAACGGCCACTGGCTTTGTCAATGGGAAAGGGCAATTTTCAACCCCCCACAGAATCGACACCCCTCAACCGA
>Ga0209780_1002961_pt1 | contig 12394 bp, 8 predicted proteins | sample WorMetexBAHAMAS2_FD_187384 | JGI IMG/M metagenome (GOLD analysis project Ga0209780, IMG submission 187384) | Marine gutless worms symbiont microbial communities from Max Planck institute for Marine Microbiology, Germany - Inanidrilus exumae... | ecosystem: Host-associated > Annelida > Digestive... | reverse complement strand
GCAAAATACTCCGCATGTATTTAAAATACTATTTAAAATACATGTATTTTAAAATACTCCCCATCACTGGCTCTCACAATTATCCAACCTCCATACCTTCAAAACTTCATCTGAGTTCAGTGTCCTCGAAGCACTCGCTCTTTCACCCGTCGTTACTCTTGCTCGGCTACCGTCATCATCCTCTCACTCTGCTCATCCATAACTCCCTCTCTCTTTCACTCCGGCTTAAAACCTACGTGTTTCACAAATCCTACCCCCGTAGTTTCACTTCTTCCTCCCGAAATGCCTTCACGGACTATTGCCCGAACTGTTTCTTTTGAACTACTCGGTTTTTGTTTTTCCTTATTTTGTCGTTTCTGTGCCCTGCGCTAGGTTAGACTGGCCATCTCGTCAGCTTTTGAGCGCACGTGAATATACCATATCATATCGTATGTGAACTGCACTGACGTTGACAACCGAACTCACAATAATCAAGAAAAAGCACACAGAAACACCCACGACAAATGAAATGCTGCTTTGTTGACACTCAAACTGGAAGGCGTGCAGTTAGTTGCTTGTGGGTAAAAAAAAGAAATATGGAGTGTTGTGTAGAATCTTGGTGACAGCTGAGCTTTTTTATTTAATTAGTTTGAATGTTCAATTGTGCATATGCTTTGAGGTTTATCACTGCATGTGACAAATGACTTGTTAAAGGCATCCACTTAATACTTCAGATATTTTTCAACAACACTTTATATGCCAGGCATATAAAGTGTTGTTAAAAATATCTGAAGTATTCAGTAGAAATGTCTGTGAACTGAAATTGAAATTTAAGTAAAACTGCTATGTAGTTAAAAACTGAACTTGTGAGTAAAAATGTTAAATGGAAACTGAAATTGAAGTAAAATTATAATGTAGATGACAACTGAAAGTATAAATAGAAATAAAAATAACCTATAATCTTCAGACGTGAACAATAACTGGAATAGAAAATTTTTCTGAATTTTTCTGTGTGATCCATGCCTGAGCACTTTGAGATATTACACAGTATATAAAAGGCGCTACATAAATACTCTTCCTTTCCTTTTTCTTTTTAAAATAGCACTGCCGGTCATCTACAGCCCAGTACTCACCAGCAACAATGTCAAAGCAACATTCCACTTTGTAGCATTCGACAATATTCATCCTTATTCACCATAAGGGTAGAAAGAACAACGACACAGTAAACAAACAGAGAAGGAAAACAACTTAACTAAACGTACACTATACGTTGCAGCAGTTCAATACCAAACAGACATTAAATACTGTTAAAACTGTCGTAAAAGACGCAACTGTTAACAACACATTGTAAACAAGGGAGTGCTGCTTTTATAAAGTCATGGTCTAGTCAACTTTGTGAGGAATTTTTCAGTGTTCGTTTTTCTACAAGGGAGCTTGGAAGGGAAACCGAAAAATACTCCTGACAGAATTTACAGTATTTATGTGGGTAGTCTGGAAAAGTTTCATAACGAAACTGTTGATGACGAAGTCTAACGATTGTATGTCAGATTTTGTTAAGGGGTAGGGGCCTATGCTTCAAGGCCATATGTTAAAGTGGGAATGCACTTGCTTTTAATTAGTTGTATAATGACCTCAACAGAGGCAATTCTACCTATTTTACCAAATATAGTAGTTGCACGATAAAATGAGCGTTTCGCGTTTTGCACAGTATTTTTAAACTGCAGTGAACTTTAAACGTGAACACCAAGGTAGCGTAGTTCAATACGTGAGTTGAAAGACTAACAACATCAGCATATTTTACATCATAACGAAGACCAATTCCAAGGCAACAGTTTTTATAATTCCGTAATGGATGGGGCCAGAAGTATAATATCGTCGACAATGTTGCTTTGGCATTGTTGCAGGTGTGGACGGGGTTTAAGTAACAGTGTCAAGCCAACCAAGGAAAATTCTTCACTGGTCTCATCTTATCTTGGTACACCAAATGACTCATGACACCACACCATTAACGACGGTTCTACGCAGCCAGTAATCAGAGAAACATCAGACAATCGCACTGTAATAACCACGATTGAAAACACTCACTGTAATAACCATCATTGACTATACTGATTGACAATACTGACCAGTTGCACTTGTTATGGAACTTGTTGTAGCTGCCGAGCATGATCAGACTGCCGAAGCCAGGACCAAGTGAAAACAGAATCTGAATAGCCGCATCCTTCCATACCTGCACAAGACCAACCACTAATATACACCACGGTTTTCATAGAAACTATCACCAAATTCCGTGGCTTTCAGCGGCAAAATAATCATAATTATGTAGCTTCCATTCCTGAGTAATTTGAGCTGTCTGCTGTCCAGACATTAAAAATTGGTAGTACTTTCAGTCATTTTGACAAATAAAAAAGAAATTTTGTTTAAAAATACAAATAATGTTTAGACATTCTGAAAAGAAAATTGATTAATTTTCTTTTCAAAATGTCTACTAAATCTGACGGATGTGTGATAAATGACGACTGAAGTATGACAGATGCGATTAAAGATGAAACATGAGTTCTCTGTAATTCTGGGCAGCATCTCGTCTAGTCATTGCCACAAAGCGCCTCTGATTCACTTGCAACGTATACATACATACATCATACATAACAGTTTTTTGTATAGTGCATATAGTTCAATAGAGTTACTATGCGTAAAGGTAAGGGCTTCCCATACACATTACCGAGCGTTGCACCCGGAGCTAATCCCCGCATACAGGCAGTCAGTCAGCAGGTGACTATAACTCATGATGGGCCGTAGGTTGCCAGTACTTTGCGCCAGGCCTGCGGTTACCTTCCCAGCCGCACAGCATCACCGCCCCTTGGCCGGTACCAAGTTATACTGCTTGGTGACAGAGACACATATGTATGAACAACTTCCCAAGGTAGTTACGCCGCTTTTGCCCCGAGTAGGATTTGAATCCACGACCTGTTGATCGTAGATCCAACGCTCTACCCGTTTCGCCACCTTACAACGTATGGCGCTATATAAATTTGTATTTGATTTTATTGACAGGTTTCAAGTGAACATCTACAAAATGCATTCGAAGGACACTTCAGGCCTATAAAAGAGAAAGATACTAGATTAATCTATTCAGTCTAATCAGTCACTGTTTGTTAGTAAACTTGTCTCATTTATAGTCTCAACTCACTGCAAATTAGCTCGCTGACTGACTAAAACAGTCAGCTCTGAAGCTTTCGTGGAGTTACTGATTACGGTTTTATGTCACACCCTACACAAAATAGGTCATTTCAGAGACGTTCCACCCAGCCAATCTCTTCGCTTAGTACTAAAAAATTAATAATACAAGCACAACAAAAGCAAACATACACTCATAAAAAATATACTACAACGTAAAATGAACCCAAGTTTGGTCGCCTCCTACGACCTCCGGCCTGGAAATAGAACGGTTCTATTCTGGAAAAAGTAGGTAGATAAGTCACGACTCAGGAAGTAAACAAGTAAATAAGTAAGAAAGAAAGCATAAAAAAAGAAAGTAAAGAAGGAAAACAAAGGAGGAAGGAAGTTAAGTAAACACACACACAAACAATGTTTATCTTAAGTTTATTGTAAGTTATAAACTTCAGATGTTCATAAACTTTTGCATGTAATTTACTAAAGAATTTTAAGACTTACTAAATTCTTCCTATATATATGAAAACAATTCTGTGAAGTAATGTTAAGTTATTTATGAGAAATTGCACTGTTAATCTTAAGTTTTGCATAAGTTCATCTTAAGATTTTCCTAAGTCACACTTTATCACAAGTTTTTTCTAAGTCTGTCCTAATTTTTTTTTGTAAATCGGGCCCCTGGATGTAAACCGTTTCTGTGGCCTGGATGCTCTTTCTGGCAAAGCACTGAAGGAAAATGGAGGAAAAATAGGAAAACTGTTAACGTCACATAGTACAAACCTGTCCGTGTGCAAGTCGACTGAAGGTATGTTCTAAACCGGAGCCAATTTGCAGGTAATATCTGACACCATTAAGGGAACCGGGAAGCGTGGCACCTCGAATCAACAGTATGAACAAGATCACATATGGAAATGTCGCAGTAAAGTACACAACCTACGCCAGCACAGACATAAACACAGACACATTCACACGTCTCATCAGTACCCAGCACATTAGAGATTTTTTGACAATGCGCTATATAAATTCACTTTTACTTTACTTACTTTTACTTTACTTACTTTACTTACTTAGCGGTGACAGATCATGTCATAACTGTAACTCATTTTAGACATAACAAAAGCCGGTGAGGAATGCAGCCTCTGAAGCACACTATTTTGACTATTCTGTAAGAAACTGATTTTTCGTATCCTTTCACCATTATTTTCTCGACTTCTAAGTTTCAGTTGTTTAAACAACAGCAGTACTATCAACCTAGTTTTGCCTGTGGTTTCGCGGTTTTTCACACACGATACGATACGATACGATACGATACGATACAGTAGATTTACGTGCGCTCAAAAGCTGACGAGATGGCCAGCTTAATCTAGCGCACGGCCCAGAAACGAAAAATAATGAAAAAATCAAAATCTAAAACCGAGTAGCTCAAAAGAAATGGTGCAGGCAAAAGTCCGTGGAGGTAGTCCGGGAGGTAACAACAGACCCCGGCGTCGACGGTTTGAAGCATTTAAGACTGACGGTGATCGCGGCACGGTTAATAACGGCCTGGTTAATTAGCCTATCAGTATCTCTAAAACATGACGGAACTACGTCACGACTAGGCCTATTTGATTGCAGGCAGTCAGGACAAACGTTCCTATTCGTTGACCACCCTAACTAGAATAACTGCAAGTTGAACAAGGAAATCGTAGATATCAGACTTCGCCCGCGGTGTGCAATCGCACCCTTAACTCTACTTCCTTAACCTAAGTCCCATTAACGCTCAATTAACTTGGCTTTCCAATGTCCATGCATCAAAGTATATTTGTTTCTGCGCCAACGTTCACCGTTACCATAGTAACAATGGCTTCGCCGACGTGCATTTTAGTAATTCTTTCCATTAATCGCCAAATTTCTGTGTTCCCCTTTTACTTCAGTCAAAATTATGCCCTTTAATAACAGTAGATAGAATTCGGTCCGACTTTGCAGTAAATAAGTAAATTTAAGCAAAATCGTTCCTTCATAGCGAAATTCATACTGCTATACGGCCCACTGTAGTGAAGAAACATGAAGTCATCCAGAAAACGGAAGTACATAACGTATCACAACGACGCCACAGCATAGGCAAAAGGCAACATAAACAAAAAATTTGGTAAAGATCGCACGTATAGTTCCGGAGATATCCTCCTGGACAGACAGACACACACACACAGACATGCTCATCACAATTACTTTGCAACCGATCCATCGGGCGAAGTAATGAAATGAATAAATCAGTCGTGAATTTACTGAACTCAGAAATTTCTCGCTGCTGGTTATGCTAACTTGCAGACATCTACAGAACCTGCCTGGTGGGTGGCACAGTGGTAGAATGTTTGTCTCTGACCAGCGAACTTTCTCTGTCCTACGCTCGACCTGCAGCTGATGGGTGACTACTTATGTGGGTTAACCGTCTGCTACAAGGTCAGCCAACTAGGCCAACTCAACCTTTCATCTATTCAAGGTCGATAAATAAGTAGTAAGCTGTAATCAGATGTGTGCTACCTCGCTCTGGTGGCGCTATCTGGTGAATGCTTACGGAGTAAAGGCAGGAGGATGGTTCATTCCATTGCTGGATAAACGTGTGAATGGCAGGTAAAACTGTGTAATCCCTCTAACACGTGCCATTCCTGAACGCACTAGAGGTGGTTTACGACGATGCGCTATACAAATCGACGTTTACTTACTTCAATACTCATCAAATGTAGATTGTGATCACAACGCCAGCTGCAGTGGCCGTATTAAATCTCACGCCAGCATGTGTGTTTACACACGTTCCCGTGCTTGTAGAATGGCGCACGTCAATTTGATTAAGACATTATTGACAAAATCGACGATGGCAAAACAGTCTCAAAAAGACAGCTACATTTACAAGTCATTGTGTGCTTTCCGATTCACATGTATCAGTAAGCATATCATAGTTGATACGTTATATTTCCTGAGGTTATATCTTTGGAGGTATGGTAGTTAGAAAGATTTCAAACAGCTAAAGTGACCTTAAACGTCACTCAAGGTATTGTGCCACTCAATAAGCCACATACAATTTCCTATTATTCTTTAGTTCCAATTATGTCTCTATCTTACACAGTGTCGGAAACATTACCAGTTGTTTTCCCCGACCCCAAAAATACACAGGTCACGTGACCCTGAACACATCCCCTTCCGGGTAAATCTATCGATATTTTGATCAGTTCAGCCGTTTTTGCACAGCTAACCCGTGTGCGCCACACACGCAGACACAGACAGACACACACAAACCACGCTACGCACGACATCTGTAATATAAGGCCACAACTTATGCACCACGTGCAGGCGACGCGGCCTGAATATTGTCTTGTTCGACCTATGGTGTTTACAACAACTGACTTTGCCGGACGATTTGACGCCTTTGATGATGCAGACATAGACCAAGATCCAGCCTAGGAGCAGGCAAACAGCGAGACGCCACTGTACTTCTCCGATATTTCCAATGTTTGTACTGTCCGTGCTCCCAAGAACCACATATCTACATAAATTATAACAAATCAGCAAAACTATGCACGTCATGTAGCTGCTCAAACCACAGAACTCTCTGCTAACAACAGGCAGCTCAGCTACCGCAAAAGGAACGCACGACGCACTATGTTAGCAAGTTTGTGCTATGTTTCACGAAATATGCAAGTTAGAAAAGTTTCAAACAGCAAAAGTGATCTCCAATGTCATTCAAGGGCACTGGCAATGGTGCTATTCGATAGGCCACATACGATTTTTTATTAGTCTTCCATTGCAACTATGTCTCTATCCTGCACCGTATCCGAGATATTATCACTTATTTCCCCGAAATTTAAAGATGTCACGTGACTCTGAACACATTCCTTTTGGGGGGAATTTATCATGCGTGCACCAGTACTCCTGTGTATCAATCAGCACATGACATTTGAAGTTCCTAGCTTCACCAATTCCAAAGATATGATTAAGACAAAATTTTTAAAAAGTCATGTGACCTTGACTATGCCCATTCGGAAAGTAGTTTGTCAGCCAATGACTAGCACTTTATATATTCTACCTGCACACAAAATTTGGCAACTCTCGCTTCAGCCTTTCCGAAGATATGACTGCAGGCGTAGAAATTGAAAATAAGTCATGTGACCCTGACTACGCCCCTTTAGGGGTGGTTTGTCATCCGTAGGGTAGGCTTTGATAAGTCTACCTGTGTGCAAAATTTTACAATTCTAGATTTAGCCATTCCAGAGATATCATTGGGGTCCAAAAAATGTAAAGTGGGTCACGTTGACCTGACCAAAAAAATGCGTTGATTTTTCTACAAATCAAACTAAAACCACCTCAGCTGCCTTACACGCCTGAAATTTGTGTCCACCTGGTGGCGAACGTTGTCAACAAAGTTTAACTATCGTGGCGGGTTATTTACAGCACTCACGACACATCTTAGTCTACAACACGTCTATCAATCTTGACATGGAACATCGCAGGCTACACCGTCTGTGACAACCGAGCCTCCAATTACAATGCGTTTACAGAACTGTGCAGGCAGCAGAATAAAATGTGGCTGTTGGACAAAGTGCTGCTAAAGCCGACACACCGTCCGTTTGGCAGTGTTTGCATTACAGCCCTGCTTGTGGTTGAAAAATTATGCAGAAGTTGACAACATGTCAGCTGACATAAAGCGTCTCGCGGTCCCTCTGTGATAGCTGAGCTGGTTGTTTTACGTGGCTGTATGCGCTTCCTAACGGCAAGTGCAAAATCAGTCAGTGTATACAAACCAAACACTGACAACGTCAATGTTAACAAACAGCTAAAAGCAACAGTGGACGTCGAGATTGATGAACAATGCACAAACGATATCTTACTTCCAATAATGCTCGGCAGCACTTCGTGTCAGGTTCGTTTCACTCAAGCACGTGACGTTAGTCATGTTAAGTGACCTAACGACGTCCGAAATGTTTACAAAACTTGAATTTTGCACGGTCACTGGAGAATCGGTTGTCTCATTCATATAATGAGCAGCTACGGTCTCAGCACAATCATCTGCAAAAATACATCACATATAAATGGTTGGTTGCGTGGCATAGTGGTAGAACGTCGATCTATGACCGGCGAACTTTTCCTGTCCTAAGCTCGACATGCAGCTGATGGGTGACTACTTATGTGGGTAAACCGTCCGCTACAAGGTCAGCCAACTAGGCCAACTCAGCCTTTCATCCTTTCGAGGTCGATTAATGAGTAGTGAGCTGTAATCGGATGTGCACTACCTCGCACGGGTGGTGCCATCTGGTGAATGCTTACGGAGTAAAGGCAGGATGGTTAATTCAATTCGTGGATAAACGTGTGGCTGGCAGGTAGGCCTAAAACTGTGTGATGCCTCTAACACGTGCCATTCCTGAGCGCATTAGAGGTGGTTACGACGATGCGCTAAACAGCGCTACACAAATCGACGTTAACTTCACACGATATAATGTTCACCATAACTGGGCTTCCATAAGTGCTATAAATTCGTTTAGTATTGTCACATTTACGCCGTTTATTACGATACTAATAACCGCAGAAAAACAGCAGAAAGATCACTTAATGAATTGTCAGCAGCCGTGCAACAGTAATAGGTTCATGAAAAATAAGTTAAGGTTAACATACGTTCTGACCATGGAAGCTCACTCGTGAACGACGCAAACAAGTAGTAGATTGTATACGCCAGCAAGACATTGTAATAAATTGACACAAGTATGCTGACACCCAGCATTGTGTATCCTACACCTACACAACGACACAGACAGTTCTACATTTAAGCACAGTATCCAACTTCTGGCCTGGAAATAGTAGCGGATCTATACTTAGTCAGCCGGTCCTATTGTCACTGGTCACGTCATTGATAATGATGAGACTTGATTATGACAGTGTGACTCTGGCTGGTCTTCCCGGTCACCTGTTGGACCGTCTGCAGTCCGTGCTTAATGCTGCGGCACGTTTGGTCTGTTACGCGCAGAAGTACGACCACGTCACACATCTTCTCCGGGACCTCCTCTGGTTGCAAGTTCCGGAAAGAATACAGTTTCGACTGGCCGTACTCGTTTTCCGCTGCCAGAACAACATGGCGCCCCCATACCTCCTCCTCAATCTTCAATAGACAGACAAAGCGGAGTCGCTGCGACGACTACGGTCCGGCTCTCAACACCGCCTGATCGTACCTAGAACGCGACTGCGAACCATCGGTGACCGCTCTTTCCGTGTGACGGCTGTTCGTGCATGGAACAGTCTTCCAACACTGCAGTGTCACTACAGCTACTTCCCTGGCTTCCTTCAAAAGACAATTAAAAACATTTCTTTTCACTAAGTCGTTCCCGTAATTCTAGTTTGTGTACTGTGTCCTAGAAGCACTTTTGCTCATGCCACGTTAATCTGTACGTTTCTAACTAATTAAGGGTTTATTTGGAGTTTAACGTCCCTTTTCGGCACAAATATGAAGAGATGAAAGGTCAGGGGTGGAGAGCTATCCCTACCCAGTGAAGGAAGGCCAGCGATATATTAACCTCAACCCTGGCCGCCGTTTTGTTCAGCAGCCACAAAAAACGGATAGGGTTGAGAGGCTCATTTATATTATTACGCCAGCGCCTACAACAGGGGAAGACAACTATCACACCACAAGGCTAAACTAAATAAAATACGACAAAAACATGCATCCTTACTAAAAATACATATAACACAAAATAAACACAAACTACAGCCAAGTTTAGTCGCCTCCTACAACATCTGGCCTGGAAACGGAGTGAGACTATTCTGGTAGAATGGGAAGGGATGGAAAAGCAAGAAAATAGATAAAGCGAGTAAGAAAAAGAATTAGAGGAAAGCAAAAGATACCAAAAGACACAGAAAGGATAAGGGGAAGTGTGGATTGCCGCAGGCCCACACAGAGCGCTATACTTAAGAAAGTAAATAAGTAAGGAAGTAAGTAAATAAGTAAACAATTAACATAGCGGTGAAATCGACAAATAAATCAGGGCACATGCCATTACATTACAGCCTCGGGCCCGTACTGGGTGCACCAGTTAGATGAGGTGGGAAAATACATGTATAGCAGCGTTTTCATTGCTTACTTTCTCAGTGAATATTTCTGTCCCAAACGTTATCAAAATCAGTTCATGCACATCAAAGTATAGCAAGCCAAATGTGAGACGTTTTTGGGGAAATGGTGTATGCGATATTTTGTTTTATGTGTTAAGTTGTGGCCCGCCTTTTATTTCAGCCACAGTGAATCTGCTTTTTAGCCTTTACCTCACAGGACATAATGTGACACGGAAACGTAGATGCATGGACGGACATTTGAGACCTGCTTTATTAGGTCGACTCGGTCGAAGAGTCGACCTACCAACAAGAGCTCAGTTGTCACACAGAAAAGGTATCATGCCGAATTCACTTTGGTATACCGACATCTTTGGCCTAGAAGTATACAACCGCATGCAAAAATTATCGTCGTGTGCTTCTATTAATGCACAGTGCAATTTCATTAACAGACAGGTGCCATCAGATAGGCGTTCATGCCGTAAGCTGGCACGACGCCAAAAACTAATCGAGATGCCAAAATATCATGCACAAATAAATAGCTAACTTGAAAACAAAAAGTGCGGCTGTCACAGAGATATCAAGAAGCACTCTGCACGACTCAAATACCTTTGAAAAGTGGACATAAACGCCATATAGTGATTGATCCAACAGATGCATACTGTCCAAGAGCCAGTTCCAAGTAGAAGAGAGGCAAGCCGAGGAAGACCATAAAAATGAAGTACGGAATAAGAAATGCACCTGCAAAACGGCAATAACAGACAACTCTCGGACCCCAGTACTAACAGACAGCCGAACTCTCATAACAGACATCTCTGACGAATACAGAACTAAAGTCCAATATCACACAAAGTCATCATCGCTACTTGATAGGCCATATACGATACGATACGATACGATACGATACGTTACGATACGATACGTTAGATTAACGTGCGTTCAAAAGCTGATGGGATCGCCAACTTAATCTAGCGCACGGCCCAAAAACGAAAAATAAGGAAAAAATAAAACCAAAAACGGAGTAGCTCAGAAGAAACGGTCCAGACAAAGGTCCTTGGAGGCAGTCTGGGAGGAAAAAGTGAAACTACGGGGGGTAGGATTTGTGAAAGAGGTAGGTTTTAAGCCGGGAGTGAAAGAGAGAGGAAGTTATAGATGTTATTTCTATTAGTGGTCTGCAGTAACAACATTATTATCTTGCACCATTTTCTAGGTATTACAACTTATACAGTGTATGTGACGGCCTGTAACCTTCAGCACTTATAACACATTTAATATTATAGCCACACATGTTTTTTGCTTCCTGTGTAAACAAATTAAAACAATGAATTTAATTAATATATGCAATATTTTCAGAGATATGACAGTTAGAAGATTTCAAACATCTGATATGACCTTCCGGATCACTAAAGATCATTTATATTGGTGCCATTAGACAGGCCACATATGATTACAATTTCACAATTTTTAATTGTTAACTATGTAAATGTAACTATTTAAAGTGGCCTAAGTGGCAATAACCACTGCGACCATAAGAGCAGGTAACATTAAATTTAGACTAGCAAATAAATGTAAAGAGTAGTGCTGAAACAAGTGCAATATGTCTCTATGTCATACCATTTCTAGGATATTATCACTTAACTACAAAAATGTATAGGGGTCACGTGACTATAAACACAGCCCTTTTCGTGCATACCATCATGCATATGCTGGTACTCGCTCTGACTAACTGGCATAGAAAATTTTAATAAGTCTCCACTGCCACTGACAGAACCGCGCGATGCAGTGCCTCACACCCACCGTGTCGTACACAGATGTAGACGGTCAGTGTGATAAAGTGATGACCGACGACCGTCACCAGTTTACCACACTGGCCGTCTACCTAAGTTGACAGCACCTAAGACGATCGACGTGACAACTCTACCTGCAGCCGTTCCACAGATATGGTTGGTGTCCACCAAAATTTAAATGGTTCACGCGACCAAACCACGCCATCCGTGAGCTAGCACTTGCTACCTACCATCAACCTAACGACCAAATTTGAAGTCTATATCTCCACTCACTACAAAGATATGAAATGCATTACAGCAGGCAGAAGGTCGTGTATGACGACGCTCAATGCAAGCAACTAGTCTCGACGTTCTGCCAGTTCTTCGTCGACAAGGTCCGGCGCATCCAGGAC
>Ga0209780_1002959_pt1 | contig 12397 bp, 12 predicted proteins | sample WorMetexBAHAMAS2_FD_187384 | JGI IMG/M metagenome (GOLD analysis project Ga0209780, IMG submission 187384) | Marine gutless worms symbiont microbial communities from Max Planck institute for Marine Microbiology, Germany - Inanidrilus exumae... | ecosystem: Host-associated > Annelida > Digestive... | reverse complement strand
AAAAGGTCTTCCACGCCGTATACCACTAGCCATTCTATTTTCCATTGCAGAACTGTGATAAAGTACAAAGTCCGAAAATTCATCACTAATTCTGGAACAATTAACATCACTGAGCCATGTCTCTTGCTCGGTCCATAAACGTTAACATTAGTGAAGTAGAGAGACTATAGCTTCGAATGAGTTACTCTTCAGTTAATGGAGTCAAATACATATCAATCTATCAATCTTAATCTATGGATTAGAGTGTTTTCGCCACGAAAGGCCGATGTTAAATCTCTCGATTTCGCAGTTGTATGTTTATTATTAATGAGGTTATTTAATTCTAGAAACAATTTGGCATTATCAATAACTATCGTTGGTACTTTGATTTTCAATCAGTGAGATGTCGGAACAAAAAGAGTGCCAAATTCGACAGGAAATTTTGCAGATCGTAAAAACCTGTGTCATTACTTTGGTATCTGTGCAATTTCATTAACGCCCCCTACCTAAGGCAGATTTTGTTCAAATTGTAATGAATTATTGTGCTTTTTTTCTTATTTGTGCATGTTTTCTACTTAATTAAGTTAGCTACGTTTTCTTTTTCGTTGTTTTTGCTGTCGGACGTTTCCTGGTGAATAAAGATATTCGATTCGCTCTGCATTCTGAAATTCAGTAGCATTCAGTCCGAGCACTTGTCTGAGCAAGACAGGCGACAAGTTGGACGAATTTGCCGCTCCCACTTGTTTACTTTGATTCACCTGTACTTTCAAAATAGAAAACTCGGAAGAAAAATTTGAACATACAGTTCTTACCTTGAGTTTGTTAAAGGTGTAATGGATTATGTCTGGAAGACGACATTTGATTAGCCGGTAGAACACAATAGTGCGCCATGTCACATTGAAACCGGCACAGTGTCGTTAATGTAAAATGTATACAGTTAGATTACGAAAGGGAAAGCAGCGGCATCTTGAATCGTTATCTGTTATTGACGACTGGCAAAATTACGATATGGTCCGGATTACTTCCAAAATTTAATTGACTTCTATGGGCCATAGTCCAGCTTTTCCACAAATTTTATGATAATTTACCCATAGCGTTTTGAGTTACCCTGCTAACAAACAGACAACCAGACAGACAGACAAACGGCAGTATAAAAACAGACCTTTGCCAGAAGTGTGGAAGTAATAAAAGATGGTTCAATACATCCGTTGCACACCGGAGTTTCGCACACAATGCACCGGCAGTTTGGATCAGTTTGCCAGCAGCACTGTGAGACAGTAGCGTGTCAACATTCAAGCAGCGACTAAAACGTATCTATTTGTGGCATGAGTTAGTTAGTTAGTTAGTTGGAGTTTAACGTCCCCTTTCAGCACAAATATGGCTATATCAGAGACAAATTTGTGGCATGAACACCATCCGGCGCTTTTGTCATCATCCACCACTCCCTCACTCTTTCATTCCCGGCTCCTTCCCGCCACACACTTCATTCGTGCACCACCAGGACTACCTCAACTGGTCAATGCTCAGACCGTATCTCCTGAGCAAATCAGTTTTTGTCTTCAGTTATTTTCTCTTCTGTTTTTGATTTCCATGCGGTAGATTAAGCGGGTCACCAGTCAGCTTTTCAGCGCACGCTAAATATTTTATATCGTATCGTGTCGTATTGTACCTATGATATATCGTTCGTTTTTTGACGCAGCGTGTCCGGAGGGTCTATTTGGCGCAGACTGCACTCAGCATTGCCGCTGTCAGAACGGAGCAATCTGCAGTCCACAAACTGGAAACTGCGTCTGTCCGTCTGGATCTACCGGACGTTATTGCCAGCGACGTAAGACCTCTTTGCATACGAACATTCAAAACAAACCTCTGTTTTTAAAGACCTTAGGCTAGTATGCTCTCACTGTTTAATATCTTTTAGTTTCATTGGAGAGGTGGTCGAGCAAAGATGGCTTCCTGTTTATTATGCTGGCCGCCCTCGAATGGAAAGTGTAATGTTTCGGTCTGGCGTCCGTATGTCCGTCTGTCTGTCTGCCCCGTTTTTTTCTAACCTTAATAGGGCACGCGGCGCATGCACAACGTGACTCACCAGGGGGCAGCACCGACACGACCAGCGTACATTTACGTACGAGTATTACGAGGAGGGACATACTTGTTTTAAGGGAGTGTTTAATGTAGCAGAACTGTATCACGTATCGTGAAGGTTATCAGCAGAGCATATTGAAGAGGAAAATTAAGTAAGGAAACTAGACGGCTGTATTGTGTGGAATGCCCACAATACAGTATTCGGCTCGAAGCGCTCGGCTATCTGTGCACAAGCTGTTTACTTCCTGCATTCGACGAGGCCTAGTGTCACGTGATTGAATAGTCGATGGTGATTGGCTGCCTGCGACTGAGTGATGTTAGCGTTGTCTACCGTGTTGTCAACCCGCGTCGGACGTCGCAGAAAATTTGGGGAGGTTGCTTGTACGGAGTGTACAGGACAGGGAAATGACTTTGAATTGATTCCAACGGTAAAAATCGAAACTATACATCCTTTAAAGGGTTAGTTTGGTAGTGAATTTTCAGCGATCGGCGGAGTTATGGCGGCCTGAAGCCGTAAGGCGTTAAAACTTCTTTAGAATTTTTTTGCGTTTTTTTCGGAAAAACAACCCCTTACGGTAAAATTGTCAAAATTCTGTTACGAAAATTTTCGTCGTGACACCGATCGACATGTTGTGTTCAAATTTCTTAAAATTTGGCCGACGGGAAATCGGTGAAATCGTGCGTTATTTACCTGACAAAAAAAAACAAAATTTCGCCTGGCTCTCCAGCTATTGCTACTGCGTGGATCGCGCAAAATTCTGCCAGGGCCAGCCCCCAACAGTGTACTCAGAGTGCTTCAGATTTCATCCAAATCGGTTCACTTTCGGCGGAGTTATAGCCGAACGCGTGAACACAGCCAAAACACGCCTTAAAGTGAATCCAGTATACGGCTGAAGTCTATCTTCGAGCCGAATAATAAGAGTCTGGATATATATTGAGTGTCCCGCAGTGATCGCATCTCGTAATTTTGACACGAAGGTCTATCACTCTGCAGTGACACAAAAAACTTGAAAGCCCTCACACGAGGTCGCACCGACAACTTTAGCAGTATTTTAGCCGATCGTGAATTTTCAGCTGGCTGTTATATATTTGAGCTTTCACTTCAGATATGCTTTTAAGGCATGGTTCTGAAACTGGTTTTCCCAACTTCACTTTCACTTTTAAATGAGTAAACTGAATTTTTTTCGTCCTGTAACCGTTAACTTTGATCTGTGACCTTGGCCTTCAAATTTGACCTAGAAAGGGTCAAGCTAAACCACCGTGCCAGATATTTAGGTCAAAGGTAATTTTCTTCGAAAATTATCACCCGTACAAGCACACACACACACACACACAAGCGACTGATTGTTGTACCCGGTTGACTAATTATAAAGTGGTCTACGAAAATTATGGTCCCGTTGTGTGAAAAGATGTTGTATGCTGCATGCGACGTGGGACAGGACGGCGGTAAAGTGGGCGATAAAGACGAGTGCGTCGTGTACCGTGTGTAGCTTGCCCGAATGGTCGATACGGCGTGAACTGTGAGTCCATTTGTGACTGTGCTAACGGCGCTTCCTGCGACTCGGTCACCGGCGCATGCAATTGTCTCCCTGGGTGGAATGGACCGAAATGTCTCGTCGCTCAAGGTTATTTAGGCTACTTACTGCCTCGCGTTTTGACTTAGTTATTACATTACCTTTTTATTCGTTGTATTTATTTAGATCTTCGTCCCTATCTAAGTTTACATACCTCATAATAAAGAACCTACTACTGTTACTGCTGCAACTAGCCTACATCCAAAACATTCCACTTGATTGCATAACGATAAAAGTCGTCGCCTTTCATAGTAATTTTATGATCCCGTTCGCTTTTATTTTATTACTAGCGCTTTACCCTTGCGCTTACGGCGCTCGGTGACACCTCACGCCTACGACGCTCGATTTTCGCGCCTGTGGCGCTCGATTCGTTAGTAACGTTACTGTAGCTGGCAGCTAGTTCCGAATTTCCTGACGGAGCTCGCCATTCAAAATTTTTATGGCTATCTATTTCTTATGGCTATCTGTAAAAATTTAGCTGATTCCCAAAGTGCAATAAAAAGTTAAACATTTACGTTGTATTCTTTATTCTGCAAGCAGTTGTGATAGGAAATAACAAGAGAGAAAGAGAGAAAGAAAAAATAAACAAAAATATACATACTAGCACGAGCATCACCTCTAGACCCATAGACCGTAGAACAGAACTTTGTAAGCATAGTGTCTAAAGGTTCGTTTACACCGGATGCGGTGCCGTGCGGCACCACAACGCAGCGCAACGCGTCCGATGTGAACGAACCTTAACAGTCGAATTTCTGTTAGGAAAGTGGCTTTTGCTAGATTGAGTTCGTGGTCATTTGCCAGTTTATTGTACCAAGAAATGCGTGTTGTACATGTAATATTTAGAATCAGTTAAGAGAAATCATGCTTTTTGGTTTATTTCTGTTTATTGCATGTTTTGGTGTGTGATTTTAAGGGATTCATTGAGTGTTATCCACAGCAGTGGAGCCGATATTGATACAATTTCGTCTACGAGGCCTCAGTATTCACTGACTCAGGATTTGAAATGGAACGACGCACGCAGTTTTGCACACCTGCATGACGTCACGTGTTATTATATTATATGCAACTTACGTCATTCGTGCAGGTATTTTGTTAACGCGACATGCGTGACTTTGTTACCGAAGATCTTACTTGTTGATCGTGTTGGAAGCTGTTTAGTGATTTCTAGTTGATTATTTCATTGTCGTCAGCGACCGGATCAGTATTGGTATTTTGCAGGGTTCATAGTGTGCTTGAGAAATCCTTGAAAATGGTCGGATTTAGTCTTAAAATTGAAGGTACTTGAAAGTACATGTACTTGAAAGTTCAAACGTCCTTGAATGCTTGGTAGTAGCATTTTTGGTACTGCTGCAATTTCTGAAGACTGGCATTTTATGCGTAAAAATTTTGGGCCATGAATCCAGAATAAGTTGATGATGACGGCTGTTTATCATTAAAGTATTGGTGGGTACATCTCTTTTTTAAGACTTGATTCATCGAGTCTTTTGATAAGGTTTGTATTTCATGCTGATAGCTTTTACTTCGTCACGGGTAGGGGTGCGAAGTATTGTGATCAGCGTATCTGTATGCTTGTTTGTCTGTCTGTCCGCTTGCGTATCTCTAAAACCACAGTTCATATTTCACCAAATTTTCTATATGTCTTATCTATGGGCGTGGCTCGATACTTTTCTGGCAGCAGTGCGATACGTTATGTACTTCCGTTTTTGTGGGTGACGTCGTGCTTTAATATAATGCATAGACGACGCATATGTTTCGTTCAGTTCGCCAGGTGGCGGTACCGGGGATGAAGTTTGCCGTCTCCGACTGCATGTTGTCGTCCTTGCAGAGCACAATTAAGATCTGTGTTGTGGACTTGCATTGCGACTTGCGAGCTGTTCGCCCGTTTGGTTAAGTTCTGCGAAGGAGTACGTTCACGGCGTTGACGCGAATGTAGTCTTTACGAACGTCGTCGTATCTGAAGCCCAGTGTGTGAAATGAGCTTCAACTAGAGGGCACTCGATACAGCGCATACCTCCGCCACGCCACAGTGAAATTGGCACAGTGTCGTTACCGACAAGCAGCAGGTGCGTGTAGGAGGATAAAATATATAAATTCTAGCGAGGTCCTTTCTGAATTGGCTACGTATACAGTACGAGCAACCTGTGGCGTCGCCAGGATGTGGTGCCAGGAGGGGCACAAAAGTTACTGGGTGTTACTCGACATATAGTTGCTTTCAGACATTGTATAAGTCAAAGCACATTGAAAAAATATTAAATTGTCGTAAGTTGAGGGGGAGGCATGTGCCCTAGTGCCCCATAGCTGGCGACGCCAATGCGAACAACCCGTAAACGTTCTTCCGGTCGGTTGCGGTACTGGCATCCTCCCCGTATCCGTTCTCCGGCACGGATACGCGTACCCTAACTCTAATCTTAACACTAACTGTAGCCATAACACTAACTCTACCCTAGTATTGGTATTGCTTTAGAGGGAGGGTTCGATAGGCGGGAAAAGCAGGTTTTGGTGTGCTGTATTCAAAGGAGATGCCATTTTAACTTTTTTTTATTCTAGATTACAATGCCTGCGTTATGTCATGCCTTATTAAATGACGACTGATTGATTGATTTATTGATTGATTGATTGATTTTGTTACCTTTTTGGAAGATAGATTAATATAATGTGACGCTCTTCTCAGCTGTACCGTAACACACGAGAAACCCATTAAGCACTGAAAATGTGTAATAAATAAATTACTTCTATAGAAGAATTTATGTCAGATACGACACAACGCCTATGTACGAACCACAATTGTCAGATTTCGTTCGGTTTTGGTGTATATTTTGTATGGTTTCCTTTACACGGAGGGTGCGAATAGCTGGGGGCATGTTTTGGTGTGCTGCACCATGCAACTCAGTTAATCGGACATGCAGCACGTCTACTTTATTTTTTCGATATGCACGGCTACGTCGACAGGCACACTTATTGTGTATCCCTAAGTCTCAATTATCCCGTCTCCAGCAGATCCAGGACTCTCTTGCTCGTACTGTCATGAAAGCTCCAAAGTCCTGTCATATCACTCACATCCTACGCTCTCTTCACTGGCGCAGGATCACTGAACGCATCGAATACAAGCTCCTCTCACTTACCTACAAAGTTTTCACAACTACACGACCTCCGTACCTTCATAACCTCATCTCCATTCAACGTCCTCGCTGTATGCGCTCTTCATCCGTCGTTACTCTCGCTCGAACGGCCACCTTCATCATCCTCCCTAAAAATAACTGATCGCTCCTTTCGTTATGCTTCTCCTGTCTCTGGAATCAGCTCCCTTTGTCTCTTCGTAAACCTCCTTCTGGCACCTGTTCTTCCGTTTCCTACTCACCTATTCCTTCACCCATCACTTCTTCCTCTTCTGATTCACCACTCTGTACATCTATAACTCCATCTCTGTTTCACTCCCGGCTTAAAACCTACCTCTTTCACAAATCCTACCCCTCCCCCTTAGTTTCACTTCTTCCTCCCAGACTGCCTCCGGGGACTTTTGCCTGCACCGTTTCTTCTGAGCAATTCGGTTTTTGATTTTATTTTTTCTTTATTTTTTTCGTTTCTGGGCTGTGCGCTAGATTAAGCTGGCCATCTCGTCAGCTTTTGAGCGCACGCTAATCTACCGTATCGTATCGTTGTGGAAGTGCTGCTGACGTTTTATTGTTTTGCAAAAATGAGTATAAAAATCGGACACAAAATTTAATACAAGAAAAATCTTAACCGAGAAATTTTTTAACCTTTTATCAATTAATTAATCATTAAAATTGCAGCCGTAAGATACCGTTGCTGTTAAATTGTTAATCTCTGATCCTACACAACTCGTACGCACTTGGTTAGTGACGAGAAAAACATATCTACAGGGTGACCCAAAACATCGCATTTCATTGCACCATATCCCCACCTCACGCAACGAAGAATAAAATTACTAAAATCGCCTCATGAGTCACAAATGGTAAGAATTCACTTTTTCAGTGAAATTCAGAAACGACGTTACGTGATTAAAGGATAGTTTAGCTAAGTCGAGACTTCAGACGCCTGCTTACTCGTACGTTCTATAAATTAGTTTAACATTTACGTTGTGCACGGTATGCTTTCGGTTCTGCAGCTTCTGTGTTTTTGTTGCTCGCAATAACGAGGCTGAAGTGGGTGTATTATCCATGAATCTCACGATTCGTTAAGACTGTCGTGAATAGGCCTAGTACGTGTTGTCGTCATTGTCGTAAATGATTCAGTCTAGTATTATTACGCTGGCCGCATCTAGCGGTAAGCGTAATGTAACGGTCCGTTCGTCGGTCTGTCTGTTTGTCCACTGTGTCGCCTTTTTCTAACCTTAATAGAGCGCGCGATGCATATTCAACGTGACTCACCAGGGGGCAGCATGCGACGCAGCCAGCGTACACTTCGGCCCGACAGTAAGAAGGACCGACAATACTAGTCGTCAGGGACTGCAGTGATGCCCGTCTACAATTATTTGCTGTTAATGTTTGGTTCAAATTGGTTGCATATAAGTTGCGTGTGTACGGTGTGTTCCAGTTGTCAGTCATCGTAGTTTGTATCGTATTGTATGATGTAAGGCCTACGTTTTAGCTACGAGTTAAGGATATCTGTGCCATTTTATATGAGAACATAGTGCTACATTGATGCTGCTCTTGCTTGTATTAACGTGCATGATGTACAGAAAATGTTGTTTCAATTCGTTGTATTGCATAATTATGAAGCTAGCAAATGACAAAAATAGTACTGTATGTATTTCTCATGATTGGCACAACCGACGGCTGAACAAAATTTTGTCAGACATACACTAGTGACAACAGAATGTCGGTTCAGATTGCTTGTTGTCGTTCCATTCAGTGATAGGACAGACTGTCTAAATCTAAATGGGGCGTATGCACTCATAGGACAATAACGAAATGTAAGTAAATAGATAGATAAGTCAGTAAGTAAGCAAGTAATCTGGCACCGAGTCAAATACAAATCTTGAACTCGGTGATGAGCTGATGCTAGGATTATGGACTGGAGAAGGCATACTGGATGCACTGGTTGCGTGTTTAGATGATGCCTAGGGCCTGAAACTAGTGATTTGTTCTCGAGTACGGTGGGCGGTAGTGAGTTTCGGGTGGGTGGAGGCTGTGCGCGGAAAGGTCACGGAATAGAACGGAGGTCTAACTTAGCGGAGGAAGGGCGCATAGCCGAAGTTGGTTTAGAAATAGAAAGGTATGACGGTAGCCAGGACGCGTGGTTTTAATACTTCGATCCTAGCCAATTCTGCCAATTCACTACACTTGAATTCAGTGTGGTTCAACCGGCGCAGGTTAGGCCTAATCCTGTCTGCCCGCGTCTCAAACAACACTACGTGCAAGGTGAAGGGTGTGAATTTGAGCCGATGAGAATTATAGTGGTCTATCTGCAATGATATTCAATGGCAGATAGAGCACTACAATTCACAGCGGATTTCAATCGATCTATTGATTTCTGTCTTCTTGTTTTCTTGTTTAATTGTATCGTTGGTATGGGCCTTGTTGCCAAAAATAAAACGATGGTATGGTATGGTATGGTATGATATGGTACTGGGGAGTACTGGGGAGCCAATGCAGCTACTTGAACAGTGTTGTTCACGGATGAAAATAACATGCAGTTGGATACTACAACTGACTCCGGAATATAGGCCTATGCCTATAGGCTACACTTGTAGGCCTGTGTATAGGCTACACTCTGAATCAAAAAGGCGCCATTGTATACTTGCATTAATTTCGCTCACTAGACGATTTTCAAGATTCACCGCCAGATAAGGTAAATTTCTAGAACGGTGATTATTAAAGATATCGCGACATCTTACGACAGAAAGACCGTTAAGTGCCCAGCTCTTTATTATTTTCTAAGATAAGCTCTCGCCAGGTTAATTAACGACGCAAATTAATAGCTGTGTTTGTAGTGATGCTATTTTCTCATCAATTGATAATCACGTCACTGTTCCCATGACAACGACGCAATCATCAAGAGCGTGAAAATAACGCAACGCCTATTACTAGTACTCGTCGTATTGAATATTGCAGTGTATGACCGGGAAGTGAGTTCCTCAACTGGTAGGTGAAGTTCATACTGCTTAATACACGCAGTAAAATAAGGGGTTAATATAGGCTCGCTGCTGCATAAGTTCTTAGGTTGCTCAGTCGACAAAATACGCTAACCTTATCAAATGTAGTCTATGGACTGCACTTTGGATACGATACGATACGATACGGTATATTTACGTGCATTGCGCTCAAAAGCTGACGAAATGGCCAGCTTAGTAAAGCGCACGACACAGAAAGGAAAAATAAGGAAAAAATTAAAACAAAAACCGAGTAGCTCAGAATAAACGGTCCGGGCAAAAGTCCGTGAAGGCAGTCCGGGAGGAAGAAAACTACGGGAGGAAGAAGTAGCCGCCACTGTTCAGTTTCTGATTGTCGCTTTGCAGCACAATTAAGTGCACTATACTAGTCTTTGATATTAAACATGCGATCTACAATTCTATCGCAACTGGTTATCAAGCCTAGGCCTACATTAATATAGAAACTCATTAGCGCATGACGTGAAAAATTTCTCAAAAGGTGAATTCCGGGTACCAACAGTTGCGCGACGTTGCTGTTAGCTACGTGGTTGTCGCGGGGTGTAGGTCTTAACTGTCATTTGCGTGAATGTTTTCCAATCAACTCTGCTGGTGCAGGTCCAACTGTCTTGATCCAAATGGTTGTTAGAAACATAAACAAGAGGTACAGAATTCTGACGAAAGGCCGCATCGCACGCTGTGCCGTTATTGAGAACTGAATGATCCCTTCGTTTCGTGCCGTTATTGACGATTGAATTATCCCTTTTGCTGCGTACACCGCAGCAGAGACTCCCAATGCAATGGGACGGACGGCTAGTATGTAGATTTTTGGGCGCACGCTATACAGACATAGTGCATCGGTTAGGGTTAGTAGAGTTCAGTAGGGTCAGTAGGGTAAATAGGGTTAGGATTAGGGTTAGTGTAAGGGTTAGGGTCATATTTTAGGGTTCAGTTACTGTTTGATTGAAAGTGCGCACAATAATCTGCATGTTCCGTCCCTTCTCATGGGGATCTCGACTCATCAAATATACGATTCCTTTGGCCGACGTGAGTCAGCCCCAAACGGCATCTCGATCGTTTTAGCCGTTTTTGCACAGTGAATCAGTATGACCAACACACAGACACACAGACCACGCTACGTGCGACATACGTAACGATAGGCCCCATCGCATGGACTACGTGCATGCGATGCGGCTTAAAAACAAAACATTTTAAGACTGGGCGAAGCGACCCCCATATAGCAAATTTATGAAGCCTGTTACGCGTAGAACACAACGATTACAAGCTTCGTCACAACGGAATGTGATCAAACGGAACAATCACAGACGCTGATTGTAAATTAGCATTTAACGTGATTAGCACGAAATGATCCTACATCAATATAAATTCTGATAGAAACATCTAAGGATAAAAACGCATGCAAAGACATATTTTTGTTTAAAAAACTAAATACGTAAAGAACTGTTTTCACAATCAATGTGTCTTGGTCAGTGATGCACGGAGTAAACTGAATGCACGACGTGCGCAGATCGACTGCTGAAGCTGAGCTACAGAGGCAACAACAGCCGCAGAGATGCAAGAAGAGGGAGAAGATAAGCTGCATAACTATGAAATGTACAAGGCCGAGGGCGACCTGCATCTCATGAAGGGTCTGCTGGCCAAGGCCGTCGACAACTATACCAAGGTTCGCGCGACGTTACTTCACCAAATTCCGGCACTGGCTTTTCTAGAATTCTGGCTCCTGGCGGGAGTTCGGAAAGACTAGGTTGACCGTGAATTTTTCCAATCGTTCGTTTATCACTGGACAGCCTACGGTCTACACAATAGTGTAAAGGGGCCAGTATTGTTTTGCTCTCTGGCTTCTGTCGTCGTCTGTCGTCTGTAACACTCCACTCTGCAATGTAACTCACCAGGGGCAGCACGCGACGGCGGGCCAGTGGTGTTACGTCCCGTTAGGGCGACACCTTGTTTCCCTTGTCTCGCATCTGTGGATTTCTTCGGAAGTACATTTTCAGGGTGGGAGTTAATGAAGCTCAGGGCGGGAGATCTCCCACCTCCGGGGGTTGGGGCGTAAAATTTACTGCCGTATTCACCGAAGCCACCAGTGCCCATAGCGATGGCACGAGTAAGTAGCACGCTTAGACCTAGAACTGCCTACTAACATACCACAGTTTACGTAAGTTGTCAATTTCCGGTGACAACTCGACTAAAATATGCTTTCTAAAGGTAATAACCATAAGTTGCTGATAGTGATGAGTTCCAACTGCCAACCACATTTTTCAAACCCCATTCTTAGCTTCTTTTTAATGCTTTTTATCGTGTCTTCGACCGCGCTACATCGAACTCAAAAGCAAATATCTCACTAGTTTACGTTGTCCGGCCAATCCTGGAGTACGCGTGTTCGGCCTGGCACACCAGTCTCACGAAAGAACAGTCGAGCTCGCTCGAGAATGTCCAGCGCCGTGCTCTCCAGATCATTGATGGCAACACCCCGTACGAAGAAGCTTGTCGTTTGTTTGACTTGCATACACTGGCTGAACGACGTCTTAGCTTGTGTAGTACATTGTTTAGACAGATAACTAGCGAGTCCCACGCGCTCCATTATTTGCTACCTGCCAAACGTGACGCTACACTTGTATCCCGGTTGCGATCT